>WNFZ01000978.1_pt1 | contig 36704 bp, 29 predicted proteins | sample 5400081 | NCBI WGS metagenome assembly WNFZ01 (sample SAMN13153365, study PRJNA577476) | soil metagenome | isolation source: 80 cm soil or saprolite under grassland replicate 1 | place: USA:California | collected 2016-06-15 | reverse complement strand
GTCCGGCCCATTGGCATCGAGGGTGAACTCTTCCGGCATCTTCAGGATCAGGTCCGGCTGGCCGATGTTCCACCCTTCAACGAACTTCGGCGTAGGCGGCAGGTCGCGCGGCTCGCCCTCTTTCGCGCCGCCATCGACCCAGGCCGTGATGGTGTCGATCTCGTCCTGCGACAGGCGGCGGTCGTTTGAGAATTGGCCGACGTGCGTGTCGGCGTGCCAGGGCGGCATTTCGCGGCTGAACCGCTCGCGGTACCGACTCGGAGATCGTCCACACAGGTCGAACTTTTTTGACCCAGGCTGTATCGGCTTCGCTAAGGCTTTTCATTGGTGATTTCCTTTCGGTTGAAGCTTGCGATTGGTTTCTTTGGTCGCCGGGACTCCCTCGAAGGGTGGTTCGAGCGACACTTCCGGCTCCTTGCCGGGCCCCATGCTGCGAATGAAGTCCTGCTCAGCCTCGAACCCTTTGCCCATAGCTCTCCAGGCGGCGCTACGATTGAAGTAAGCCAGGTTGAAATCCGGTTTGAGACGGATAGCCTCGGTGTAATCGGCGATGGCCCCTTTCAGATCGCCCAGGGCTTTGCGCGTCACGCCGCGATTGCAGTAGAGCAGCGTCAGCCTGGGATCGATCTCAATCGCCCGGTTGTAATCGTTGAGCGCTCCGCGCAAATCGCCCCGGTCGTGTTTGATGCCGGCTCGATTGTTCAGCGCGACGGTCAGGCGCGGGTCGAGTTCGAGCGCTCGGGCATAGTCGCTGAGCGCGGCGTCGAGTTTGCCTTTGTTTTGCCAGGCGAGACCGCGATTGTTCCAGGCTATGACCGAGCGCGGATCGAGCCGGATCGCCTGATTGATGTCGTTGATGGCCTCATCCAAATCGCCTTTGTTCATGCGGGTATTGCCGCGCTTGATCCAGGCCATGACGTGAAGCGGGTTGAGCATGAGCGCTTCGTCGAAATCGGCGATTGCGCCGTCCCAATCGTGCAAGTCATAACGGATGACGCCACGGTTGTAGTGGATCACCGCCGCTTCAGGGACGATCACACCGATGTGATTGGCGGCGACTGAGCCGGGGGAGAGCGTGGTGGCGAGATCAATGGCGCGATCGAAGTCGCGCATCGCTCCCTCCAGATCACCTTGTAGATAGCGGGCGACACCGCGTTTGAAAAAGTCCTCGGTGGAGTTGGAGCGTGGCAGCCTGGTTTGCGCCAGCGCGCCGGAGAGGCCGGGGAGCGCGAATGAGACGATGGCTAAGAGCGTGATGAACAGAATGCGTTTCATTGGTGTTCTCCTTCGTGATTTTTCCTCCGCGGTTGATGGCCGGGCCTCATCCGGCGGATTTCGGCGTTACCGCACGCGCAGCGCCTCGCGCGAACGGAATTGCGTTTTGACGTTCATCGGCTGGGTCGCTTGAATTTCCCTGGCGCTATTGATCGTCTCGATAATGACGTGCTGTAAATACTTCTATTCGTGGCGGGCTGTCACTACTCACACAGGGAGGTAGTTGAGGCGGGATTCGTTCAGGTGACGATGTGGTCGCGGAGCGCCTTGGCGACGGCTTCGGATTTGGAATGGACTTCGAGCTTTTCGTAGATGTTCTTCATGTGGAACGAGACGGCGTTGACGGTCGTCCCGACCTCTTTGGTCGCCGTCTTGTAGTTGTGGCCTTCGACCAGCAGTTTCAGCAATCGCAGTTCATGTGGCGTAAGCTGGTAATCAACGTGATTGGGCGGATGGAACTGCTGGAATAGTTCGAGCACACGGCGGGCGACTTCGGGCGACATCGGCGCGCCGCCGCCGACCACCTCGCGGAGACATTCGAGCAATCGGGCGCGCGGGGTTTTCTTGAGCAGGTAGCCGCGCGCGCCGGCGCAGATGGCTTTGAAGATACGGTCGTCGTCTTTATAGACCGTCAGTATCAGCACGGGCATCGCGGGATAACGCTCTCTCAACAGACCGGCGCCTTCGATGCCGGACATTCCGGGCAAGCCGATGTCAAGGAGCGCAACATCCGGCGCGTCCTCCGCCTTCTGGCCGATCTTCTTCAAAGCCTCTTCCATAGACCCGTAACTGCCCGTGCAGCGAAACCCGTCCGTGCCGTCGATGAGCGCGGCCAGACCTTCGCGGATCGTCCGCTGGTCTTCGATGATTGCGACCTTGATCGGATCGGGCAGTGAAGATGAGGTTGTCGAAGTGATTGAAGACATCTGATTCGGCAATAGTAGCGCAAACTGTCCAGCCCAAATCCGCGGATAAGGATTTGAAAAATGCGGTTTTGACCAATAACCACGGGCCTTTTCGTTATTTCAGGTTTTTACCCATTGGGTGAATCGGCGGCGATGTACCGTAGACTGTCCAGTCTGCGGAAGGCCCCGCCAGTCGCTTACTTGGGAAGACCTCCGCAGACTGGACAGTCTACGGTACGTGTTTAGCCGTGGTTTTGGGCTGTCCAGGCTGTTGGCAAGCCCGTCGGAGACATCGTAGTGGCGCGCCGAAAGCCGCTGGGCGCAGACCGGAAGAGCGGCCAGCAAGAACAGCGCGGCTGACAGACACTGCGTCGTAGCCGCCGCGGTGCCAACCCTGGCGCCAATGGCCGAACCAACGCTGGTGGATTGATGCAAATGATCTCGGCCCATAATCCCGTGAGCGGTATCATACTGCGCTCCGGCGGGAATGAGCGAGGGCCTCGCGCGATCAATTCAACCCTCCTTGATAAGGTATAATGGCGGAGAAGTTGGCCTGGCCGGCCGATCGAGATCAGAGGCTTTATGACCGACGTAACACAACGCTTCTCCAGTCGAGTCGAAAACTACATCAAATACCGCCCTGGCTATCCGAATGAAGTCATCGAGACGCTGCGAAGCGAATGCGGATTGACTGCTGATTCTATCATCGCCGACATCGGTTCAGGCACGGGCATTCTGACCGAGATGTTTCTGCGGAACGGCGATCTGGTTTACGGTATCGAGCCGAATCGGGAGATGCGCGAAGCGGGTGAACGTTTGTTGAAAGGCTATCCGCGTTTCCACAGCGTTGCTGCGCAGGCCGAAGAGACCCGGCTTCCCGACCACGGCGTTGATTTCATCACGGCGGGGCAGGCGTTTCACTGGTTTGATCGGGAAAAAGCCAGAGAGGAATTTGCCCGCATCCTCAAACCGAAAGGCTGGATCGCGCTGATCTGGAATGAACGCGTCACGACCACGACGCAGTTTCTCGTCGCTTACGAACAGTTGCTGAAAGATTACTCGACCGATTACGAGCAGGTCGATCACCGGCGGATTGATGAAGACGTGATCCGCGATTTCTTCGGCTCGGATGATTTCAGATTGAAACGGTTCAAGAACGTTCAGGTCTTCGATTACGAAGGGTTGAAGGGCAGGTTGCTTTCGTCCTCCTACGCGCCGGAGGAAGGGCGCCCGAACTATGAGCCGATGCTCGCCGAACTTGAAAGGATTTTTCAAACTTATCAGGATGAGGGTAAAGTCGTCTTTGAGTACGTGACACAGATGTATTACGGGCAATTGAGCTGAGATGGGGACACGGGCGTTTCGCAAAATTCTGGTCGCCAATCGCGGCGAGATCGCGCTGCGCGTGATGCGCTCATGCCACGCGATGGGCATCGAGACGGTTGCCGTCTATTCCGACGCCGACGCCGGCGCGCCCCATGTCCGATTCGCCGGCGAGGCCGTTCATCTGGGCGCGGCCCCGGCGCGAGAGTCTTATTTGAGAATCGAGAAGATCATCGAGGCGGCCAGTAGAACCGGCGCCGAAGCGATTCATCCCGGCTACGGGTTTTTGTCCGAGAACGCCGAGTTCGCCGAAAGCTGCGCGGGCGTGGGTATCGTCTTCATCGGCCCTCCGGCCGCCGCGATTCGGGCGATGGGGTTGAAAAACTCCGCGCGCAGGCTGGCGGCGGAAGCCGGCGCGCCTGTCGTCCCGGGTTACGACGGCGAGGATCAGAGCGCCGAAACGCTGCGCGAGCGGATGATCGAAATCGGCTTTCCGGTTTTGATCAAGGCCTCGGCGGGCGGCGGCGGCAAGGGCATGCGCGTCGTGCGGGCTGAAAGCGCGATTGATGGCGCCATCGAGGCCGCGCGGCGCGAGGCTGAGAAGGCTTTCGGCGACGGCTCGCTGTTGGTAGAGAAATATATCGAAGGCGCGCGCCACGTCGAGGTTCAGATCCTGGGCGACGCGCGCGGCAATCTTGTTCATCTCTTCGAGCGCGATTGTTCTTTGCAGCGCCGCCATCAGAAGGTCGTCGAGGAGAGCCCTTCGCCGGCGGTCAATGAAGAATTGCGGCGGAAGATGGGCGCCGCGGCTGTCAAGATTGGCCGCGCAATCGGTTACGCGAACGCGGGCACGGTCGAGTTTATTCTTGGGCCCTCGGGCGAGTTCTATTTCATCGAAGTCAACACGCGCTTGCAGGTCGAGCATCCCGTCACAGAGATGATCACCGGACTCGATCTGGTCAGGTTACAGATCGAGATCGCCGAAGGCCATCCGCTGCCGTTCGGCCAGGGCGATTTGCAGGCCGAAGGTCACGCGATCGAGGCGCGGCTTTACGCCGAAGACCCGGCTAACGATTTCCTGCCTTCGACCGGGAAGATACTCGACCTGCAATTGCCCGCGCTTGAAGGGCTGCGGATTGACTCCGGGATCGAGAGCGGGATCGAGGTGGGCATCCATTACGACCCGATGCTGGCCAAACTGATCGCGCGCGGCGAGGGCCGTGACGCAGCGATTCGCAAACTGGTTTACGCGCTGCGCCAATCGTCGATTCAGGGCTTGCGGACTAATCGCGATTTTCTGATCCGGTTGCTAGACCATCCGGACTTCAGGCGAGGCGGCGCGCATACCGGCTTCATCGCCGAAAATCTTGATGAGTTAATAGCTGACGATGACCCGCGACTCAGTCGTGATTCGCTCATCGCCGCCGCGCTCTATTTGCAAAACCAATGGCGGGCGTCGAACGAGTTGCTGGACGAATTGCCCCCGAGTTATCGCAACAACCCTTACCTCGATCCGTCAATCAGGTTTCGAATCGGCGACGACGAAATCGCCGTTTCTTGGAGTCCAACCGGCGCCGGCGCTTACCGCGCGCGAGTTTTCGATTCAACTGTCACTGCGCAAGTGTTATCTTCAACCCCCGACGTTATTCGAATCGAGATTGACGGCGTTCAACGGGCGTTCAGGATCGCCGAGGCGGGCGATGAACTTTATGTCCATTCGTCTCTCGGATCGCGCGTGATCAAACGGCCACCAAGGCATCCGGCGGGCCAGTCCGCGTCGGAGCAGGCATCGGCCAATTCGCCGATGCCGGGGAAGGTGCTGAAGATTCTTGTAGAGACGGGACAAAAGGTTTCGGCGGGCGATCCCCTGATCATTCTCGAAGCGATGAAGATGGAGCACACGATGCGCGCGGCGTTGGACGGGGTCGTCGAAGCGGTTTTGGTTGGTCAGGGAGAAGTTATCGCGCCAGGACAACTTTTGGTACAGATCACATCTGCATAATCTGATGGTCAGACGCAGATACGCGCAAAAGGTATGGCCATGAAAATACTACTTGCCATAGCGTTATTATTCCTGCCATCTGTAAAGCTGACTGCGGATGAATTCAGTCAAAAATACAAACCTCACCCATCAGGAGGATATATAGTCCGCCCTGGAATAGTTATGAAAGTGAAAGCGACGCCGAGTGGCGCTACTTGTGAAGCGGAAATTAAACCGATGTCTTCAATTGCGTCGAAAGCCCCTGGTTCTGAAGTAGTCTCCTCAGAGACTGCAAAAGAAGTGATAGATGAAATAATTCCTGAGACAAAGAGGGGGAAAATCACCGCGAGCCTTCACCTGGGTAGTAGTTGCGCCGGAGTGGATACAACTGGTTATGAAAAAGCGACTATTGTGCTTGTTACAAGATGCAAGGAAGGCGGTGGGGGTATTTATTCTGCGCGAATCCGGTGGATAAGAGATGAATGTCCGGACAACAAGCCGCTGAAATGGAACGACTGATTATTTTCGGAGGAGCCTTCATGTCGCATTGCGACGCCCTGAAAGGATGAAAATCGCGGCGCGCCATGTACCGTAGGTTGTCCAACCTGCGGAGGGCTTCACGACAAAGCCGCTTGATTGCAACTGAAGGCTTCAATATTCAAGCCTCCGCAGGTTGGACAACCTACGGTACATTTTTTCGGAGGAGATTATGTCATCAGCAATAGCGCCAGTTGTGGAACAACAAACCTATCCATATTTCACCGAAGAGCACGCGATGTTGCGCGAGACGGTCAAGCAGTTTTGCCTGAAAGAGATCGCGCCGCATTCCGAGGAGTGGGACGAAGAGGGGATCTTCCCGCGCGAGATTTTTAAGAAAGCGGGCGATCTCGGTCTATTCGGCATTCGCATTGACCCGAAGTGGGGCGGAAGCGGCCTTGATTGGTGGGCGACCGCCGCCTATCTCGAAGGCCTGTCATACACCAACAACGGTGGCGTCGGGATGGCGTTGATGGTGCAATCGGATATCACGCTGCCCGCGCTCGAAGAGCTTGGGAATGACGAGCAGAAGGAAGAGTTTTTGAAGCCTGCCGTAGCCGGCGATTACATCGCCGCGCTGGGCATCAGCGAGCCGAGCGGCGGATCGGACGTGGCCAACCTCAAGACCCGCGCGCGGATCGAAGGCGACGATTTCGTGATTTCGGGTCAGAAGCTATGGATCACAAACGGAACGCGCGCCGATTTCATCATCCTCGCGGTTCGCACCGGCGGCGAAGGGCACAAAGGAATCTCGATGGTTCTATTCCCGACCAAAACCAAAGGCTTCAGCGTCGGCAAGAAGCTCAAGAAGATCGGTAACCTCTCTTCAGACACGGCGGAGCTGTTCTTCGACAATTGCCGCATCCCGCGCCGCTATTTGCTCGGTGAATTGAACCGGGGGTTTTACTACACCATGATCAATTTCCAGGGCGAGCGTCTGGCCGCCGCGCTAGGCGCGCTATACAAGATGGAGCGCGCGCTGGAGTACGCGATCAATTACGGCAAGGAGCGAGAGGCGTTCGGCCAGCCCATCGGCTCGTTCCAGGTCTGGCGGCACCGCTTCGCCGAGCACATGACCAGCATCGAGGCGGCGAAATGGCTCTGTTACCGCGCGCTCGACCTGACGAACCGCAAAGAGAAATGTGTGCGCGAAATCACCATGGCCAAACTCTTCTGCAGCGAACTGGATCAGCGCGTGATGTACGATTGTATGCAGATTATGGGCGGTTTCGCCTACACTACGGAATACCCGCTTGGCCGCGCCTGGCGCGACGCCAGGTTGGGCACCATCGGCGCCGGCGCTTCGGAGATTATGAAAGAGATCATCGCTAAGGACGCGAAGTTGTGAACACGGGGAGTTGGGAGTGGGAGAGAATGGGACAAGGGGACAAGGAGAATTGGATTCTTCGTCTCCTTGTCCCCCCTTCTCCTTGTCCCCTTGTCCTCCTTCCCCACTCCCTATAAAAGGCGAGGCAATCTATGCTCCAACCAGGCAGTTCAGTCTCATTGTTTTCATTGCCTCAACTCGACGGCGGCGATTGGCGTCTCGAACGAGGCAAAACATCGCTATTGATCTTCTTCGAGACCGATTGCCCGACCTGCCAATTGACGATTCCTTACCTCAACCGGCTTGCGCAGGCCCTCGACGGCAAAGCAGAGGTCATCGGAATCTCTCAGGACGGCGAAGCCGCAACGCGTGAGTTGGCAGAACAGGCGCCGATCAGATTCACCGTCGTGTTGGACAGCGACCTGAGCGCATCGCGCGAGTATGATCCGCAGGCCGTGCCGACGCTGTTCTTGATTGACGGCGGCGGAAAGATCGCGCGAACTTCGGTCGCTTTCGACAAGGCCGAGTTGAACGCGATCGCGGCGGACATGCTCAATTCCATTGGCGTCGAACCTTTCGAGCTTGCGGGCAGGCTCGACGGCGCGCCTGAGACAAAGCCGGGTTGCGTCTCGCGACATATGGAGAGGCGCCAGGAACTGGGGCAGGAACTGAGGACAGAAGGCGGTCCGGCGGAGTCCGTGAATCTTTACGTCGAACGCGGCCCGCGCGCGTCGCGCGTCGCGCTCGATGACGACGTCGATCCATACGAGTTTTGTTACCAGGCGGGCTTCGCCGATCCGCTGCCCGTGATCCCTCCGACAGAGGAGCGTGTGGATCGAATGCTCGGCGCGATCCCATTTCCCGAAAGGTTTCCGCCCGATCAAATTGTCGCGCGCGTGCCGCCGAATTACGGGATGGCCACTGTGGAGAAGATCGCGGCCAATGCGGTAATGGCCGGCTGCAGGCCCGAAATGATGCGGGTGTTGATACCGCTGATCCGCGCGGCTTGCGACGAGCGGTTCAACTTGCACGGCGTGCAGGCGACGACCCATTTCGCCGCGCCGCTCATCGTCGTCAACGGCCCCGTTCGCCGCGAACTCGGTTTCGCCTGCGGGAGCAATGTCTTCAGCAACGTCGCGCGGGCGAATTCGACGCTCGGACGCGCGTTCCAATTGATCTTGACCAATATCGGCGGGGCGCGGCCCGGCGAATTGGACATGTCCACGCTCGGCAATCCCGGCAAATTCTCTTACTGCATCGCCGAGAACGAAGAAGAGAATCCGTGGGCGCCGCTCCACACCGAGTTCGGCCTTGACCGCGGGCAGAGCGCGGTGACGCTCTTCGCCGCCGAGCCGCCGCACGGCGTCAGCGAACATAACGCGCGCGAAGGCCGCGCGATCTTGAAGGCCGTCAGCCGCGCGTTGGCGACGGTCTTCTCCTACCGCTTCTGTTTCGCCTGGGAGGCGATGGTTTCGCTTTGTCCCGAGCACGTGAAGACGCTCGATCGCAGCGGCTTCACCAAAGATTCGATCCGTGAGTTTCTGTTCGAGAATACGGGCATTCCGGTCAAGGAATATGAAGATGAGGGCGGCGAGGGAGCGCAGTTCACTCAACTTTACCAGCGCGCGACGATCAATGGCGAAGAGTGCTACCGCAAATTCGCGCGGCCTGATCAGATCAAGATCGTCGTGGCGGGCGGAACCGCGGGAAAATTTTCGGCGGTGATCGGCAGTTGGGCGACATCGAGTCGAAAGGCTCATCGCCGGAAGTAGAGGGGATCGAATCCCCTCATACTTCCAGCGATCTCAATTTCCTCTCCATCCGAGCTCACCAAGATGTTCGCTACGGATGGAGTATCCATTGAGGGAAGAAGATGAAAACAATTCTTGTCAATCCGCTCGATGAAACTCCGCGGGCCGCGGGACGTCCCGCGCCGCGCCTCGATTCATTGGCGGGCAAAACCATAGGCCTGCTCGACATCAGCAAATGGGGCGGCGGCTTCTTTCTGGATCATTTGGAAAAGGCGCTCAAAGACCGCTACGGCGTCGAACAGATTGTGCGCGTGATGAAGCCGACCTTCACCAAGCCCGCGCCGGACGCCGTGCTTGACCAACTCGTGAAAGCCGAATGCGCTGCGGTGATCGAGGCCCTGGCCGATTGAGGGTCATGCACGACGTGCAGTTTGCACGACACGGTGAAACTCGAAAGACTTGGTATCGCGGCGCTCCCGGTCGCCACGCGCGAATTTATGACTGCGGCCCGCGCGCAGGCCGGCGCATTGGGACGAGCCGATCTCGACGCGGTTTACGTCGAGCACCCGATCCAGGATCAAACGCCGCAGGAGATCGCGGCGAAAGCGGAAGCCGTCATTGACGAGATCGTCGCCAGGCTCACGATCGGCGCCGCGAGCGGTAGCGAGCTGGCCCCATCGGAAGCGGCGAGCAAGTAAAGCCCCACTCGCTATCGTTCGCGGCGCCGATAAGGATCATTATGGACTATCAAAACCTCACCCTCCCACAGATTTATGATGAAGCCGAAGCCGTCGCCGGCGACGCAAAGATTCTCTTCGGCCATTTGAATGCGGAGCAACTCAATTGGAAGCCCGCCGCCGATTCGTGGAGCGTCGCGCAGTGCCTCGACCATCTGATCTCGGCCAATCACGAGTACTACCCGCTCTTTGATCGAATACTGAAAGGCGAATATAGGAAGACGTTCTTGCATAGCATGCCTTTTCTGCCTGCGTTGTTCGGCCGTGTGATGATCAAAGCGGTTTCGCCGGACTCTCAGCGGAAGTTCAAAGCCCCCGGCGCGGCGCGGCCTTCGTCAAGCGCGATTGATCCGCAAATTGTCGATCGCTTCATCGCCCATCAGCGCGAGACGCTGGCGAAAATGAGGTTGCTGGAGAATAGCGACCCGGCGGAGATAATCATCACCTCACCTTTCGTGAGCATGGTGGTTTACAGCTTGCTCGACACTTTTCGGCTAATCGTGGCTCACGAACGTCGCCATTTCGCCCAGGCTCAGCGGGTGATGGAGACCGGCGGATTTCCAACTGTGCAAACGAGTCAGTACCGCGAGCGGTAGCGAGCGAGGCTCCATCAATAATTCCTTTGCGAAAGCCTCGCTCGCAACCGCTCGCGGTACTGACTCGAAGGACGTCCGCGCAGGTCGAAAAAAATCAAAGAGGGGGCTTTTTATTTTTCATCTCCCATATTACATTCGCCGTTTGTCATTGCCTGAGCGAATCTCTTCCAATGACAAGCGACTACTGTAAAACGAAAAACGGAAAATGAATCTGCGGCGGGCTTTGCCCGCCTATTAATTTGTGGAGGAGGGAGTATGCAAGAACCGATTGAGGCTATCGGAGCGGCGACGGCGACCAAGCCGAGCAGGTCCTCAGGCTTCTGGGCGACGTTGCGGGAAGCTGTTCGCGGATCGGAGCAGGATTTCACCGAGGGCGGCATTGGCCGCGCGATCTTCCTGCTCTCCGTTCCGATGGTGCTCGAAATGGTGATGGAGTCGCTCTTCGGCATCGTCAACGTCTACTGGGTGGCGCATCTTGGCAAGGAGCAGGCGGCGGCGGTCGGCGTCACCGAATCGCTGTTGACCGTAGTATTCACGGTCGCTATTGGGCTGAGCATGGGCACGACGGCGATGGTCGCGCGACGCATCGGGGAGAAAGACCCCGAAGGCGCGGCCCGCGTCGCCGAGCAATCAATTTTGCTGGGCGTTCTGATTTCGATTCCCATCGGGATCGTCGGCGCGCTCTTCAGCAAACAGTTGTTTCGGGCGTTGAACGCCGAGGATGGCGTGAGCGCGGTCGGCAGCGGTTATATGGTCGTTATCTTCGGCGGGAACGTGGTGATCATGCTGCTGTTTCTGATCAACGCGATCTTTCGCGGCGCGGGCGACGCAGCGATCGCGATGAGGGCTTTGTGGCTCGGCAATCTGATCAACCTCGTACTCGACCCGTGCCTGATCTACGGCCTCGGGCCGTTCCCGAAACTGGGCGTGACCGGGTCGGCCGTCGCCACGACCATCGGGCGGGGCTGCGCCGTGATCTATCAATTCACCCAACTCTCGGGCGGCGGTGGCCGCGTGCCCGTCAGGTTCAGCCGGCTGCTTCCGGATTTCGGCCTGATGAGAAATCTGCTGCGCATCTCGCTCGGCGGGATGTTCCAGTTTCTGGTGGCTACCGCGGCCTGGATGGGATTGATGAGCATCGTCGGGCGGTTCGGGGCGGCGGCGCAGGCCGGTTACACGATCGCGGTCCGCATCATCGTAGTAACTATCCTGCCGTCGTGGGGAATGAGCAACGCGGCGGCGACGCTGGTCGGCCAAAACCTCGGCGCGCGAAAACCCGAACGCGCCGAGAAATCGGTCTGGCTGGCCGGGCACAGCAACGCGATCTTTCTGACCGCGGTCGCCGTCATTTTCATCGTCTTCCCTGAATTCCTGATTCGCGTCTTCACGGATGATCAGACGGTCATCCCTTACGGCGTGGATGCGCTGCGGTACATCAGCTACGGATACATTTTTTACGGCTACGGAATGGTGATGGCGGCGGCGTTCAACGGCGCGGGCGACACCTACACGCCCACGGCAATTAACCTGATCTGCTTCTGGCTAATCCAAATCCCGCTGGCTTACACGCTTGCGAAATGGACCGGCCTCAAGACCACGGGCGTTTTCCTGGCGATTACCATTGCGGAATCGATCCTGGCCGTGATCGCGATGCTGGTATTCAGACGTGGAAAATGGAAAGAGCAGAAAGTGTGAGTCGTGCATCCGATGTCCCCCGGGACGAAAAACTATCGCCGGCTGGATTTGTTGACGCGCGCGACAACCAGGCCGGCGATTTTTTTGGGCGCCTCGCCTATCCTTTTTCGTATTACCTGTCTCTAGTCAAATGCAGGCAGAATGAAGAACGCGACCTGGGTGACGCGCATGGCCGAGACGAGACCGGAAAATCTGCCCGACGAAATGCTGGCGATTGCGGCGATACTGGGCGACCTGCGTTCGTTCGACGCGCTGGCCTTGCGTTACCGCGCTGCCGCCTATCGGGTGGCGCAATCGATAGCCGGCAATGAGTTGGCCGAAGACGCCGTGCAGGAATCGTTGTTGTTGGCCTTCAAAGCGTTGCCCTCAATTGAAGAGCCGGCGAAGTTCGCCTCGTGGCTTTACGCCATCGTCCGGCGCGTGGCGCTGCGGATGAGCCAGCGTACGCGGCGGGAGCGCAGCCAGCGGATCGATCTGGACGAGGCGCTGATCGAGCATAGCGAAGCGTTCGCGCGACCGCTCGCGCCGCGCGACACGTTTGAAGAGGCCTGGGTGCGCGCCGCCGTTGACGCGCTCGATGAAGACCACAGGTTGATCCTGAAGCTGCGTTTTTATGACGAAATGCCGTTGAAGCGGATCGCGGATTTCCTGGGCCTGCCGTTGACGACAGTGAAATGGCGGTTGCACAGGGCAAAACAATTGTTGCGCGAAAAACTCGAGCCGGAGAAGGAGGGCTTGCCTAAGCGAGCCAGGTCGACGATCAAAAGCTGAAACATCGGAGGACGAAATGTCTAGAGGCGGGTTTTCCCCGCCCGGACTCAAAGCCGTGGAGGCCGAAATGGAAAGAGAGCAGGAACTCAAGAAGCTGATCAATGTCTTGCATCGAACCGCGCGCTCGGCGACGCGGGTGCAGTGGATGAACGCCGGGGAAGGCGAAACCCGCTTCGCCGTCTCGCAATTCAACAAAATCCTGGCCAGGTTGGGCGAACTCGATCCGAACGTCAAGAACGTCTTCGAGCCGCTGGCCGAAGACAGTTCGCTCATAACGGTTGCAATGGCCTGCCGCCAGGTCGTCTCTTATTACGAAGACGAAGTGAAAGTGGAAGAAGAGTTCTGGCCGCGCGGGTTCGCCGCCGGATTCAAAATCCCTGGCTGGGGCGCCGGCGTGGATTTCAATCCCGAAGAGCTGGGCAACTGGATCCGCGACTGGATGCACGAATGGGGCCGCCGCGAGCGCGAACGGCGAGCCGAAGGGAAGCGCTGCGGGTGACGATTGCGGACTGCGGATTGCGGATTGCGGATTGCGGATTGCGGATCGCAAGTTGATCCGATAATCGCTCAAGAAACGAAAGTAAGAGAGACATCTCCGCAATCAGGAGCGGAATTGTCCGACAACAGAAATCCGCAATCCGCAATCAGTGACGGTTGGCCAGGTTGAGCAGTTCCTTGATCTGCTTTCCTTCAGTTTGTGGCAGACTCAGTTTGAGCAGCGCGGCGACGGTCCACGTAGTAACGACTTTAGTCGTTACGGCGCCGTAACGACTAAAGTCGTTACTACGTGGCTCGCTACTCGAACTTCACACCCTGTCCCGCTCTATGGCGCAGGCGATTGCGCCTGCCGCCCGTCCAGGAAGATTGTCCATTCCTTGACGTCGGCCACTTTCATTACATCCCGCGTTGTCCACGGATCTTCTCGGTACATCTCCCAGACCTGATTTGCGCCGTCCGCTTTGACTATGACCAACGCCCCGGTCCGATCCTCGAACGGCCCGCCGAGGATGATCACCCCTGTTTCGAAAATCGCGTCCATATAGCGCGCGTGTTCGTCCCAGAAGGGCTGTTCACGCGCCGTCTTGTTCGGGTTCCAGAGCGAGCCGGGTCGCAGAAACGCGGCATAGTATGTCGTGTACGTCGCCATTTTGCGTCTCCATCTGAAACTACATCATTGAGAAAGGGAATACGACACGAGCTACCCTACTGTCAGCCCGCTGTAAATGTCTACCCTCAAACCACATGAGATCGGCGTGGCGCCGCGCGCGTAGGGGCGGGTATTCCCCGCCCACGTTAGTGATCAAGGCGATTGGGCGGGGAGTACCCGCCCCTACGCGCGCGATACTGTATCAGTTCAGTAAACTTCTTTCTCGTCACGGAATTGATCCGCATAAAGATGGGCGTAGACGCCGCCCTGCGCGAGCAGTTGCTGGTGCGCGCCGCGCTCGACTATGCGCCCGTCATTGAGCGTGAAGATGACGTCGGCCTTGATGATCGTTTCCAGGTGGTGGGTGATGACGATGACGGTCTTGCCCGCGGTCAGGCGTCCGAGCGCTTCGAGCACTAGCTTTTCGGACGACGAGTCAAGCCCCGAGGTAGGCTCGTCGAGGATGAGGATCGGCGAGTTGCGGATGATGGCGCGGGCGATGGCGATGCGCTGGCGCTGGCCGCCGGAAAGCGTCACGCCGCGCTCGCCGACCATCGTGTCGTAGCCTTCCGGCATCCGCTCGATGAATTCGTGCGCGTTGGCGAGCCGGGCGGCGCGGATGATCTCGTCGCGCGAGGCTTCGGGTTTGCCGTAGGCGATGTTCTGCCAGATCGGCGAGTGGAAGAGGATCGTCTCTTGCAGAACGAAGCTGATTTGCTCGCGCAGAGACTTCAAGGTGAAGCCGCGCGCGTCCTCCCCGTCGATCAGGAGCCTGCCCGAAAAGGGGTCGTAGAAGCGGGGGATGAGGCTGATGATCGAGGATTTGCCGGCGCCGGTCGGCCCGACTAGCGCGACGTATTGGCCATGTTCGATGCGCAGGCTGATGTCTTTGAGCACCGGCTGGGCGTCGTAGTAGCCGAAATAGACGCGGTCGAATTCGATCATCCCTTTGAAGCGCGGCGCCGTTTGGGCGTGCGGGAGGTCGCGCACGCGGTCTTCCAGGCGAGTCAATTCTCTGATCCGCTCGGCCCCGATCACCGCCTTCGAGATAGTGTCGGTCATCTTCGACAGGTCGCGCATCGGCTTGTACATCTTGCCGAGGTAGAGCAGGAAGACGACCAGCGCGCCCGCCGTGAGCTGGCCCTGCAAGACCAGCCGCGCGCCGTACCAGAGCACGATGCACGTGCCGACTGCCACGATTACGTCCACGATCGGCGCGAGCCTGGCTTTGATGCTGCGCGCGCGCATCGTCATCTCGATGCTTTCGAGCGTCTCCTTTTCCAGCCGCTTCACCTCATAATCTTCGCGCGCGAACGCCTTCACCACGCGAATGGACGAGAGCGTTTCGGCGACCACCGAGACGATCTCGCTCTCCTTCTTTCTGACCGCCCGCGTCGCCTGCTTGATGCGGCGGGTCAGCGTGTAAACCTGCAGGAAGAGTATCGGCGCGACCGAGAGCGCGATCAGCGTGAAGCGCCAGTTGAAATAGAACATTACCGCCAGCATCCCGACCAGCGTCACCGAGGGGGCCACTATCCCGAGGAGCGCCGTCGAGACGAAGTTCTGAATCGCGTCCACGTCCGTCGTCACCCGGCTGATCAGGTCGCCGATTTTGGTCCGGTCGTAAAAGGCGAGCGACAGCCGTTGAATGTGATGGTAGAGCGTCTGCCTGAGGTCGAGCATGACCATCTGCCCGACTTTGGTGGTGAGGTAATTCTCGGTGTAAGAGGCGATGGCGCCCACGGCGGCCACGACGACCGTCGCGATCGCCGCGAAGTAAATAATGGCCGGCCTGCCCTCGCCGAACGTCTTCCGGACGAGACCGGCTAGCCACTCCGGCATAGGGCGCGAGCCGAGGGCGTAATCGATCACGATCTTGATCGGCCACGGGTCGAAGAGACTCGCGCCGCCTTCGATGAGCACGGCCACAAAAGCGATCGAGAGCGCCTTCCAGTGAGGCCGGAACACCCGGTTGATGATGAATCCGTTCTCCGTCATTGGTCATCAGTCATTGGTCATCAGCCGTTGGTCATTTGTTATTTGCCATCTGTCATTGTCGGGACTGACTCGTTCAACGCAGATGAGCATTAGGCATTTTCCGGGCCAATGTTGATGTCGGGCGTTTCATGAACGTGATTCAACATCAGAAACCAATGACGAATGACAAGTGACAAATGTGATTGCCCTGCCCCCCGCCGCGTCAGCGGCGCCATGAATTTAGCCGTGGGTTGAAACCCACGGTACGGTCGGAGGATATTCCCGCGTCGCGCGAGCGACGGCTGAATTCAATCGTCGCTATGCGACGGAAAAAAATCCGCGGCGCCGTGGGTTGAAACCCATGGCTGAACTCAAGAGCCGCTGACGCGGCAGGGGCTGAGTAAATACTGACGAATGACCGAGGACAGATTTTAAATGGAAAATGGTAGCTAAGACTTTTCGTCAATCCCGATCATTGTATTCTCAGAAATTGCGGCAGGTTCTCAGCCGCGCGCCCGATGGCGCGGGCCAGGCTGAGCTTCGCCAAATTGTGGCCGAAGAGGCTGTTGATGTAGTCGAGTTGCGCGTTGGCCACCGCCTCCTGAGATTGCACGACCTCGGTGTTGTCACTCACGCCGGCGTCGAAGCGTTGCCGCGACAGGTCCAAGGTCTGCAAAGACGTCTGAACGCTCTTCAGCGCCACTTCTACCTGGCTGGCCGCCGCCTGCATGTCGAGGAAGGCGTTGCGCACTTCGCGCTCTATCTGCCCTCTGATGTCTTCGAGTTCGGCGCGCCGCTGGGCCAGGGCGGCCTTGGCCTGTCCGATGTCTCCACTGATGCGTCCGCCCAGCCAGATCGGAAAGCTCAGCGTCCCGACTACCATGAACGTGCCGTGCGATAGTCGCGACGGGTTCTTTCCGATCACGCCGTAATCGGCGTATACCGAGAACGAGGGGATGCGTTCGGCGCGGGCGGCCGAGAGCGTTTTCTCCGCCGCCCGGACCTGCGCCTCCGCAGCCCTCAGGTCCGAGCGATACTCCATCGCATACCTCAAAGCCTCAGCCAGCCCCATCGGGGGCGCGGGCGAGAAGGGAACCAGGTCGGTGGTTTCGTAGTATTCGTTCGGCGGCAGGCCCGTCAACCGCGCCAGGTTGATTTTCTGTTTCGCCAGATCGTTCTGGAGCGTGACCATTCGCTGCTGCCCGGTGAGCGCCTGAATCTGGGCGCGGTTGAGGTCGGTCTGCGCGATGACGCCGGCGCTGCGCTGTTCAATCGCCTGTCGATAAAGGGCCTCGGCGGTCTCCAGTTGAGCGCGCGACGCGTCCAGCCTCGCTTTCGCCGCTATCACCTGAAGATAGACGCCGCCGACGGCCAGCGCGACCAGGTCTTCCGCGTCCTCGGCCGTCTCCTCGTTGGCCCGCACGATCCATTTAGCCGAACCATAGTTTTTCCAGGCCGTCACGTCCATCACTTTCTGCGTCAGCGTCGCGCGAAGGTCATAATAGTTGAACGGCCCGACGACGGTAGGTATTGCGAGGCCCGGAATCAGTTGGGCGATCCGCTGGTCGAAGCTGAAGCCCGTCGCCCCCAGGTTTATTTGCTGCACGGTCTCACTCAGATACCCGCTGATGTTCGGGAGCAGGGCGCTGCGAACGATCTTGCGTTGGGCGCGCGACTCGGCCACCGCGTTCGTCAGCCCCACCGCGCCCAGGTTGAAGTCGATCCCCCGCACAACGGCTTCACGAAGCGAGAGCCTGCCGGAGAACGGCGCCCTGGCCGCGCCCCAGACGCTCCCCGAGAAAGGGCCTTGAGTCTGGACCGTAGGATTGATGGTGTTGACGCTGGTCGTCGTGCCCGGCGTCGGAGTTTGCGTCGCCGTCACAGAACCAGTCTGCCCGCTCCGCCCAGAGAGTGGAAGCTGATCGGCCCGCGATCCCTGCGTCTCCGACACTTGTCTGCTCGTCGTCCTGAACTGGGCGAACGCGCATGGGGAGAAAGTAAGGATTGCAAATACGAAGACGGGAAGAACGCGGAGGATCGAGGATCGAGGATCGAGGATCGAGGATCGCGTCATCACACGCGAGGCGATCTTCAACCTTCGATCTTCAATCTTCGATCCTCGATCCTCGATCCTCGATCCTCGAATTACCGGTAATGTCGATCTTCTCATTGGTCTTGCCCCCATCCTTAACTAAGCTGTTTTCGGAAGCGCCACACGCTCAGCGAAAACAGGACGAGCGTGATGACGAAGAGGCCCAGGAAATTGGGCCAGAGATCCGCGAGGCCGCTTCCTTTGAGCAGGCTCGCGCGCGCGATGGTCGCGAAGTGGTGAATCGGGTTGATGACGGTCACGGGCTGCAACCATCGCGGCATCGCCTCCACGGGGTTGAAGGCTCCCGACAACGTCGCGAGGGGAGGGTTTACGAAGAAGCTCGTCAACAAGGCCTGCTGCGCCGACTTGCTTAGGGTGGCGATGACCGTGCCGATGCTGATCCCGGACAGCACGCATAGCGCGGCGGCGCCGAGCACAAGCGCCAAGCTGCCATGAAAGGGGACGCGGAAGACTAATTTCATGATTCCGATCGCCATAAGCGCCATCATGCACAGCAGAACGAAGAGAGGCGCGATCTTGGCGATGATGATTTCAGTCGTGTTGGCGGGCGACATGAGCAACTGCTCGATCGTCCCTGCCTCTCGCTCTTTGACCATCGCCCCGGAGGCGACGAGCGAGCTGTTAAGTATCAACAGGAGGCCGAGGACGCCGGTCACGTTGAACCACGAGTCGACCAGACCGGGGTTGTAAAGAAAGGCGGGTTGCAGCAGCGCCCGGCCGCGCCGGCTGACCTCAGGCGCGGCGATCCGCCTTACGTCGGCGCGGATGCCCTCCGCCAGAAGCGTGCCGTTGTAGGCCTGGATAATGCCTTCGATGTAGCCCTGGCCGATAGCGGCCGTGTTCGCGTTCGTCGCGTTCAGAAGAATCTGAACGGCGGTCGTGCGGCCTCGATAGAGGTCGCGGGCGAAGTCGTACGGGATGACCAGACCAGCGTCGAGTTCGTTGCGGTTGATCGCGTCGCCGAGATCGCGGGTTGAAAGGTAGTAACCGGCCAGGCGAAAACTCTCGCTCTCGCTCATCGTCGCGATCAGCTCACGGCTCTCAGGCGTCTTGCTGTCGTCTACAACGCCGAGCCGCAGGTTCGTCACCTTCGCGCTCAAAGCGAATCCGAAGAGCAACAACTGCAGCATCGGCGGCAGAATCAAAGAGAACGCCAGCCGCCTGTCGCGCCTGATCTGGTTGAACTCCTTTCGCATCAGGGCGCGTATGCGCTGGTTGTAGAGTCGTTGTAACAGTCTTCTCATTGCGGATTGCGGATTGCGGATTGCGGATTTATGAGTCAGATCAACCGCGGACTCGAAATCCAGATTGAAAGTTTTATCAATCCGCAATCCGCAATCTCCACTCCCTATTCCTTAAGTTGCATGCGTCGCATGCTGCGCCACGCCAGCGCGTAAAAGACCAGGCCGATGACGCCGATGATCAAGACCTTGAACCATACGGCCGGCCACCCGCCGCCCTGCAACAATGCGTCGCGCACGATCTCGATGTAGTACTTTCCCCAGACGAAGTTAGAGAGCCAGCGCAAGCCCGCCGGGATGTTCTCGACCGGAAACAGAAGACCGGAGAGCAGAAATACCAGCAGGAAACCGCCGAGAGCTACCAACTGCATCGCGGCCGCCTGGCTCGGAATGGCGGCCCCGACCATCGTCCCGAACGATGCGACACAGAAGGCGTACAGGACTGTGGCCACGATGAACGGGGTCGGATCGCCGGCCAGGCCCAGCCCGAAATAAGTAAAGAGCAGGACAAGCCCGAGCAGGCATTCCGCCAGCGCCACCGCCACGAAAGCGAGGATCTTTCCGAGCAGAAATTCCGAAGCCCGCACGTTGGAGACGAAGACCTGTAGGATGGTCTGATGTTCCCACTCTTTCGCCATCGCTAGCGCGGCCAGTAGGGGAGGGAACATCGAGATCCCCAAAACGAAAATGCCCGGCCCATAAAACTTCTTGGACGAGCGTCCGGGATTGAACCAGAGCCGGATTTCCGTCTGGATCGGTTCGGAACGTGTCGCTTCCGCTATGCGCCGGTTGTAAGCCTGCGTAATTTGGGCGGCGTAGCCTGCGACCAGTCGGGCGGTGTTCGCGTCGGAGGCGTCCAGCATGAGCTGAACCGGCGAATTGAATCCGCGCGCCATGTCGCGCCCGAAATGAAAAGGGATGATGATCGCCGCGTGCGCGGTGTTTGACGCGAACGCCTCTGCCGGTTTTTTGTCAACGGGGAAGGGGACGATATGGAATGTGAGCGAAGCGCGGAAGGCGTCCAGGAATTCGCGCGACGCCGGCGAATCGTCATAATCCTGGGCGATTATCGGAAGATTGGTGACCGTCAACGAGATCGCCGATCCGTTCAAGACCAGCAGGATCAGCGGAAGAACGAGCGCCAGCGCCAGCGTCCGCCAGTCTCGAACGATCTGAGTCAGCTCTTTACGGGTCTGCGCAATGATGCGTCTCATTAGTAATCCGATGAATAGCCACAGAGCACACAGAGAGCACAGAGAAATTATTAACTCCCTCATTGCGCCCTCTGTGCTCTCTGTGCTCTCTGTGGCTAATAGTCTTCTTTCAATCCTCTGACGCGACTTTGCCTTCCAGCCGCGCCTTCTCCACGACGCTGATGAAGACGTCTTCCATGGAGAATTGCCCGACTCGCGCCTGACGGACGTGAATCCCATTCGCTTCGAGTTCCTCAGCAGTCGCCCGCATACCGCTTTCCGGGTCCTCATCCGTAATGACGTGAAGCCGGTCGCCGAACAGCGAAACCCGCCACCGCTCCATCTCACTCTTCAGGAGGTCCGCCGCACGTTGTTGCTGATCCACGATGAACTCCAGCAGATGACCGGTCTGCTGACTCTTGAGGTCGCTCGGGCTGCCTTCGGCCACGAGCTCGCCCGCGACCATCATCCCCAGACGGTTGCACTGCTCGGACTCTTCGAGGTAGTGCGTGGTCACGAGTATCGCGGCGCCGGCGTCGGCCAGGCGGTTAATCATTTTCCAGAAAGCGCGGCGCGCCAGCGGGTCGACGCCGGAGGTGGGCTCGTCGAGGAAGAGTATGCGGGGCTCGTGCATGATGGCCGCGCCGAAGGCGACACGCTGCTTCCATCCCCCGGGCAAACTGCCGGTGATCTGACCCTCCTTACCTTCGAGTCCCGAAAACGAGAGTACCCAGCGCTTCTTCTCTTCGCGCTCCTCGTCGGGCACGCCGTAGACGCCCGCGAAGAAATCCAGGTTCTCTTCTATCGAGAGGTCGTTGTAGAGCGAAAACTTTTGCGACATATAGCCGATCTGCTGGCGCACGGCGCCGGAGCGCAGGCTTCGTTCGCCGGCGAGGTGTATCTCTCCGCTCGTCGGCTCGAGCAGCCCGCAGAGCATCTTGATGGTCGTCGTCTTGCCCGCGCCGTTCGCGCCGAGCAGCCCGTAAATCTCCCCCTGCCGGACCTGCAAGCTGACCCCCTTCACGGCAGTGAACGCCCCGAACTGTTTGACCAGGTTATCGGCGCCGATCGCGACGCGCCCGCGCAGTTCGCTGTGATCGTGGCGGCATGGGAACGGCGTTTCGTGCGGCTCCTGACCAAGAGCGCGGAGCGTCGCGACGAAAGTGTTTTCGAGGGTCGGCTCGTCGACGCGGATCTCTTCGATTCGCAGCCCGGCGTCGCTCATTCGTTTTTGCAGAAGGAGTTTCGCTTTCTCCGGATCGCGCGCGAGGAGATCGAGCCGGTCGCCGAACCGTTGGACGTCGACGATCTCTTCGCCAGGCCCGGCGATTTCAGAAAGCGCCCGTTCGGCCTCGCCGAGGTTCGAGGCGCGCAACTCCAGCCTTCGGGCCCGCAAACCTGCCCGCAATTCGGCGGGGGCGCCGAGCTGTCGAATTTCGCCCAGGTGCATCAGCGCGACCCGCCGGCACCTTTCGGCTTCGTCCAGGTACGGGGTCGCCACCATAATGGTCAGCCCCTCGGCCGCCAGATGCGCGAGCGTGTCCCAGAATTCGCGGCGCGACACCGGGTCGACGCCAGTGGTCGGCTCGTCCAGCAACAGCACGCTGGGCTGCGGTACCAACGCGCAAGCCAGCGCCAATTTCTGTTTCATGCCGCCGCTCAACCGCCCGGCCAGCCTCCCCTCGAAGCGATCCATGTCGAACATCCGCAAGTAACGGCGGCCCCGCTCGATGATCTCATTCGGCGGCACGCCGCGCAGGTCTCCGATGTAGCGGATGTTCTCCATCACACTGAGGTCGGGATAAAGGCTGAAGGTCTGTGTGAGGTAACCAGTTTGCGCCCGCATCTCTCGCGCCGGTCGGCCGAAAACTTCCGCCGCGCCCGAGTCGGCTTCCATCACGCCCGCGAGAATCTGAAAGGTCGTGGTCTTGCCGGCCCCGTCGGGGCCGATCAGTCCGAATATCTCGCCTTTGTTCACTTCCAGACTGACGCCCCGTACGGCTTCGACGGCCCCGTAGCGCTTCCATAGATCCTTGACACGAATTGCCGCCTGAGGATCGAGGATCGAGGATCGAGAATCGAGGATCGATCTCCCATCCTCGATCCTCGATCCTCGATCTTCGATCCTCGATCCTCGATCCTCGATCCTCGATCCTCGATCTTTCATTTCCTCCACTTACCCTCCGGCCACTTGTCGCCTTGAATAAGAATCTCGCCGTCGGCCGGCATGCCCGGTTTGGCGAAACCGAAGCCGGTTTTCAACTGCAACTTGACTCCGACGACCTGTTTCACGCGCTCGTTGCGGAAGTAGGTGTTCTCCGGCGTGAAGGTGGCTTCGGGGTCGACGCGTGAGACGTAGGCTTCGAGGGGTTGATCGGGATTGGAATCGAGGTAGACGCGCCCCGGCTGTCCCACTTTGACTTTGCCTATCTCTCCTATAGGGATGAAGCCCCGCAAATAGACCTTGGTCAGATCCAACATAGTGACGACAGGGGTTCCGGACGTCACCACTTCCCCCGGCTCGGCGGCTCGCGTCGTGATCGTGCCGTCGAACGGCGCGCTGACGATCAGGTCCCGGCGGTTCTCCTTGGCCTCGCGGAGTTGGGCGCGAGCCTGTTCGGCGCTCGCGTTGGCGGCGGCTATCTCAGCCTCCTGCTGCGTCATCTGCTTGCGCACGGCCTCGGCCGCGGCCCCGCGAATCAGGGGGTTGACCAGATTCGCTTTGGCCGTTTCCAGCGCGCCGCATGCCGCCTCGTATCGACGCTTCGCGGCTGCCACCGCCGCCGCCTGTTGAGAGGCCTTTGACGTCGCTTCCATTCCCTGGCGTTCCGAAACCGCGCCGGTTCTCGCCAGCCGGGTGTAAGCGTCTCTGTCGAAGAGCGCGAGCTGATAAGCGGCTTCCTGATCTGCGAGGTCGGCCATGGCGGCCGCCATATCTTTCCGCGCCTGCATCACTCGCCCTTCCGCGTCGACTTTCGCCTGTTCCATTTGTAATTGGCTCTCTCGCAATTGCTGCGTGAGGACGGCGATCTGATCCCGCGCCGACTGCGTTTTCGCCTCCGCTTGCCGCAGCGCGGCGAGGGCCTGGTCCTCGCGCGCGCTAAGCTGTTCGTAATCGAGAATCGCGATGGATTCTCCGGCCTTGACACTGTCGCCCTCTCGGAAGGGCATTTCGAGAATGCGCCCGGTCGTTATCGGCGCCACGGCGGAATCGTCGCCCTCGATCCGGCCGCTAAGAGTGACGATGTTCTCGGGCACGCCGCGCTTTGCAAAGAACAATTTCCAGATCAGAAACGCCGCGCCGGCGCCAGCGACAAGCAGGACGAGCAGAATGACGAGTCGGCGAAGGCGCGGGCCGACGGCCTGCCTTAGCCTGTTCCAGGGCGTCCGCCTGGCTTGTTCCGGAGGAGGCGCGACTGTTTGTTGTTCTGTCATTCGATTGTTCTCTCAAGTCTCCGTCCGGAAGCGCACACAGTCGGGTTCCGTAACTCTTGATTACGATCAACTCAGACAGATCGATCAAACGTCATACAAATGCTGAGCCAGCGGCGCCACTCTTGCGCAGGACCGTCTACGCGCGGTTTCATGCGTATCGCCGGCGCATCGGCGGTAAGCGGTTGAGGCGCCGTGGTAGAACACTGTACGTGTCGGATGCAGAGGTTTGTATCTTATTGATTATGCGATAGTGGGACAGACTTTAGTCTGTCCGAGGCGCGAATTATGAACGGACAGACTAAAGTCTGTCCCACTGAGGAGTCAGGAGCCGAGGATGTATCGGGCGGCCGTCGTCAAACGCGCGGGAATGTCTGGCTGAGTCTGGGCCATGATCCCCATTTCGCGCGCTACGAACTGGCATTGTATGACCCGGCGCGGGCGGCTTGATTCATTTCGCATGCCGCTGTGCCACAGATGTCCGTTGAAGACCAGCGCGGAACCGGCTTTGGCGGTGATGAATCTCTGGTCGGGATGTTTGGCGTCGGGTTGCTGCATAGGCTTCGGCAGCGGTTTAAGCCACAGGTGACTCCCCGGAACGAGCCGTGTCGCGCCGTTGTTCTCTATGAAGTCATCAAGGAGCCAGAGCGTCGTGGCGGCGCTGAATGGCTCGGATGATGATACGCGGGGATACCAATCAGTGTGCAGCGCCTGCTGACCGTATCCCGGCAGGGGATCGCGGCCGCCCAACGCCAACACTTTGAATGAACGCCGCAGCATGTGGTAGGTGGCCGCGAGTATTTTCGGATGTGTGAGGACGCCGTCGAACGCCTCGTCTTTTTGGATCAGTTCGCCGGCGTGTCGCGTGCCGCTCTGCTTGCTGTTGGTCGTCGTTTGTTTCTGATCGACGGCGCGCTCGAACGCCGTTCGCAACCGCGTCAGCCAACCCGAGTCAATGACATCCGGCAATACGACATAACCAAGCCGGTCTAGAGATTCCTTCTCCGCAGCCGAGAGCGTCGCTTCAGTGACGCCACACTCTTTGAATACGTCCTCGATTTCGCTCAACGTCGATGTCATTGTCATTTACTCCGCTCGAACATAGACAGGATTTTTCAGGATTCAACTCAGTCTACCACAATCCTGAAAATTCCAGTCTATCCTGTCTATGACATCCGGCGTCTACTCATACCTTAACGCGTCAATCGGGTCGAGGCCGGACGCTTTGCGCGCAGGGTAATAGCCGAATAAGACTCCGACCACGATGGAGACGATAGCCGAGACGACGATCCAGAGGAGGGAGATGAGCGTGCGCCAGCCAAAAATCATCGGAATCAGGAACGAGACGGCTATGCCAAACACGATGCCGATCGCGCCGCCGGTCAGGCTGAGCACGATTGATTCGATCAGGAACTGCTTACGGACGGCCGACGAGCGGGCGCCGACGGCCATGCGGATGCCGATCTCGCGCGTGCGCTCGGTCACCGAGACCAGCATGATGTTCATGATGCCGATGCCTCCTACTATCAGCGAAACGCCCGCGATGCAGCCTAGCAGGATCGTCATAATCCGGTTGCTCTCATCGGCGGCTTCGGCGACGTCGGTCAGGTTGCGTACGAAGAAATCGTTCTCCTCATTGGGCGCCAGTTTGTGGCGCTGGCGCAGCAGTTCGGTGATCTGCTCCTGCGCAGTGTAAGTCGCCGCCGGCGAGATGGCCGAGACGTGGGCGAACTGGACATAGGTGATCGACAGCAATTTCTTTTGAACCGCCGTGAAAGGCGCAAACGCCGTGTCGTCCTGGTCGCGCCCCCCCGCGTCCTGCCCTTTAGCTTTCATCACTCCGATGACGCGAAAAGGCAGTTCGCGCACCCGGACCATCTGTCCGATCGGGTCCGTGCCGGGGTAGAGGCTTTCCGCAACGGTCTGGCCCAGCACGATGACGCGCGCGGCGGTTCTGAGGTCGGCTTCAGTGAAGAACTCGCCGCTCGCCACCCCCCACTTCTTGATCTGCGGAAATTGTTCGTTGACTCCCTGGACCTGAGTGTTCCAATTCTGATTGCCGAAGACCAGTTGCGCGCGCGTGTTGACGGTCGGGCTGGCCATGGCGACGCTCGGGATTTCGCGCCTGATGGCTTCGATGTCTTCGACCGTCAGCCTATTTGAATTGGTAGCGCCCGTCCCGCTGCGCACGCCCCCGACGTTCTGCGACCCAGCGCCCACGAAGAGTAGGTTTGTGCCGACGTTGGCGATCTGCTCCTGCACTTGAGCCTGCGCGCCCTGGCCGATACTGACCATGGCGATCACCGCCGAGACGCCGATGACGATGCCGAGCATGGTCAGGGCCGAGCGCATCTTGTTGCGCGCCAGCGCGCGAAAGGCGATTCGGAAAATTACGAGTATGTTCATGAAATTCAAACCTTCAATTTTCCATAAGTCCTATGGGACTTATAGGACTTATAGGACATATAGGTCCTAATAGTCCTATCAATCATCGTCATCATCATCCAACACAGGCATTGTCTTGAGTTCATCGGCGGCGTCGCGCCGATGAAGCACCGGCTCGTCGCTTCTGATCTTGCCGTCGCGGAAGATGACGACGCGCTGGGCGTATTCCGCGATGTCGTGTTCGTGAGTGACGAGCAACAGCGTGATGCCGCGTTCGCGGTTGAGCCGCTGGAAGATCTCCATGACCTCGACCGAAGTGCGGCTGTCGAGCGCGCCCGTCGGCTCGTCGGCCAGGATGATCGTCGGGTGATTGACCAGCGCCCGCGCGATCGCGACGCGCTGCTGTTGCCCACCCGAAAGTTGATTCGGATGATTGTTCTCGCGCCCGGCCAGCCCGACCGATTCGAGCGCTTCCTGCGCGCGGCGCTTTCTCTCCGCAGTCTCGATCCCGGAGTAGAGCATCGGCAACTCCACGTTCTCGATCGCAGACGTGCGTGAGAGCAGGTTGAAGCCCTGAAAAACGAATCCGATCTTCAGGTTGCGGATGTCCGCGCGGTCGTCCTTCGAAAGCTTCGACACGTCGTGGCCGTCGAGAATATAGGTCCCGCGCGTCGGTTGATCGAGACAGCCGATGATGTTCATCATCGTCGATTTCCCCGAACCCGAAACGCCCATGACGGCGACGAACTCGCCCTGCCGGATCGCCAAGGAAACGCCGCGCAACGCATGCACTTCGATGTCGCCCATCTTGTAGATCTTGTGAATGTGATCAAACTTTATGACAGGCTCAGTCTTTGTGGCGCGCTCGCCCGCCGCTCGCGATTCCGCCTCAGCGGTTGATTCAATTATTTTAGTATCAGCCTCTGCTGCCAACTGCACGCGTTCTCCTCGCATGATGGGAAATAGGACTTACAGGACCTATGGGACTTATGGGACTTGTAAGTCCCATAAGTCCCATAGGTCCTGTAGGTCCTATTCATAATAATCCCAGTTATTACCGTCGCCCGCCGCCGCCGCCGCCGCCGCCAAAACCGCCAGGGCCTCTGGGTCCGCCGCCGGGCATGCCGCCGAATCCAGGCGGACGTTGCTGGTTATTCTGCGGCCTGTCTTCGGCGGGGAGGTTCTGGCCGACGATGATAATATCGCCCTCTTTCAGGTCGCCTTCGATCACTTCCGTCGCAGTGCCGTCAGTGATGCCGAGCCTGACCAGGCGCGGTTGTGGTTTGTTGTCGGAGCCGAGCACCCATATGATGCGTCTTTGCCCTTCCTGAATCGGCGTAGTTGACGGCACGGGGCGAGCGTTCGCTCCGTCGGCGCCAGAGAAACTGCCTCTGCCTGCCTGATCGCGCCGCTCGACTGCGCCGCCCGCTGCGCCAGGGCCGGAGGCGCTTCCACCCGCCCCTGCCCGCCGAGCGCCGTCAGGCGCTCCCTGTTGGCCGTCCGCCCGCTGGCTATCTGATTGATTGCCTCTGTTTCTCCAGGCGCGCCGTTCGCCGCCGCCTGCGCCATCGGAGCCGCCGTCGCCTCTACCTCCCCAGCGTCGCCGTTCGCCGCCGCCCATCGCTCCCTGCTGGCCGTCTGCCCGTTGGCCGTCTGCCCGTTGGCCGTCTGCCCGTTGGCCGTCTGCCCGTTGGCCGTCTGCCCGTTGGCCGTCTGATTGATTGCCTCTGCCTCCCCAGCGGCGTCTTTCGCCACCGCCATCGGAACCGGATTGGCCGCCTCCGTCTCCACCGGCGCGACGTCGTTCGCCGCCATCCATTCCTCGGTGTTGACCATCCGCCTGATTGCCGCGGCGCTCGATGTTTCCGGCCTGCGTGGGCGCGCCTTTGCCGGCGTTTTGGCCTGCGTCTTTACCCGCGTCTTTCGCCACGGCGTCTTTCGGCGCCGCGTCTTTCGCGCGGTCTTTGCCGGCTTCTGTCCCTGCGCCAGGTCCCGCTTGAGTCTCGCCGCCGTGGAAAAGTTCGCGCATCTTCTCAGGCGTCATGCCTTGTGGCCGGAAGCGTAGCGCGGCGTTGGGGACCTTCAGCGCGTCCTGGCGTTCGGCGATCGTTATCGTCAGGTTCGCGGTCATGCCGGGCTTGAGTTTGAGGTCAGGATTCCGGACATCGATCACCACGTTGTAGGTGACCACGTTTTGCACGTTCTGCGGGTTGAGCCGAATCTGGTTGATCATTCCGCCGAAGTTGTGTCCGGGGAAGGCGTCAACCGTAAAGTTCACGCGGTTGCTCTGATTGATTACGCCGATGTCGGCCTGATCGATGTTGGCGATCACCTGCATCTGGGTCAGGTCGTTGGCGATGGTGAAGAGGGTTGGCGCTTGAAGACTGGCCGCGACCGTCTGTCCCTTGTCGACGTTGCGAGAGACGACTACGCCGTCGATCGGCGAGGAGATCGTCGTATAGCTCAGATTGACTTCAGCCATTTTGAGCGACCCTTCGATCTGTTGAATCTGCGCGCGGGCCTGTTTGACCTGGGCCCTGGCTTGCGCCAGCCCGGAGCTTGCCGACGTCCGCTCGCTCACCCGCGCCTGCTCGAGTTGCGCGGCCGCCTGGTTATAGCGAGCTTCGGCAGCGTTGTAACCGGTTCGCGTCGATTCCAGGTCGCGCTCAGGGATGACGCCTGCCTTGGCCAAACCCTCCTGGCGCCGAAGCAGGCTCTGCGCGTCATCGCGCTGCGCCTTGAGCGCGGCGAGATTGGCGCTGGCGCCTGAAACGCCCGCGCGCTGGGTCTCGACCGCCGCCTCGGCGGCGAGCACCTTCGCCTCCGAGTCTGCCAGGTTGGCGCGCGCCTGTTCCAGATTGGCGCGCTGTGAAGCGACTTGCGCCTCATATACCCTGGGATCGAGTTGCGCCACTACCTGCCCCTTTTTCACAATTGCATTGAAATCAGCGTATAATTCCGAGATCGTGCCTGAAACCTGGCTGCCTACCTGCACGGTGGTCACGGCCTGCAGCGTTCCGGTGGCGGAGACCGTGTTGCGGATGGCGCCGCGCTCGACCTTCGCGGTTATGTATTCTTCAGACGATGCGCGGCGTCCCCACAGTAAATAGGCGCCTGTTCCGCCGACGAGGACGACGCCGATCGCCGTTATGATGAGTTGCTTCTTGTTTAACTTCGGTTTCATTTTTTTTCGTTTCCTCAAAAATCGACTACAGGTTTAAAGACACCAAGACGGGCCGTTTGGTTACGGCTTAGCGAAATTAAAGGGGGACAGGGTCATTACGATCAATGACGCGACGCCGAGGCAGGCCCCGAAAGGCAACGGCGTCTTGAATTCTCGCCCGCCGCGATAAATGAGGATCAGTCCTGCGATTACGCCGGCAATCGAACCCAGCAGCAAGGCTCCTATCGCGCCGCCGAGGCCCAGGAATGCGCCCACGACCGACATCATCTTTATGTCGCCCAGGCCCATTCCTTCAAATCCGCGTATGAAAAAATAGAGCGCGCGAATACACCAGATCAATCCGCCGCTGATCAACGCCCCGGCGCTCGCCCGCATCAATCCGACGTAGGCGTCTTCAAAAACCGGCTGATATTTCGACGAGAGGAAGACGACCGTCAGCGCCCATGCGACGGCTGCCAATACCCCGATGATCATTGTCGCGCGAATTGCGCGGTTGTGGCGACGTTCGGCCTCGGAAAATTCCTGGGGCCGCCGCCCATCCTGCCTGCTCGCATCGGCCGGTCGGTCATTGCCGCGAGCAGCGGAGGCGTCCCTGCCTGATCCCTCAGGATTTCGCTCCCGGGGATTATCATCAATCTCTTCCCAATCGAAATATTTGCCGAATAGGATTGGGTCGAGTTTGTCGAGCAGCCAGAATGCGGGCGCGGCGATTGCGAAGAGCGCTCCGCCGAAGAGCGCCGCGCGCCAAGGCGCGAATTCCGACTGAAATCCGGGGAAGAAGATCGAGATGTCAAACGCCGGCGATAACTGCTCGCCCGACGCGGCGCGCGCGGTCACGCCAATGAGCGCGAAGAGGAACGCCGGATAGGTGATGACGTTCGGCAACAGTCGATGGCGCGCGTCAATGAAGACCAGCGAGATCATTACGCAGGCGAAGGCGAAGTCAAGGGGCGCCTCCCATGACGGGCCGGTTTTGAAGACGATCGCGACGAACATCAGTCCGGAGCACAGTTCGACCATCGGATAGGAAAATGAAATTCGCGCGCGGCACGAACGACAACGCCCGCCGAGCAGCGCGAAACTGAGGAGCGGAATGTTGTCGAACGCCTTGACCGGAGCGCCGCAAGCGCAGCAATGCGACCCGGGATAGACGATCGACTCGCCGCGCGGGACGCGGTAGATCACTACGTTGAGGAAGCTGCCGAAAATAAGCCCGAGAACGAAGGCGGAAGCGGCGTAAAATGAAAGTGGCAGATCGAGTCCCGTCAAGTGTGGCATCCTTTGTCAGCTTGCGTTAAAGTCACGACTGTCAGGTGTCAGGTGTCAGGTGTCAGTTGTCAGTAAAAGAATGACTCTGATTGCTACCTGAAACCTGAAACCTGAAACCTGAAACCTGATAAGGGGCGATGAAAATTTTACAGGTTTGTTCCGCAGAAAGCTTGGGTGGCGGCGAACGCCATGTGATAGACCTGACGCGGGCGATGATCGACCGCGGCCATCAATTGCATCTGGCCGTGCGAGAGGGCAGCCCGCTCATGAGCGCTCTGGCCGGTTACCCGATCCACTGGCACGAGTTAGGGCTTCGCAACGCGCTCGACGTTATCAGCGCCCAGGGCATCGCCAACGCGATCCGCAAAAACCAGATCGACATTTTACATGCCCACCTGGCGCGCGATTACACGTTTTGCGGCGTCGCCGCGCGGATCGTCGCCAGGCTTGGAAACCCGGTCGGATTCTTCATCACGCGCCATCATTTCAACCCGATCAAATCGAATCCGCTTTACGCCTGGACGATCGGCGAGGCGCGCGCGCTGATCGCCGTCTCGGACAGCGTGCGCGAGAGTCTTGTCGAATCCTTCCCCGATTTAGCCGACCGCGTCGTCACTATCCCGAACTGGATCGACGCCGGCGGCTGCGGCAATTTGAGCCGCGAGGAGGCGCGCGCCAGGCTCGGCGTCACAAAGCGTCTGGCCGTCGGTCTCGTCGGACAGATCACACGGCTGAAACGCCAGGACCTGTTCATTGAAGCCGCCGCGCGACTGATCCGCGACCGCCACTGGAGCGACGCCGAATTCCTGATAGTGGGCGAGGCCACCCCCGAAGACGAATCTTACCTCAACCAGTTGCGGGAGACGGCCGATAGATTGCGCGTCGGCGACCATCTGAGATTCACCGGATATGTCGAAAACCTGCCCGCGCTGCTAGCCGGCTTCGACGTCATCGCCGCGCCTTCGGACAACGAAGCCTTCTCGCTCGCCCTGGTCGAAGCCATGGCCTCCGGCTGCGCCGTCGTCGCGACGCGCGTCGGCGGAATGGCCGAAATTGTCGAAGACGGCGTCACCGGCTTGCTCGTCGAACGCGACAATGCGCATTCGTTGACCGCCGCCTTGTCGCGGCTGCTGGGCGACAAACGCCTGCGCGAAAAGATCGGCGGCGTCGCGCGGGCCAGCGTGATCGACCGCTTCGACCGTAGGAGCGCCATCGACCGGATCGAACGCCTTTACCTGAACGACAATTTGGAAATGGAGACGCCAAGCCACAGAGACACAGAGACACAGAGAAGATGAAAAGTAAGGAGCGCCCCCATTGGTCTATTTGCTTTCCTCTGTGTCTGCGGTGTCTCTGTGGCTTGGCATCTTGGCGGTTCAGGTTGCGAATGCGTCGCGTAGAACTTTCAGACTCTTCGGGACCGCCAGGTCAGCCGCCTCTTTGCCTTCCATCTCGAGTGAGACATAGCCCTTGAATCCGGCGTCGCGCAAGATCTTCGCGATGCGGTTGTAGTCCAGCTCGCGGGTGTAATATACGCCGCCGCCGTAATAGGTCTTGGCCTGCACGACGATCGCGTGGGGCGCGAGCTTTTCCAACTGCGAATACGGGTCGCCGAAGAAGTTGCCGGTATCCAGATTGATGCCGAGCCAGGGCGAATTGACCTCTTTATAAATCCGCAGCAACCCGTCGACCTTCGTCGTCAATCCCCAGTGATTTTCCAGAGCCATAATCACGCCAGCTGATTCTGCGTGCGGGACGCATTCGTTGATCGACTCGATGCACCATTTGAAGGCGTCGTCGTCGGTGTAACCGGGCAGCGGAGTCTCCTGCCCGCCGGCGTCCAGCATCTTCTGAAAATCTGGGATCGTGCCCCAGCGGCCCGAATTCAATCGGATGGCGGGGCAGCCAAGATAATGCGCCAGGTCGATGCATTTTTTCGTGTGGTCGATGTGTTGCTGTCGTTTCTCTTTGTCGGGCGATACGAAGTTCTGGTGTATCGAGAGGAAGAAGAGGTCGAGGCCGTTGGCGAAGGCCATCCGCTTCAGGTTGTTCAGATACTTCTTCTCTTCGCTCTCCATCTGGCGGTGCAGAATCTCGACGCCGTCGAAGCCGAGCCGGGCGGCGTTCTCTATGACCTTCTCAATCGGGTATTTCACCTTGTCGAAATGCCAGTAGGAGTAAGTCGAAACGCCTATGCGGATGGGTTGCGTCGATTTTGCGAGTTGTGTCGCTTCGGCGATGGCGCCATTGGCGATGAGCGCGGCGCTCGCCATTGCGCCGGTCTTGAGCAGATTGCGTCGGGATAAGGTCATTGAGGCTCCTGTCCAGTTGATAAGATTGGTACCGTACCGCGCGCGAAAGCAAGCGGCAGTATCATCCGTCCGCCGCTTGCTTACGCGCGCGGTACCGTTTGTTTAAGAATCTCGATTTCGGCGCGCAACCATTCAACATCGGCCTCGGCTTCCTCATAAGGGGCGCCCGGGTCAGAGTTTTGCGCACGCCCTGGGTACGCGCCGCTTCCAGCGCGCAGTCTCGGCGGAAGACCTATTGATCGGAATCGGACGCCCCCAAACTGGAGACGATGCGTACCCAGGTCTGGTTCCTATCAATTCGTTTTTCGCCGAGACTGCGCGCTGGAAGCGACGCGTACCCAGATAATCGTTATTGAACCTGATCCAAATGCGCGCTATACCATTCGATCGTTCGTTTCAAGCCTTCATCCAGGCTCACTTCCGCGCGCCAGCCCAACCGCGTCTCGGCCTTATCCGCCGACAAGTATTGCGCGTCGATTTCGCGCTCGATCTTTCGCGCGAGCATCACGCGCGGTTCGAGCCGGCCTTCTTTGCCAGCGAGATTGATGATGAGTTTGACCAGTTCGAGCATTGACTGGCGCTCGCCCGCGCCGAAGTTGAACGCCTCGCCCCTTACCTCCTCTATCTTTTCGGCCAGCAGCAGGTAGCCGCGCGCCACGTCGTCGACATAGACGAATTCGCGGACTGGCGTGCCGTCGCTGCGGATGATCGGCGGCTCGTCGCGCAGCGCGGAGACTATCGCGCCCGGGATGATGCGCGACAGGTTCATGTCGCCTGGGCCATAGATGTTGGCGAAGCGCGAAACGGCCACGGGGCTTCCATACGTATGGGCGTAAGACCGCGCGATGATGTCCGCGCAGGCCTTCGAGGCGTCGTAAGGGAACAGCCCCAGCAGCGGGTGATCTTCGTCGTAAGGCAATCGATTGTGTGATCCGTAGGCCTTGTCGCTCGAAGCGACGACCACGCGTTTGACGGTCTCGGCGCGGCGGCAGGCTTCGAGCAGCGAATACGTTCCGCGAATGTTTGCCTCGAAGGTCGAGAGCGGCGAACGGTTGGCGGCGCCGACGATGGCTTGCGCGGCCAGATGGAAGACGGCCTCGATCTCGTACTCGGTCAAGACGCGCTCCATCAGGCCGTAATCTTCGACCGAGCCGTTGACGACGGCGCCTTTGCCTCGCAGGCCGAACAGATCGAGCGAGTTCGCGCGCACGGAGTCGCGCTGCAAACAGACGACGCGCGCGCCTCGCTCGACCAGCGCCCGCGCGACGTGAGCGCCTACGAAACCGGTCGCGCCGGTGACGAAGGCGTTACGATTTTTCCAGAATGAGTCAGGCATATAAGCAAAAAGTCCGGAGTGTGATCATATTTCATATTACATATGCCATATTTCATATGAAATATGGCATATGTAATATGAAGAGCTAGCATAAATCAGGTCGGCGCAGCCTTTGGAGTGCGGTTGCTCGGAACCGCTTTGGTAGTCATCTCCGGATTCTACAGACTTCCGGGACGAGAGACACGAGTGGGCTTGCTTTCCATCGTTGCCGTAGTATCAAAGTGGACTACCAAAGCGGTTCCGAGCAACCGCACTCCAAAGGCTGGCGCCATCTCATGTGGTTAACAGCTTCATATAATATGGCGCATTTTCCTGTCTTCAATACGAATCAGAATCTAGTCCCACACCTTCCATGCGGCCTCTCCGGCCTCCCACAATTGATTGAATTCCAGGTTGTCCTTGTAAGTGTCCATGCACTTCCAGAAGCCGGTGTGCCGGTACGCCATCAATTGCCTTTCGCGAGCCAGCCGCCCGAAAAGCTCGCGCTCGAGGGCGCAGTCGTCGTCCAGGTAATCGAAGACCTTCCGGTCGAAGACGAAGAAACCGCCGTTGATCCAATCGGCGATGACCGGCTTCTCCTCGAACTCCGTCACGGCGCTCTCGTCGTTAAGTTTCAGCAGGCCGAAGTTCGAGCGCGGGTGGACGGCGGTGAGCGTGGCGACGCGCCCGTGCGAACGATGGAACTCCAGCAGCGCATGCAAATCGACGTCGGCCAGCCCGTCGCCGTACGTCACGCAGAACGTCTCGTCGTCGCCGACGTATCGTTCGACGCGTTTGACGCGGCCTCCGGTGTTGGTGTCGAGGCCGGTGTCGGAAAATGTGACGCGCCAGTCTTCGCTGATCGAACCGCTCTTGCGCAATTGATAATCACCCGCCTTGCCCATCTCCAGCGTGAAATCGGAGTGGAGCCAGTGGTGTTCGAGGAAGTAGCGTTTGATCGCGTCGCCGAGATAGCCCAGGCAGAGAACGAAATCGTTCAGCCCGTGATGGGCGTAAATTTTCATCAAATGCCAGAGCACGGGACGGCCCCCGATCTCGATCAGAGCCTTGGGGACGTTGGCGCCGTGTTCGCCCAGACGCGTTCCGCGCCCGCCGCATAGAATGACTGTCTTCATCGGTTGTTCGCGATGTGGTTTGAAGGTTGAGTCAGCGACTTCACAAAGCCTCTGACTTCGCTCGCGAAACGTTCGGGCATTTCCGCCTGCGGCAGGTGGCCGCATTTGTCGAAAACTACCAGCCGCGAACCGGCTATCAGCGAGTTCAGCCGCCGCCCGGCTTCGAGCGGGATGAGTTCGTCTTCGGCGCCCCAGACGATCAGGGTAGGCTGCTTGATCTTGTTGATCTCGGGCTCCACCGGATTGAGTCCGGCTTGTACGCGCGCGAGGTAAGCCGCGCGCTGTCCGCCGCGCGTTTTCAGTGGGCGGTAATAGGCCGCGACCTGTTCGTCGGTGACCATTGAGTCATCGTAAAAACTCTTGCGCAATCCGTCGCGCACCAGCGAGTCGGAAGTCAGCGCCAATGCGGCGATCGCCGGACCGACGACCGGCCACTCTGCCACGCCGGGCGTGACCGAACCGCCGCCGCTGACCGTGACGCCCCCGCTGTCAACCAGGATCAGCGCCGAAACGCGATTGGGATTTCTGACGGCGACGTTCATCGAAACCTCGCCGCCCATCGAACTGCCGCAGAGAATCGCCCGATCAACTTTCAGATGATCCAGAAGCCGAACCACCAAATCTCCCTGCGCGCGCCGCGTGTAATCGCCGTCCGGTTTGCCCGAAAAGCCGAAGCCTTTCAGATCGACCGCGATCACGCGGAACTGCTGTGAGAGCGGATCGAAGACGTCTTTCCACGAGAAGGTCGACGACGTGTAGCCGTGAATCAACACCAGCGGCGCGCCCGCGCCCTTCTCCTGATAATGAATCCGCACGCCGTCAACGTCGGCGAAGCGGCTGTAAGCGGCGTTCGGCACTAACGCGCGCGCCTCGCCGAAATCGACGTCGGCGGGGCGCGCGAACCAGAAGATAGTGAAAGCGACCAGGAGGACTGCGATCGCCGCAAGCGCGAAACGAATCAACTTTTTCATCTTCTTCCCTCAATGGATACTCCATCCGTAGCGAACATCTTGGTGAGCTCGGATGGAGAGGAAATTGAGATCGCTGGAAGTATGAGGGGATTCGATCCCCTCTACTTCCGGCGATGAGCCTTTCGACTCGA
>WNFZ01000736.1_pt1 | contig 36801 bp, 35 predicted proteins | sample 5400081 | NCBI WGS metagenome assembly WNFZ01 (sample SAMN13153365, study PRJNA577476) | soil metagenome | isolation source: 80 cm soil or saprolite under grassland replicate 1 | place: USA:California | collected 2016-06-15 | reverse complement strand
ATAACAATGTCAAAATACTGAACAGTCAACTGTTTTGCGTTGCAAACCTGATGACTTACTACGAATATACTGGGGACGAGCGAGCGCTGACACTATTCAAGAAGGGTGTAGACGTACTGGAGAAAAATATCAACGACCTTTCGGTAGATTGTGGAACCTACTACTCTTTGTCTAAGGATAAGTCTAAGGATAAGATTGTATCGCACCAGAAGCATCCTGAATACATGAAGATGCTGGAAAGGTTGTATTTGATGTCGGGAAGCAACACGCTGAAAAATACGCTGGACAAATGGCAGCATGACTCTCTATTTCCTTGTTATTCTTGACCTTCTTGAGTAACCATTATAGCAACTAGATGCTCTTAAATTGGCATTGAATAGCATTTGAATTTAAGTGAATCCTAGACAAAATCTTGTCAAGGGTAGTAAATAAAAACATCAAGGTGTTGTCATGTTGCCCTGACTCATTTGAAGAACTATGATTCGCAGGATTTGGCGCCTTGATACAAAGATGTAATAACATTATGACATCTTGAAACTTTAAGGAATTAACTAACTTCAGGTCAAAATTAAAATGCTAGATGACTTTCAATTAATTTTATTATGCTTTCTAAATCTATTTAAATTACCATATCACATAGAACCACAAATTGAATAGAATAACAAAGTTATCATTACCTCTATCCTTGTTGATTGTTTCCAGTTTGGCTGTTTTGCCCTATTTTGCCATAGATTTACTAGCACAAACTCCTAAGCCAAACGTTACCGAACGCGTTACTCTGCCAATGAACGTATCCGATGCGATTTATAGCGCTAATAAGACCATGGACTTGGGATCAAAAAATATATCATTAACTCCTTACCCAGTGACAGAGGAACGTGCCTTTGATCAAGGATTCCTAAAAGGCGTAGGAATTATTACTAACAATCAGACTTACAGAAGTACTCACTTATCTGATAATTTAATTCAGAGTACAGGTAAAGGGACATTTGAAACTCGAGATGGACAAAGTATTGCTTGGATAACTTCTTGGTGTGCACAAGGATATTGTTGGCGATGAGCCAGATCATATCTGGCTTTTGAAATAGTATCGTCTGTCACATGCTAATTAACAAAGGAAAGTTAGCCATAGTGAGATAAATTGCATAGCGAATTAAGAATTCTAGATTAGATTTTATAAAGTTTGTACTAACGAAATTAAAAGGATATAAAATCTACACGGAGGTTAAATTAGTCCATTTTATTTTCTATTTTATAGCAATCACACTTAATTCGTATGCGTATTTTCTAATATTTGAGAGTTAGTGTAAATTGATGAATTACTAGAATCGACAGCAGGTTATTGATAACAAGTCACATTAATAGAAATCACAATAATTGGCTATTAAATAGACAATGCCGTGCTCGAAAATGTATGTATTCTGGCTAAATTTTGATTTAAAATTATATGGGCTCTTCGGTAAAGCCTGTCCTCTCATAAACCGAGACCAGGTCATTAAAGTTGTCCTATTCCTATCAACTTCATTTACTGCATTCATGGAATAGATTACATAAGCCGGAAATAAGTGAACTATTAAAAAAAATAGGTTAAAGATTTAATTACCTTTTGCTTTTGCTATAGCAGCTCTTATCTGTTCGTCAGATAATCCTTGCTTACGACCGGCATCCCACACGGCTTGCTCGGCAGCTGATAATTCCTGTCTGGCTTGCTGTTCTTGACTCTTTGCAACATCGAGTTTTTGATTCAACACTTTCGTATCGCTCTGGAAATCTGCTATTTGATATACCAACAAGGCTATTAAGACGAAGTTATTATTCCAAATATGAGAACTCTTGCTTTATTCAATTTCTATCTTATCACCCGCTTTAATTTATTTATAAAGTTACCATATAGCAGACACAAGTGAATATCAAGACAAAAGTAGAGAATTCAGACATTTTATTTTATTTTAATTCCCCGTACTATTATTCTTCCACTCTTCTACATCATCTATACCATTGTTATTTCCATCTACAAATGTGTGAACATTTACCTCACTTTTGTTATTATTAACGACTTGCATTGAATGTTCTCCTATAAACTTGAATGTCCTTACCATCTGTTCAAACTGTGGTAAATATTTTTGAAAATCTTTTTGACTTGTATATGTCTGGAGTGGTCGGTCGGTACCCGCGACGGTATCGGTTCTAAAAATGGGCTCTGACTGAAGGGTCAATCTCTCTTACTGACCACCATTTAAAATCAATATGACCATGATACCATTTAATGACCATGCCAGCAGCGCCCCATGCATATACCTGAAAGGGTTCGCCTCCGCATAAAGCCCTGGATTCACCCCACTTTAGACCTTTAAAATCGATAGCCTCGCCTACCTTTATCCATGTTTTTCTGTCACCATTTCTACTTAACCAAAGTTGCAGTCTTATCTTTGGACTGGCTGGATCAGCGGATTCTATGATGAAAATATACTTTAAACCGAACCATCCTAGTCCTACAAAGTTAACACTAGGACTTATAGTTTGTACGCCCTGTGGGTGGGTTATCGCGCCATGTAGGTCCTTTGTAAACTTGAATGTTCCATTTTGCATAATTTCTACATCATATCCGGCTTCCTGGCAGCATACTCGACCAGTGGATAGGGGGTGATGGTTCCACGGACCACGCATGTAGATACCATCACGAGTAACTGCCTTGCTCATTTTAAAGAATCCTGTCAGTTCAACATTGGTTATAGGCGGCTGACGTGTAAATCCTCTTTGAATACAATCGGCAAAATTCATTTTACATCCGCCTATAGCGTCTTTTTGTCCGGGAGTGACCAATATATTGAATTTAACTTTACCATCGGAGTTAGGTTTCCATGAACCATCTTTATTTTTAACTAGTTTTTCATATGTAGAGCCCCCGCCTGTTTCAAGATGTGAATCAAATGGATTGTCGGGATTCAAGTACCAGACAAAACCTCCTGGCTTGGTTGGAAACAAAAACGAAACTCCGTCCAGTCCAACTTTGCTATCTGCGTTAAGTATATCAGTAGTGTTAGTTCCTGTTACATTAGCACCGAAAACCTTTCCAATCTTCATCAAAGGAGATAACATAATTGCTCCACCTGTAACATAGATCAACTTAAGAAAGTCACGACGTGACATTTTTCCTTCTGGAACCAAATCGATTCTTAAATAAGAATCAGCCATAAGATTAGTTTTAAGTGTTATTCTTAAAATTATAAACCGATATGACCTCAATAGCCATAACAAGGACCCAGTTAAGAGAAAAGAATCCACATTAAAAGTGATGAACCCATATACTATTCTATTCTTCTTCGGTTCCAGCGATAAATTAAGTGATAATGTTCAAGATAACTAACGAAAATATCAATAGCCGAATAGTGCGGTTACTCATTTCGAAACCAACATGATAAGTCCAGTCACCAGACTAGCGCAAACTAAGGCAAGTGTTATCATGGTCCACTTTTGAAAGTCATAGCATAAAGACATTTTATTTTAATGCTGGACCTCTTAGAAATATATTCTCGTCAAAATCTGAGGTTATTTTCCAACCTTGTTTTATGAAATAGTTTGTCATATCTTTCCAGTGTTCGCCACATTCTACCCAAAGCATATATCCTAATGGTCTTATCCAAAATCCCTAATTCGCTATTCACCACGTAGACAGAAATCCTTATCTTATGCTTTCTTAACCTCGAATTATGGTATATCAAATAGGCATCTTTACTATGATAGCACTGATTGTTAGCGGCATATTCTCGGTGTTACCCACTGAAGTATTCGCAAATCAAATAATCCATGAAAGTAAACCTTTAATTCACAATGTAAGAATGCTCGAAAACGCTTGGAATGCCACGAGTACGGCTTCTAGCAACAACACTATAATTCTTAACGTTGCCGAAGTGCGCGAAGAAGAGGGTGAAGAAGAGAAGGCCGAACAGGGCTATAGGTGGGTTAATAGTACGGGAGCGGAGAACCCTGACTTGAATATAATTTCAAATACCGAGTATACTATAAAAATTGATAATCCCACTGACGAGGAACATCAATTAATAGTTGATTCTAAATCTAATGGAAAGACAGCTGCAATCGCAGAAAGCGAAGAGATAAGGCCGGGAAAAAATGTTGAATTCAAGTTCAAAACGGATCAAGTGGGCGATCTAGGTTATCACTGTAAGTATCACCCAAACACGATGAATGGAACAATCAATGTGTCCTAATAATACCTACTCTATTTCTTTAGATATCACAAATTATAAACTAATTTTAATAATGACCGGTGGGACTGGAAGTGCAAGCGTAGGAAATCCCACCGGCCGGTGTCTATTTGTGTTAAAAGAGTACTCAGACTTCTGCAAAAGTAAAGCAGTTCAAACATATATGACAAACAGGAATGTTAAGCAATGATATAATTTATTAGTAATAGATAGCGAATACGATATACTAGGTTCTTAACCTTATTAGAAAAAACTGGTGAAAATAAGAAAACTAAATAGAAAATGGAATATGAAGATAAGATTTACAAGATTTATGATTGGAACAAAATTGCCTCTTTCTACACGTGCTTATCAGGTCTGTAGACTTTAATTGATTTGCTTTCTTATTGTGGTTGATATTCAACATAACTTATCAATGTATTACCTTTTGCCAATTCTCTTTTAACATTATCTTATAAATCATCTAATACAATGATTATAAAGTCTCAAACATGTCTGTTAAGAAAAATAATGATATTTGACGAATCAATTTAGAGTTCGGATAGAAAATAACGTTACCAATTGCTAAATTCTGATCACTTTCTACTATTCAAATATTTTAGGACTTTCCACCAAAGGAATTATATAATTTTGGTGGACACGTCTTACAACGTCTAAACACGCGACTGGTGGGGGCTCGATTGTTTCTTGTTCATTAATGATGGGCCGTTCCCTGTAAACCCATCAGTCGCTATATTCATAATGGTTTGCTATAAATATTATGATCGAAATTCTAAATACATTCTGATTGATTATTATTCTGAATATCTTTATTACGTTACCTATCTTTAGTATCGTTGTAATAAAACAATTCATAACATTAAATTATTGTTTGATTTCGGGCTTGTACCAATAAATTGTATTTTTTACTTTTACAGGAAATACATTCTTTTCTTCATTTCGACAAAATCACCGGGTGGATCATCAAGTTTTGTACGAGGTTCGGTCTAAACACCATCCGCTGGAATGACATCATAATTGGAGACGCTACTAAATTCCGATTGCAGCGACGAAGATTTGTTAGATGCGTTGAGTTTGTCATTAAAAGGCTATAACATCAAGTAAAAGGGTTTTAAGGAAACGGATTAATTATGGTTTCATGGACGTAAAGGAGTTAACGGAAAAAGAATATGATAAGGTAATAGAATTATTATCATCAGCCGTAAAGAATAAAAAATACGCCCAACCTGAAGATCTTCAAAGAGCGTGCGTTCTTTTTTATAGTGTAAATAAACTTGGTTTCGTATTGGTCGACCTTGATGTTAACTCCATAATAGAAAAGTCAGCAGAGGATTATTCTGAATCAACAAAAGAACTCCTTAGACACGTGGCAAACACTTGTCATGATCTTGTCGAAGGATTGGAAAATCCGGAAAATGAAGAGTTCAAAGTCAAAGAAGGTTTTTAATCAATGGCATTTGGAAAAGATACATGCAGTATCTGTGGTAAATATACTGACAATACCACTAAAGTATTAAATGAACGAGAGACACTTTATTATAAGGAATGCCAGGACAAGGAATTGAAAATAATGTTAGAAAATTTTAATCAAATAAAGTTTTACTGTATAAAATGTGGTTCTTCCAACGTAACAAAAAATGATCCCAAGACAGGAATTAGTTTAACAGATATTCCAAATGCTATACGCTAAAGCCTTTATAACCTGTAACGATTGCCATCATAGGTTTTTTGTGAATATGGAAGATCATAGCAAAATAAATTGATAATATCTTCTTCCCACACTCCAAACAGAAAAGTTATGATGAAATCGCCTAATACCGCTATAATCTATTTAAGTTATTTTGAGCATAATTAAACAATGGAAAGCGAGATGAGATGTGACTATTGCAAACAAAGAACTAACTCACTTTATGGCCTGTCTAATATGATGGTTTGCAAAGTATGTCATGCTAGGCTAATTGCTTCTTACAATTATGAAATGAGTTTGATTATTTAATTCCAATTAATGATATTTTTTTACCTTTCTTTTAAAAGGCCTAAGGGAGGAAGGATCGTTTTTCTTGACACAATTCGTCCTCTCTACAGGCTTTAACTTTTTTATAATTTATTGAACTAACGCTTTGAGATGTATCGTGTAATTCTAGAAAATAAATATGATTATGAGAATCGTTCATTTGCGCTGTGCCAATCGTGTTACTGGACAGCAACTATTTTTACTAAGATAGAAAGTTACTAATGTCCTGTTTGCCGTGGCGAGAATGTTGAATTGGTCCCCTTGAGATTGGATGAAAAGTATGAATACGATTTAGAACCAGATAAGGGTCTTGAAATTAGATTTTCGACAAGGTTTTAACTTTTTTATAATTTGTTGGTAATATGATATAAAATGCAAATACCTAATGACGTCTTGTCAATAATTCCAGTAATAGGCGCGTTTGCACTTATAGCGGTAATCATGACTGTGATTATTCCAATACTCCGAGCAAACGCAAAAGGGACCAGGCTAACACAATCGCCATAGATGTTTTGAAGGACATTATTTTCGTACTTATAATCTAATCATTTTCTATTATTTCGACAAATTTTCCCATTTTAGGTTCTGCCTTAATATTCAAATTTTTCTCTTTTTCTATCCTTTCTAATATTCTACACGGCCTATTTCCTTGACTTATGGGTGAAACATATATTTACTAATCTGAAGGATAGGCTTTGTAAACCTGATTAGCTTGTGCGTTCACTGATTTGTCAATGATAAAGTTGTCTGATAAAGTTCCATCGTTATTATAGAAGGTGCAATTTAATCTTGTGCTGTTGTTTGTCAACTCTAAATTCAAGAAACCAAAACCTCGATACTGTGTTACAATATAAGGAATTTTTACTTCAAAATTATGAAGTTCTGCTCCCCCAGTTCCAACAGTAGCAAAGATGGTTCCATGAATTTTGTTAGTATCGTAATTGTAATTGTTTTTGTTTGAATTGACTATTATAGGATTCTCTGAATCCTTGTTGTTGTATAATATTGGATAAGTTCTTTCATAATTATGACTATGCGCTTGTAATACCATATCCACATTATATTTATCAAACAAAGGACGGTACACATCTCTTAGAGTTACTCTTGGAATACACCCTTTACAATCATTTGGAGAAATATAGGCAAGTTGATGATATGCGATTATTATCCAGTCGATGGTCGAATTTGCTGATATATTTTCTAAATCTGACTTGACAAATTCATATTGTTTAGAACCTAATTCATATGGTAATTCTGTGGACATAATCAGAAAATGTACATTGACGTGATTAAACGAATAAAATTCGCTTGACATGTTGAAATGCGTCATATATTGACTAGTACGAAAATCATTGTCATGATCTCCTCGAACTATCCTAGTTATGTTATCTACAGGAGAAATTATATCAAGCCAGCATTCTGCAGTTCTCTGGTACGAGAGGTCCCCAAGTGCAAGAATTAGTTCCGGTTTCTTACTTAAAATATTTTTTAAAGTGTTCCTGGAATCAACATTACATCCCCAGTCTCCGACAGCTGCGAGATTAAATAAACTTGAATATGTATACTGAGGAATCATAGGTAGTAAGGATAAGCCGATATAAAAGAGAAGATAATGTGAGACCAAGATTATATATCTAATTCTTTTGGTATTTAATCAGTTTCTTTAGAGTCTTAAGATTTATTTGGATAAGAAAGATGAATTCGTAAGTATAAGCAATAAATTTAATATGCAGGTTTTCGGCCCTCCGTGCTTAGATTTATTATCTTCTGTATAAATGGTGTCTCGGGTTTCTGTCCCGTTCCCCGAAGCACTATTGCGGTAAAGGGGAAAGGCCAAATACGGGACTGGCCGAAAAAAGCCCCTTACCATACAGGAGACTTGCTAATAATTTGCTACCGTTTACTTCTTTTACTACTATTTGAAATCTGAAATCGCCACATTTTTTTCATGAAAGAATTCATCTTTTAAGCCATCACAATCTTTCGTTGTCAAAATTACGAGTCTATCATCATGGTGTATCACACACTTTGTAAGCAATGGATCAAATGAATAAGTTTAACCATATACGAAATTTATACCCAGCAACATTAGGATTCCAGTTGCAAGTAAAAATATTTTATTCATTAATACACTCAACTACTTACCACACCAACTTACCACATCAATATACCAAGTCCTATAGTTGGAGTAGACAAAACTAGAGCAAAAATCAGATGAAGAAAAACGTCATATCGTTCGTAGAAGATAAATAAAAATTTAGTCTAAAAGGATATAACATAGTATGGATATCTCCAACATATTGAATGCTGAAGATCTTGTTGGAAAGACTGAAATATGTAGTGAATGCAGTAAGCAGAAAAAGATACAAATTGCATTAGAGCAAGGACCGGATAAGCAAGGAGAAATGCATTCTCCATACTTGAAATGTGAAGATTGCGCTTCACCGGACCTGGAAAAAGATGAAGATAAGAAAAAATAAGATTAAGGTTTTTAACTTCTCTGGATTAACATTGATAACTGTAAAAGAATTCACAGCCGGTGGTCCATAAGATAGAAATGTCAAGAAAAACTATAGAGGTTGACTCTGATATGATTGATCGGACTCTTGAGGAGTTAGCCAAATTAATCCTTCGGTTAGATGAGAATCCGAAGAAAACGAGGAGGGAACAGAACACGATTAAGAAAATGAAAGAGATTCGGGATACGTTACAGGATTCGGTCCTCTATGCGAAATTGAAAAAGAGCATACAGTGAACGTGTGTCCAATCTTCTCTTCCATTCGCTTAGATAATTTTTTATTACTGATCGTAGATATTATCTTACGAAAGAATTCACACTTGATAGGAGGGCTTGTTCTATTAGTGCGTGGGATTTAGCAAACGGCGTTTTCAGTTTGCTATTGTTCCCTCCTGTCAGTATTTGATATTTCTATAATCTATCGTTGAGGCTACGGATGGACTTTCTATAGGGATGGTTAACCTGATGAGATACAAGTATTCATCGACCTGCAAAACTTACCGTTGTATAAGGGACGATCTCTCTATAAGAACGGATGGTTAACTTTTTTGTAAATGTAATCTCGATGTTGACTAGTTTGTTATTGAACTATTTTATAACTTGTTGCGCAGTTCATTGGGACGAGAAGCGGTTGGACCTTCTCGTTCTGGTGCGGTCTATGATTGACCATCCATTAGGCCCGCCAGTTTTAACTTTTTTATAATTTACTGAACATAGAGCGATTAGAGGCTTCGGATAAAAACGAACGCCGAACTAAATAACATGCTGGTGGACCGTCTAGCCATTTCATTCCTCGAAGGTCCATCAGTTTTTAATACCTATTTAAGATTTGTCGAACTTGATATGGTACCTTCGTAATAGGTGGAGGGACGGACCTTAGTTGTACATCATTGGGGAACAAATCACGTCCCTCCATGGATTAACCATTTTATAATTTGTTGGCTAGATCGTTCGTTATATGACAGCCAAACAGAAAGTAAAATATTTTAAATCTGCAGAGGATCAAAATGACTTGCGAGAGATGAATCAATTTATTTCGAATCCCAAAATTAACGCAACTGGTATTTCTTCAAGCAAGTACGGAATTGTACTTCTTTACGAAGAAAGAGAAAGATAACCAATAATTATGTACACAAAACTGACGGGTTCAGGTCTATCATCATCATGCGGGCCCATCAATTTTTTAATATATCTTACAATCCTGCCTTCAATTTTTTTATAATTTACTGAGCCTAGGTTAAAGTCCAAGGGATTGGAACTTTACCAGTTAATTGGAATAGCAATTGGAATCATGACTGTGGCCGGTATTTACTTTATGATAAAGAGACAGGATTGTTAGAATATTTTGATTCTCTGCCAAGAACAAAACTAAGTTAAATGCTACCAAATTACATAATTCCTATAAATCGCTAGAAGTTGCTTTTTAATCGCTAGAGTTATCCTTAAAGTCAGGGTCTGGTATTCCTAAGACACATAACGATTCGTCTATCTGATCGCTCTTACATTTTTTATTATAAACACCCTTTGCAAGTGCTTCGTGTTATCCGTATCCTATTTCTAGAATAGCGTTATCGGCGTATACTGAATCATAATCTGGTGATTGTTCAAACTCAGACATGTCTGTTCATTTCTACCCATGGAGATAAAGGTATAACTATCTATTCGTAAAAGGCATAGATAGACATCACTCTCATATTGATTTCATTGATGTATATATATCGCTAGGTCAGGGAAGATAGTACTAGATTTTTAGATGATTTCTGTACGCTGTATTTGGCATGAATTCCAAGACAAGATTATATATAATTTGTACAGAAGGTTAGCTGTGCCGTCGTAGCTCAGCCTGGGAGAGCACTCGACCTATAATTTTGGGGTGATGCTGAAGACCGAGCTGTCGTGAGCTCAAATCTCACCGACGGCATTTAGGGTTTAACAAAATCGTTATTATGTATGAAAGTGTAACAGACATGTGTATGACAAATCCTTTACTAATTGTATTCAAGCGAATCTTTTGTAAACATGACAATACTTTTTCATTTAGAAGGTATAATGACTTTGATTTTTTTGAATATAATAAGTGTATTAACTGTGAAAAAACTTTGAGATATCTTAGAGGTTTTGATGAAAGCGTTAGAGGGTGATTATATTTAGTATCAATCTACAAATCTTGATTATACTCTGGTGGGTAGGAGCCATTATTTCTGGGATATCGCTCTTGATTCCACAGTACAAGTATTATCTTATTTTTGCCTCTTTGGGATGGATAACATTAGGAATAACCTCAGGACTTATTATCTACGCACTAGCAAGAAATAACAAAGAAAGTCAGAGAAATATGTCGTCGAATATCAGCTGATTTCCTTTCCGCCTTGTTCCTCAATTACTACAAGAGTAACGGTAGAAGTTATACCAGCTATCTTTCTAATTTTACTAGTAATTGTGTGATTCATAGTTTCAGTATTGTCTGACTTTACTTTGACGAATATATCATGAACTCCATATGTTCCGCGCACTTCTTTCACATCAGAGAGTTTGGCAATTTCATCAATTATTCTCTCCTCTGAACCAAGGGTGCAGTTTACAAGTATGTATGCAGTAGACAATAATGACTTTAGGAAATTTAGTGTATTTTAGTCTTTTCTATTATCTGTATTTTGTCGATAACGAGATAAACTTCTACTCCTTTAAGGTATAAAGTTTGTAAAGTTCTCCCGTTCGCTTACTAACATAATTCCATTCTCTTGCATTGTAATTAACCCTAACAAATTTTTGTCTCAATTCTGGATGAAGTCTCACATATACGTCATCTCCTATTGTAATATTATTTGACTTTGTCATAGACGTCATTTTTGCCGATACACTCATACAATAACTTATGATATCTAGAGGTGAATTATCATCATGCCCATATTGAACAATAATGTTTTCTCCTTCATCAATTCCTATCTTTGCGCTTAGATCAGGATAATCATACTGATTCAAAATTGGGTTTAATCCATTTTTTATGATTGTTAACATAGAAATTCCACATCTGACAGCCCTGTCACATACTACGTATTTGTTAGATAATGATGGAAAGAACGCAATTACGGCATCACCTACATATTTTAAGACAAATCCTCCGTATCTATACACTGCTAAAGACATTTCATATGTAAATGCCCGAATTATTGTTACTAATTTGTCGACTGGAATGGTCATTGAGAGGTTTGTTGAACCCACCAAGTCCACATATAAGATGACTAGTGGAATTTTGGAGTTTACATGATTTTTTAGAAAATTTTGTCCAGATTCCAAGTTTGAATCATATTGGTAGCTCCTCTTAAGTGCCTTCCATATCCTGTTCTGTGTTTGTTTAATTTGAGTATCTGTATCGTATATAATTTCTGATTCTAGTTCTCCCTTGTTTTCACCTGTAATCATAGAAATAAAAGGCGATCTACTTTTATTGAGATTTTTAGACTTAAATTTATCGACTTGTCCATTTCCTGCAGTCATAAACTGTTTCCTTTCCGATCCTTGTGATAGTTTTCAACTAATAATAAGATATTGAAGTATTGAAATGAAACTTTGGTATCGAACTACAATAGTAATATAAGAAAAACATGCACTTTTGGCTGAAATGTCAGTAATAATTAGAATTCTGATGCCTCCATAAAATTGAATATTGAAAGAAAGACTAATTAGGACTAAGTTTATCTTCAGTAAAGATATTTCTTTTTTATGAGAATCCCAAATAACGAAAAAGATGATTTTAGTAAGAAGTTAAATGGCTATTTTATTGATATTGAGAATATTTACTTAAAAAGTATAAAACCATTCCTAAGTACAAGAGAAGTTAATGTAATGCTTCAAGACGGTTCTGTTACAAAAGCTTCTACTTTTGATCATGAGTCTGTGGTTGGCTTTTATCGATCTTTTTTAAAAGATCTGAAAAATTGGGAAATACATGATATACAGGAAACTACAGGTGATTCAAGTCGGATTTTTTGTCAAATATCTACCATTTTGGATAATTATATTATTAAAGGAAATTTTGGAATACAGTACAATGTATTACCATACTATAAACTAGATAAACAAGTTATACAGATACAAAAAGAATTATTTGATCTTTCAGTTAAGAATTCTACATTATCAGAATCAGTAGCAAATATGGGTAATAGTACTATAAAGCAGGAATTAAAAAACATGGCTCTTGATGATTTAAAATTTGAAGATTTGTTCGAAAAGCTACTTCAAAATCAGGATTTAATTGCCAAACTAGAGGATAAAATAAAAAATGTTGAAAAATTATATCCTGAATTGGATGGAGCGGAGAATAAGAGAAGTTCCTTAATTTTCGAATTAGAAAACTTGATCATAAAGCTATATCAGGTTTCTCCAATTTCGATTGATTATAATAGACTAATGCAGGGAGAAGAGGGCATCATAGTATACTTTGATATAGAAACTAATGTTGATAAGAAAGGAAAAAATTCAAACAAATCAGTGAATTTCGCCCAGATAAAAGCACCCACAAAGGAAAGAATAATTGAACTTTTTAAAGAAATTAACTCAGTATTGAGCAAACAACATTCATAGATTACTCGATTTATAGCAGAATAAAACAAAATTCATAATATTGGTTGAATAAGCGTTATTTGATTGAACAATCCTAATAAGATGTATGTGAAAAACAATATCCCTTCAATAGATGATTTATTTAGGGCCCAGAAACTAATGGACAAGGCAGTAGTCAGAAAAACGCCATTATTAAAATCAAACACGTTTTCAACAAGTGCAAGAACAAACATTTTCTTAAAATTTGAACTATTTCAAAAAACTGGATCTTTTAAGGTTAGGGGAGCGTATTCAAAAATTAATTCACTTACAAACGACCAATGCAAATCTGGAGTTATTGCAGCCTCAGCAGGTAATCATGCACAGGGAGTTGCTTATGCTGCGCTGAAGAGAAATATCAGATGCAATATTGTAATGCCAAAAAGTGCATCCCCTGCAAAAGTTGCCGCTACGCGTTCGTTTGGAGCAAATGTAATTCTTTCCGGAGATACCTATGATGAATCATGGAAAACAGCTAATTCAATGTCAAGAGAAAAGGGATACTCAATTATCCACGCATTTGATGATCCCATTGTCATAGCAGGACAGGGCACTATTGGTTTGGAATTACTGGAAGATTTGAAGGATATTGATAAGATCTATTTGCCACTTGGTGGTGGTGGACTTGCATCAGGGGTATCTATTGCCATTAAAACCAAGAGACCTAATGTCAAGGTTATAGGAGTCGAATCCAAACAATTTCCTGCAATGAAAAAATCGCTAGAGCAGGGAAAGTTATGTCATATTGATGGCGGGTTCTCAATTGCTGATGGTATTTCAGTTAAATCTCCAGGAGAGCTTACATTTGAAATATGTTCAAAATATTTGGACGACGTTGTTACTATAGATGATGTTTCTATTGTAGAGACTATGTTTTCGCTTATGGAAAGAGAAAAGGTTGTAGTTGAACCTGCCGGAGCGGCGAGTCTAGCTTATGTTCTTTCATCTGGTAAAATGAAAAATAATCATAATATAATTTCTATCCTTTCTGGCGGCAATATTGACATGTATCTGTTAGGTCAAATAGTATCTAAAGGATTAATGCAGATGGGTAGATTAGTTAAAATATTTATCCAATTGCCTGATAAGCCAGGAGCCCTGAAAAGTGTTGTCGATAAGATAGCCGAACTCAGTGTCAATATTGTTCAGGTTGAGCACGATCGTCTGAGTTCCAATGTTGCAGCCGGTTCTGCTGGAGTATATTTAAGTTTAGAACTAGAAAATGAGAAACATTCAAGAAAACTCCTAGATTTTTTAAAGAAAGAAAAGATGATTTTTAAGGTTGTCCCCTAACTGCAGTAGCAATATTCTCTAAATCCAGCTTTATCTGCCGTAGTGCCACCAATCTTGACCAATATAAACTCATTTTTAGCTCTTGCATAAGAATCATTCAAATTTCTTTGATTTTCTCTCAAAATTTGATACTCATCCATAGACAATTTCTTACGAGATCCAATCTCTTCTTCAAGATTCATGTCCTTTACTAATTCCTTATAATTTGGTTGAATAACTCCACTGAAAACCATTGCACTACTACCACTGCCATAAGATGCAAATCCAACCCTGTTGCCCTCTATTTCACGATGTTTTTTATATTCATGTTCAAGTAAACTCCTAAATCCCATATACATGGATGCCGTATACAAATTTCCGATAACATTAGAAGCTTCAAGAGAGCTTGCCATTTTTTTCTCATATACCTCATTGTAGAACGAGGTTTGCATGAATGCTTTTCTGAATTGCTCATCTGCCTTCATAAATTCCTTATCTGCTAAAATAGATTCTATAGTTCCGCGACTATCTTTTGGAACAGGTTCATGAAAACCTATCTCTTTGATGACATGTTGCCATCGCGGAAGTGTCCTCCACTCATGCCTTAACAAATATGCCAATGCCTTTTCTCCCATTCTTCTATATGGTAAATGCACTGTGAACAAATCTATGTAATCTGTTATGGATTCTCCATCCTTAAGGTGAATCAATCCTGTTCTCATTGCCTTTTCCTTATAGCTATCGAAAGCCTTTCTAACCTGTATTAAATATAATAAATTTGAATACAGTCCGTTTACAAGGGGTGTCTCCTTCCCAAATGGCCTGTAAAAATCATATTCATTCTTGATTATTGTTGATGTAACTTTAGGGTCCAATGCTAGCATTCTTGGGTCTTCCTTGATCAAAAGCGCTACTGCTCCTGCACCCTGTGTATATTCCCCAGCCGAGCCAACATCGTATTTAGCTATGTCGCTTACCACTACAATAGCAGCCTTTTCATTATTTTCTTCGGCTCTAATCCAATTGGTGTTATCATAAATTGCATAAGAGCCACTAACGCAGGCAAATTTGCATTCAATTCCGCCGGCATGTTCAAATGAACCATCACCGTAGACTAGCTCCAACATACCCACCACAAATGAGTTTAATGCTTTTGATTCGTCAAGACTTGATTCGGTTGCTACGTATAATCTACCAATATCATCTGGATGCAAATTATTCTTCTTCATTAGTTCAAGACATGCATTTGATGCCATACATGCTGAATCCTGATTTGTGTCTACTAAGGCCATCTTTTTTATTCCTATCCCATGTTCCAGCTTTTGAGGATCGATTCCTCTTGCTTGGGCAAAATCTTTGTAATCTATGTACAGTTTTGGAACGTATATAGCAAGATCATCAATGCCAGTAGGCATGTTAGCAATTTTTCTCATAATACACATTTAAAGGTACTTGTTGATATTCGACTCTAATTAATAGAAATTCGATAGAAAATTGGTATATTTTTAAGAAAATTATATTGTTTATCTCTAACAATCTATATCATTGTAAACTAATCATGTGTTTTTCAATCCGTTTGATAATAAGTATTCGGAGCCATTCAAAAATATAATTCCAAAATTTTTCCGCGTTATGAGGCCATACTGTTAATTGCCTCTTGACCTTATTAATTAGAATTAATTTCACCTAATGCTTTACCTAATGAACTCGAATGGTTTCGTAGAAATTATTACGTTCATGGGCCAGGAACCCAATTTGTTTAATTGCTGTAATAATTTTATCCGACGTTAATTCTGTAGATCTTGCTCCAGTTGCACTAACTACTTCTTCACCAATTAAGGTTCCTCCAAAATCATCTGCGCCATAAGTTAATGCAAGTTGAGCCATTCCTATACCATTTGTAAGCCATGAAGACTGGAGATGATCGATAAGTCCTGAAAAAACAATCCTAGATATTGCAATCATTTTTAGTAATTCTAACCCACCTGAAGGATATTTTATCACCCCTTCTGCTTGCATTTTTGTATTATTTGGTTCAAAGCTCCATGGAATAAATGACATGAAGCCGCCTGTCTTTTCCTGTAATTCTGCAATCTTAACCAAGTGTCTTCCACGTTGTTCGTAATCTTCCCCTGTACCGTACATCATCGTAGCCGAAGATTTAATCCCCAGTTCGTGGGCCTGCTTCATGATATTTAGCCATTCATCACTTTTTATTTTCAAGGGACTAATTCTTGATTTTACATCATCATCAAGAATTTCAGCACCAGCACCGGGCAATGTGTCCAAGCCTGCTTCTTTCAATCTAGAGAGTACTTCCCTCGTGTTGCTTCTTTCTACCTTGGAAATAGTATCAATTTCAGAGGCTGAAAGTCCGTGAATAGCAACGTCAGGAAATTTCTCCTTTATTGTTTTGAAAGCTTCTTCGTAATACTCGATCCGCAGATCTGGATTGTGACCCCCTTGCATCAAGACCTGACTTATTCCGAATTGATCCCTTGCTGTTGCGACCCTTTTTACTACATCATCTACAGATAATCTATACCCCTCAGAATCTCCAGGAGCTCTGTAAAAAGCACAGAACTTGCAATATGTTATGCATACGTTAGTATAATTTAGAATAATGTTGTTTACAAACGTCGCAACTTTACCAAATAGCTTTTCTCTTAATATATTTCCGATGATTCCTAGCGCGTAGGGATTATCAGATCTTAATAAACGGATACAATCGTTTAATGCAAGCCTTTTTCCATGCAACACTTGATCTAGAATATCACTCACATCAGATTTCTGGATCAACTCTTGTGCAAAGAAGCTCATGAACTATTTCATGACGAATGCCAACGATATTTATTCTTTACAAACATTGTCAAAAAGGTGAAGATTTTATAGCCGATATGGACATCATCTAAACAATTTGTTACAAACTATTGCAGGTAGTTCAAACGCTCTAGAGAAGGCTATTCATGGCGAAGAATTATCATTCAATGATGGTCTGGAATTAATTAATAATGAGAATGTCTTCGTTTTGGGCGCTGCAGCAAATTTGATAAAAAAAAAACTGACTGGTAACATAATAACATTTGTTGCTTCATACTACCTGAACTATACAAATATTTGTGCGGCAAGCTGTCCACTTTGTGCTTTTTACAGAAAAGGAACTGAATCTGATTCATATACACTGCCACTCGAACAGATACTGACAAGAGCAAGAATTGCGATAAACGAAATGAAGGCAACAGAACTTCATATCGTCGGGGGCTTCCATCCAAAATTAGGACTTGACTATTATGAAAAGATGATAAGGGAAATTAAGAGAGAATTTCCATCAGTTACAGTTAAAGCACTTACACCAGCCGAAATTCATTTTATTTCTCATATTACGAGAAATTCAGTAAAAGAAGTACTCTCTAGATTAAAAGACGCAGGACTTGATGCCCTACCTGGAGGAGGAGCAGAGATATTCAGCAAAGATATAAGGGATATAATCGTGAGGGGCAAATGTTCTGGGGATGAATGGCTAAAGACTGCAGGAATTGCACATGAGATGGGAATACGATCAAATTGTACGATGCTATTCGGTCATATTGAAAAACCTCAACATATTATAGATCATTTAATAAAAGTACGTGAATTACAAAAGAAAACGGGAGGTTTTATTACATTCATACCATTGAAGTTTAGCTTGGACAATACAGAACTTGAACAAAAAGGACTAATTGAAAATGAAAGTTCTTCAATATATGATCTGAAAGTAATTGCTTTATCAAGACTCATGCTGGCTAATGCGATGAAAAATATTTCAGTTTATTGGGTTGCACTAGGAAAAAAATTAGCTCAAGTTGCACTATCATATGGAGGGAATGACCTTGTTGGTACCGCCTTTTCAGAAGAAATTTTTAAGGCTGCGGGGAAGATCACAGGAACCACAATTCAGGAATTAATTTCACTGATTGAAGATGCAAAATATATTCCCTTACAAAGAGACACATTTTTCAATATTTTATAACGTTCTAAATCACTATAAATGACTAGTAATATTGTTGAATTTTTTGACTGTTACTATCTACAAATAACAATTCATCATATGAGAGAATATTACTACTCTTAGCCTTTTGTAGCATTGTTATTATAGAATCCTTTCCTTCTTGATCCATATTGATAGTAAGATCATTTACATACATCCTGACAAATTTTTCAATTAGCGATTTAGGATTCCCTCTACCAAATTGCATCGAATATTCTAATGCATCATCTATATTTTTAAGCCCGTATTCTATAGAACCCCTGAAAAGCTCATCAAACCCAATTATTTCCTTAATCGTTAGGGAACGTTTACTTATAACGTTGATTCCAAGTGGAACAGGCATGCCATTGGTAAGATCGTGCCACCATCGTCCAAGGTCTAATATTTTCTTGAATTCATCTCCAAGTGAAATTTGTGCTTCATGAATAATTAGGCCAGCATCTACCAGGCCAGATGAAACATGCTTTGGTATTTCATTAAAGATGATTTCAACACCATTGAAATTTCCTATAGCCAGATTTAGCAGTAAATTTGCAGATGTCATTTTTCCTGGGATTCCGATCTTATACTTATGCAACTGTTTTAATTCGATATTCTTTTTTGAAATCACAATAGGACCATAATTGATCCCGAAACTTCCACCACTGTTCAAAATGACGTAATCTTTAATGAATGCATAAGCGTGAGCTGAAATCGCTGTGATGTCTAATTCATGATTAATTGCACGCTTGTTTAGCTTTTCAATATCTTCAATAACATGTTCTATTTGGAGATATGGCGACTTAATGTTACCGGAGGCAATGCCATAAAACATAAAAGCATCGTCCGCATCAGGGGTGTGTCCCAGTGTTACTTGTTTCATAAGAAAGTGATTATTCTGACGATATTTTTATTTTACAGAATTGGAGTTGATAAATAAGAATATGTGAAGTTACAGGCAACAATATGTTATATACCAGCAAGTTTCTATCTGTGGTTCTCAACCGTGACTTATATTTCCGTTCAATTTGATCCAGTCTCTTAGTAAATTAAGGAAGATTTAATAATCCTGCATAGATTTTTTGTGGTTTGTAAGATGCCAAAATTCAAGTCTACACAGGACATATTAAGAATTATCGGAAATAAGGATCAAATACGTAATTTCGGTGTGATTGCTCACGTAGATCACGGAAAAACTACGATGAGTGATAGCTTATTGGCTGCATCAGGAATAATTTCTCCTTCAGTTGCCGGTCAGGCTCTGGCACTAGATTCAATGAAACTAGAGCAAAATAGACAGATGACAATTAGGGGAGCCAATGTAACCCTGTATTATGAAATCGATGGAAAAGAATACGTGATTAATATGATTGATACTCCTGGACATATCGATTTCACTGGAAGAGTTACCCGAGCTCTAAGGGCGATTGATGGTGTCGTTGTAGTCTCAGATTCTGTTGAAGGAATAATGACTCAAACAGAAACTGTAACCCGGCAAGCTCTTGAAGAGCGTGTGAGACCAGTACTTTATATAAACAAAATTGATAGACTCGTCAAAGAGCTAAGATTAGATGCACCTGCCATGCAAAAATGGCTTTCAAACATTATTGCAGAATTCAACAAATTAGTCGAAATTTATGCTGAACCAGAACTAAGAGAAAAATGGAAGGTAAGTATTCAAGGAAATAGCGTAGCCTTTGGTTCGGCTAAGGATAGATGGGGATTTAACTATAATATAGCTCAAAAAAATGGAGTTGGCTTTAAAGATGTCTATGATGCGTACAACTCTGACGATCAATCTTTGATAAGAAGCCTATCAGAAAAAGCTCCTTTGCATGAGGCAGTACTTGGAATGGTCGTCCAGCATCATCCACCACCCCATGTAGCGCAGCGCTACAGAATACCGAAAATTTGGCCAGGCGATCTTGATTCTGACATTGGAAAATCTCTCGTATCATGTGATGATAAGGGACCAATTCTAATGATGGTTACTACAATTAATGTGGACCCTCAAGCGGGCAGGATAGCTACTGGTAGATTGTTTTCTGGTACGATAAAAGATGGAGATGAAGTCTATCTAATTGACGGAAAAAGAACGGGTAAAGTTCAATCGGTAAATATCTACATGGGTAACACTCGTGAACTAGTAAATATGCTTCCTGCAGGAAATATACCCGCTTTACTTGGAATAGATCATGCAATTGCGGGAGAGACATTTTCATCGATCAAAAATGTACCTGCATTTGAATCAATAAAATATGTTTCAGAACCTGTTGTTACTATTGCGATAGAACCAAAACATCCCAAAGATCTGCCAAAATTGGTTGAAGCATTAAGAAGAATAACTGTGGAAGATCCAAACCTAGTTGTAAAAATCAACGAAGAAACTGGTGAGACATTACTATCTGGTATGGGAGTGCTACACCTTGAGATCGCTTCATCTCTAATACTTGAAACTGGTTTGGAAATTACTACTACTCAGCCTCTTATCAACTATCGTGAAACCATACGCAATAATGCTGGTCCTATTATGAGTAAATCTCCAAATAAACACAATAAGATTTTCATGAGAGTTGAACCATTAGGAGAAGATATTATTGAATTAATAAAGAATGGCCATATTCATGAGGATTTGGATAGAAAACAAATGGCAAAAATGCTAAGGGAAAAGGGTTGGAGTGCAGATGAAGCAAAGAATGTTTCTGCTGTTGATATCAGTGGCAACGTGCTTGTAGATGAAACTAAGGGTGTTCAATTTATACAGGAATCGATGGATTCCATAAGAACTGGTTTTGATGATGTAGTACATTCAGGCCCCATTGCTCATGAAACGCTTCGTGGAGTAAAATTTGTTCTGCACCATTATGTACCACATGAAGACCCCGCTCACCGTGGCCTGGCACAACTAATGCCAGCCACTAGGCGATCCATGCTGGGATCAATGCTTTTAGCGAATCCAGCATTGTTAGAACCGATTCTTGGTATGGAAATAAAATGTCCGCAAGAACAAATCGGAACAGTAGCAGGAATCCTATCAGGAAAGCGCGGAAAACTATTGAGCGTAGAACAAAAAGGCGTAATTAGCATTATCCTAGGTGAAGTTCCTGCATCAGAGACATTTGACTTGTCTGAGGTAATGCGAGGTGGAACTGCTGGCAAGGCGTTATGGAATACTTATTTTAAGACTTGGCAAGTTGTACCACAATCTATATTCCAAACGCTTGTAAATGATATCAGGAAGAGAAAGGGTTTGAATCCAGAACCACCTACCGCTGATGAATTCGTAGATAAAGAATAATCAGGCTATACAATAGGACAAATTTGTTATTTTCCTTTGATGTGATAATTTCAATAATCTAGACTTCTTCATCAAAAATTCTGTAAAAAATGGTGAAGAATTTATATGTTAGATCGAGATATAATATAATAATTACAAAGAGGTGTAATATGGATGTTTAACAAAGGATCATGTAGGTCATGTGGGAAGATCTTGGTGCCTTTCTCGATGTGCAATCATTGCAAGGAGCACGTTTCATGGGTTTGCAATGAATGCCAACGAGTGGAGGATGTAACTCATAAACATGACAGTCATCACGAATCACATGAAAGCACCAACTTGGAATTAGGATCTATCTAGAATCGAATAATTAATCTTATTAAAAAAGACAAATAATGCATTTCCATAAAAGTTTAGATACCTAAATAGAATTAATGACTTTATTCATTCATCTTGCGGTCTTGTTGTTTTTTAGAGTTAACGGGACAGCTGTCTCTTTCCACTTCTACATAAATCTTGGATGATGTTCTTACATCAATAACCGACTTAATACGTTCTTCAATTGTATCTATTACTTGTTCTATTTGATCGGTATTAATGTTATCTATGAGACTTACTTCCATTGCAACTAGGACATCATTAGGACCAAAATGCATTGTTCTAAGTGTAATTACTCTATTTAATTCAGGAATCTTTAAGACTGATTCTATTATTTTAGTGTGATCTTTCTTAGACATTGCTTCCCCAATAAGAAGAGCTCTATTTTCTTTCGCCAAAAAGAACGCAAATAACATTAGAACGGCACCTATTGCTATCGAACTGTACGCGTCATACATCATGTTGTTAGTAATTTCAGACAGATAGATTCCTATTGCAGCTATAGCTATTCCCAGTAGGGCCGCTGAATCCTCAACTATAACGGTTAGAATAGTGGGGTCTTTACTCTCTTGAAATTCTCTAAACAGCTTGTGCAAATTTACTTTTTCTCCTCTTGCTTCAATGGTATCCTTAAACATTTTGAAAGCGATGCGCAAAGCGTTACCTTCAAAAACGGCTGATATTAAGAGTATTATGTAACTGACATCGGCATTTACAATTTGATGTACAGGATCAAAAATTGAAGTAAATCCCTTTTCAAAAGATAAAATCCCTGAAATGCCAAATAATAGAGTTGCAACAATAAACGACCAGAAAAATTGTTCCTTTCCATATCCAAATGGATGTCTTTCAGTAGGTACTCTTGAGCTTGTTTTGATTCCAATCAGCAACAATACCTGGTTAAAAGTGTCAGAAAAAGAGTGGTATGTTTCTGACCACATAGCGCTACTATTAGTGAGAAACGCAGCAATTAGTTTAGCAATTGAAATTCCCAAGTTACCAAATAAAGCAGCATAAACAGCCCTCTTGGAACTTCCGACCAAAAATTATTCTCCTGTTCTCCTATAATATTATAGTTGATTAACGGGAAGTTATCTCCCTCATAAAGATACTCTGATCAAGTCTGGAGAATTCGTTCAAATTTATCGTCCCTCCTTTAGACATTATTTCTCTAACTTTCTTACCAGCAACAGGATCATTCCACCATCTCTCACCAAACCTGTTGATAAGATATCTTTCCAATTCTGCGGCTCGTATGGCAGCTAACATGTAACTTGGTACGTACATTATTGACTCCGGAAGAATGTGATGTAACATCCAATATTCTCCAGGCACCTCAAGACCCATATACTTTTTGATTAGCTTTTCATATAATCTGCTTGCTTCATAAATTGTAAGATTTCTGCTCCAAAATTCCATTTTCATCAGTGAATTTGCAGTATAAAAGACGACAAAAAATAGTTCCATGAAATTATTTTTTGAGACCAATTCACATAACACTTTATCATTTGTGATCCCAATATCTTTCAAATATAACGGATTTTTTGTCAATCTCTCTATTAGTATTGAAAATATTTCAGCAATTCCCATTGGAAATTTGTATTTTTCCCAGTAGTTCAAGTCCGGATTTATTGAAGAGGCATGTATTGCATGTCCAGTTTCATGATAGCAGCTTTGCAGATTAAAGTAAGGGCCTTCATTTTTGTACAAGACTCTGATATCACTAGGAACTTTTACAAAGAAGCAAATCGGTGATGGATATTTATTTGGCCTATCACTCGTATCAAAGTGAATTTTTGAAAAATCAAAGCCAATCGATCGTAAAGTCTTCTTAACTGTCGTGACAGGGTTAATCTTCAAAAAGTATTTCTCAATACCACTAAAAATTCTGTTGCGAAAAAAATAAAAATCATCATAATATTCAGGATCCTTTCCGATAAGTTTACTACCACAATTAAGCTCACTTTGAAAGCGTGCTCTTGCACGTTGTCCCAACTCTGAAACCAACACTCTTAGTTCTGAGAAAGTTATTTTTTCACTAATGAGGTAACCGTCTAATGGGTTAAATGTCTTCCTCGAATTTTCATTAATTTTATCTGAAAAATTAGAATAAATTTCTCTGATTTTTTTAAATCGTAAATTTATTACAGGAGAAATATATTTTGTCTTTTTGATAAACTCATCAAAAACAATTTTTCTCTTGTTGTTATCATTTTCAAAGCTATTGAACTGTCTCCAATTATTCCAGTTTACCTGCTTTCCATTAAATTTGAAATATCTACTTTTTATCTTTGTTCCTCTCAAATCATGCAATTTCAATTCAAGGGTTTTTGTCTTGGATTCAGATATGTTTTCTATTGAAGATAAAAATAATATTCTTGGTTTAGAAAATGACCTTACAAATATTTCCGAAATCAGAAATTTCATCTTGGATAGATTTTCAATATTTTTTTTATCGTAATCATAGCCTGCAAATTGTAAATATTGTTCATTGGTTTCAGCGCTATAAAGAATTTCATCGATCTCGCACCATTCCTTTAGATTCAATTGACATAATTTTAGACTAAAACATATTTAAGTTGGTTAAGTAGCAGAAGACTAAAAAGCTTGACTTTTGTCGAGCCAGTATGATAGAAAAATATACTAGAAGTAGGTGTAAATATGTGTAGAAAATATTACTACCAGGTTATTCAAATATGACACTTTGATTTAACGTCTACTGAATAGTCTAGAGAATATGACGAGTTTTACAAACCAGTGGAATAAAGAGGTCAAAAAAGACACCACCGAAAAAATCAAAGAAACTTTGAGAACACAAAAGCCTCTTAAACCGACTATGGAATCGGCAAAAAATAGACTAGGGATTCAAACTCAAAAATTAGATGGACTCTTAGAAAAATTAAAATCAAAAGATAGAACTCTCTTTAATCAAATTGTTACTCATTTACAAAATCATGATGCTCAACAAAGCAAAATGCTTTCAAATGAGCTTTCACAAGTCAGAAGAACGGTTAAGACTATTTCACAATTAAAAATGTCACTTGAGCAAGTGCATATGAGATTAGAGTCTACTATTGACATTGGAGATGCTCTAACTGCATTAAAACCAGCAGTTGGCACACTCTCAAAAGTAAAAACAGGACTAACTGGATTAATGCCAGATGTGGACACAGAATTAGGTGAAATCAACGATGTCTTTAGTGATATTATGGTAAATGCCAATAGCACTTCCGATATAGGCTTCGCGTTAAATCCATCGGGAGGAGATTTGAATAATATTCTTGCAGAAGCAAGCATAGTCGCAGAACAAAGGGTTACCGACAATTTTCCAGACGCGCCTATGGGTACATTTAATCGGAATTCTAGGTCAACAATTGGAGAACACACAGAATAATTCCTTTTTTATTTCCCATAAAATAAATTGCAAGTATACTTAAGTTAATACATGAGCACGACTAAACCAAAGCTGTATCTTAGTAAAGGCTCAATAATAATTTCGACATTTCAGTCTAGAATGTCTGCAAACAGGATAGCTAGAGATATGATTTCAAGAAGGCTGTGTGCTTGTGTAAATATTATCAAAATAAATTCATTCTACTATTGGGACAGCAAGATACAGCATGACAATGAGTATCTATGTTTTTTTAAAACTAATTCATCTGCCAAACTGAGAAAAGAGTTAAAAAAAATTCATCCATACAAGGTACCGGAAATTGTTGAAATCAAAATGGATAACATCGACAATGATTACCTACGATGGCTAATTAGTTCAGTTTCTTAATCTTGGACTATCCATTTGTTACCTTATCGCAAACCGAAGAAGACCTACGATCCCGCCTAAAGAAGAAATTCTTAATCCAATGTCAGTAGATGCGTCTACACCATATATCTTACCTCCAATAGTTTCGGTTGAATTCAGTAAATCAATAAACTCATTCTCGTTGATCTTTTCTAAGATAGAGTTAGAATAAATCAAACAGTCTATTGATCTGTTAGTTACAGCATCTCTTACTTCATTGACCCCAATGGCATATTTAGGCTCACCTTTGTGAATAAAATAAATTAATTTGTCCAATAACGATGATACTATGCCAATTTTACTGGCTTTTAATAACTCTTTTAATGATGTGGAACGCAGAGATACAAAAATACCGTCTTCACCTGCTACGTCTATCCCCTCTAAGATGGTAATGCTGTCAGTGATTTCCTTGGAAAGAAAGTTAAAAAATCTCCTTTTGGTTTCACCGGGGCCAAATAAAACTAGCATTTGTTTTTGGGAGTGTAAATTAGTAACACTTTTAATTCCTATAAGTATTTCACCAAAGAAATTGTCTATTTTTGGATTTATCATTCTAGAACCTTGAAATCTTTTTCCACTCTGACCTGAGTAAATATTTGGGAAAATTTTTACGTGAGTACCTGTTACTAATGCTATCGCAGCTTCCTGAATATCAATTGAAATTAACAGGTAGATTGTATTATTGCCAGAATTCATTAATATATCAGATTGAATTTTTTTCCACTGTTTTTTTTCCAAAATAATCATATCATCTACTTTAATTGAAATAGAATGATGAACGCCCTTTGGAACTAACTGATTATCACTATTTAATATCGTTCCCCCAATTCGTATTCTATCAACTGTTCCATCAAATTTGATGTTCTCGATTCTTAGTAATATTCTTATTTTTACTCGTTCGCCTTTATCAGGTCTGGAAAATTCAGATCTCTGTTTAATTGATCTTGTCGTATCTGTGATAATGTTGTCATTGATTTCAATTATTCTTCTTAATGTAAACAGATCATCTAGGTCTTCTGGAATGATTGCTTTTGATTTTTCAGAATGCTTTGAATCACGAACAATCATATGAACTAATTTTCACATTGTCTCTTGTTCTTGTCCTATTAATCGGATCCTGTATTCAATTTCGACTCATTGTTAGCTACATTACTTTGCTTTGAAGACTCCAAATAGCTGTTTACCCAGTCTTGGGTTATTACTCCTGATTCAACCAGATTCACTAATGAGTTTGGTGAAGCCTCACCCGTAACCTTTCCGTTTTTTCTTCTAGTTTGACGCCACTTAAGTTGCGTATTTCCACTTTTTGAAGAATAAATTATGCCCAATACTTCTTTAGCGTTCACAAAAGTCATTTCACGAATCTTTTTAAGAGTCACCTTGTCAGCCGCTTCAATGTAAATTGCTCCAGGGCCTTCTTCACGTTCAGGAAATATTTCAAAGTCATGCATGTAACTTTCGGGTATAAAGGATCTACATGTACTTATAATGATAAACCTCCTAAAACTCTCAAGTGAACAAGCAGCCTCTATTAGTACCAATGTCTAGATAGGATTTGTTGCTATTTATCAAGTTTCTGACACGTAATTTCGCCAGATTAAGTTTCATTTTAATCAATCAAATTTGCGATTTTCAGTTAAACTTCTAAAATTAACAAACTGACTACGAGCTTGTGAGTGGACAAACTCCTAACTCAAGATCTACTTCATATTAACTTCAGTAGGGCTATTCCGTCATTGTTTGTCCTTTATTAATACGTTTGAGGACACTTAAAAATTAGATTGTAGCTGAAGGATTTGAACCCTTCACTTGAGATTCAAATCCTATTTTGAACTTGCATCAGACCATAAGTAGCTAAAGTATTCCTTGGCAAATCCTGCCAAACCAATATGATCGGCCCAAATTGCTATTGGTTCAACATACCCATTTTCGTTTCTTCCACTTCCCAGTAGAATCATAACTTGATTTATATCGCCTATGACACCGCCTCCAAACATATTGTTCTTAACCCTAACCTCAGCAACTCTAGAAATGGTCAGTATCGTCTCATTACTTGTGTTATCAGATACAAGGACTGCAATTTTTACACCTTTTTCCGATAGAGTTCTCAAAGTAGCTTGGATTATACCAACAATATTTTCTGCACCCTGAGGCAATGCAACAAGCAGTTCCTTCTTGCAATTCTGAATTATTTCTTGAACTTTATTAGCGATATTGAATAAACCCATAACTACCCATATTTCTGGTCTTTCCTTAATACCAGTTTTTTCGTAAATAGGCATTAATTCTCGTATTATTAACTCATTGTTGGAATCCATCTTTTTTTCAATCAATGTTCTTGTAGTCACTGCAGCAGTTTGGGGTGAATTTGGAAAGAATTTCTGTGGCCTGGAGCTGTTAGATTCAACCCACCCTCTCTCTTCTAATGAACTCAAAACTTCGTATATCTTTGAATGAGGCACATTCGATTTTTTACTAATCTCAGATGCTGCCATCGAACCATTTTCAAGCAAAGAGATGTAGACTTTTATTTCATAACTCCCTAAACCTATATCTTCCATTGCCTTCTTGGTCTTGTCAGATAAACTCATAATAATGGTTAAACTGGATAACAGAACATAGTATATATCTTAGATGCACTGTTTACTGTCGATTTACAAGCAAACTAATCACCATATTATTAGTTACATTATATTTATATAGGAAATATACAAATCCGACATGAAGAGCCTAGGTGAGATTAAGTGGAATTAATACAAATATCCAATCGTACGGTAAATAAGGTTAATACAGACAAGAGAACAATACGATTTACTCAGAGTATATGCCCAGATTGCAACATGATTCTTGATGCCGAAGTTTTTGAAAGAGAAGGTAAAGTCTTCATGACAAAAACATGTCCAACACATGGTGAGTGTGAAGAATTGTACTTTGGTTCATATAAAATGTACAATAAATTCAGCACATATTGGATGGATGGAAAAGGTGCACATGCACCTAATGTTATGGTAGACAAATGTGCATGTCCTACTAACTGTGGATTATGTACGAACCATCTATCACATTCCGGACTTGCTAATATCATAGTCACCAATAGATGTGACCTTACATGCTGGTATTGTTTCTTTTATGTTAAGAAGGGATTAGAGGGTGCTTATTTGTATGAACCTACCCATGAACAAGTTCGAGCTATGATGAAAACTCTAAAGGCAGAAAAGCCAATCGCTGGAAATTCAATTCAAATCACGGGTGGTGAACCAATGTTAAGAGATGATATCACTGATATCATTAGGATTATGAAAGAAGAGGGTGTGGACCACGTACAGATGAATACTAACGGTATCAAATTGGCGCTTTCTCCAGAGACTATGCGTCAAGTAAGAAATGCCGGAGTAAGTAATCTATATTTGTCATTTGATGGAGTAACTCCACGAACAAATCCAAAGAATCATTGGGAAGTGCCATATGCTCTAGAATCTGCAAGAAAATGTGGAACTACTGTGGTGTTTGTTCCAACTGTAATAAAATCCATCAACGATCATGAGTTAGGTCCAATTATAAGGTACGCTCAAAAACATCTTGATGTAGTTCATGCAGTAAACTTCCAACCTGTTTCATTAACAGGAAGAATGGGTAAAAAAGAACGAGAAAAATATAGAATTACTATCCCAGACTGTATAGAAAGAATACAAGAACAAACAAACGGAGAAATTTCAACTGATGACTGGTTCCCTGTTCCATCATGTATGCCACTAACAAATGTTATCGAAGCATTTAGCAAAAAGCCAAAATACGAACTATCAATCCACTTTGCTTGCGGTGCTGGAACCTATGTATTTGAGGACACTCAAACTAGGAAGTTAATACCGCTTACTTCATTTGTTGACCTGAAAGGTGTTTTGGAATATTTCGAAGAAAAGGCTGAAGAGATCAGATCAGGTGCAAATAGGTACTGGACAATGTTACAAGTTATTAGAAAATTAAATCAATTCGTAGATAGAAACAAACAGCCTCATGGATTAGATCTTGCAAAGATGTTCTCTAGCATATTACTGAAGCGTAATTTTGACTCCGTAGGTTCATGGCATGTTCGATCACTCTTTTTGGGAATGATGCACTTCCAGGATAAATATAACGAAGATCTTGAAAGACTGCAGAGATGTGATATTCATTATTTGACCCCTGACTTGCGAATTATTCCATTCTGCGCGTTTAACGTAATTCCAGAATGGTATCGAGATAGAATCCAAAAGAAATTCAGCATTCCAGTTGAAGAATGGGAAAAAGCTCATGGACAAACCCTTGAAGCTGGTTTGTATCGTGGCATCATGAGAAGAGGTAAACCTGAGGCACAAATGGGATGTGCAATGTCTGAAATGCACAAGGCAGCTGCCGAATCAATGGCCAATGATGATCACAAGGCTGTTGAATTGAGAAACGGAATGGCTGGCGCCTGAAACCTTTTTTTGCAATCAACTTTCCTTTTATTATTTTATGTACATCGTAGTTGGACAGTTTAAAAAGTATTTTTTTAGAAATTTTCGATATAAACTAGAATAAGATTTAATTGAACGCAGTTTCCATTTTTCACAATGTCTAATATGAAATATATTCAACTTGAACCCCAAGGGGAAATTGCTTTACTGCGAATTAACAGACCTGAAGCACTCAATGCAATGAATATCGATGTTATATCGGAGCTTTCTCGAACAGTGGATATAGTAGGCGCTGACGAAAGTATCAAAGTTGTACTAATAACAGGGGCTGGCGAAAAATCCTTCTGTGCTGGTGCCGATATTTCATACATGGTGAACATAGACCCAATAACTGCGGAAAAGTATGCATCATCAGCACAATCTGTCTTGAACAAAATTGAACGTCTGGAAAAACCAGTGATAGCTGCCGTAAATGGGTATGCGCTTGGAGGTGGTTGTGAATTAGCGATGGTTTGCGATATTAGGATTGCATCGAGTAATGCAAAAATGGGTCAACCTGAAGTAACAATAGGAATTCCGCCTGGATGGGGAGGCACACAAAGGCTTATGCGATTAGTAGGGCCTGCAATGGCCAAGGAACTAGTTTTTACGGGGAAGATGATTTCCGCGGAAGATGCGTTCCAATTGGGGCTGGTCAATAGAGTGATTAGCTTAACTTCTGACGATAATTTACCTCCTGAAGCGCCTAAGGATAATAGGGATAAGGAAAAGGAACGAACTACTCAGATAGCAAAAATACTTAACAATAAACTCATGGTTGAGTGTGATAATTTAGCCAAGCAAATTGCAAAAAATAGTTTTAATGCTGTAAAGGTGAGTAAGATGTTGATAAACAGGGGTATGGATGCAGATCTGAACACAGGGCTCAGATTAGAGATCTATGGTTGGTCTCTGTGTTTTGCACATGAGGATAGACAAAAGATGATGTCTGAATTTCTAAACAAAAGCAAGAAGTAAGATCTTCTTTCGTCTCCACTTTATTTGGAATCAAAATTTTGAAGTAACTCTAGCTGAACTACTGGGACGACAGACGTAGGCATTACTCTGAATTTTAGATTCAGCAAATGCCTCCTCCATTGAATGCCCTATTTTATGTGCATCATTAGCCGAATTTGTGAATGCAATCATCGATGGTCCAGCACCACTTATAGTTACTGCCAATGCACCGGAACGGATTGCATTTAATTTTACCTTATCATACCCGGTAATAAGGCTCTTCCTAGCCGGTTCTACTATAATATCATTTACGCCATTTGTTAGAAGTCTGGTATCCTGAAGGAAAAAACCACTAACCATAATACATGCATTGGCCAAATTTTTTGTAAGATCTTCAATTGGTACCGCTTTTGGTATCACACTTCGTGCTAGTTTTGTTTTCTTAACTGGTGTTAACAAGTTAGGAACACAAACTATGAGTATAAGATCTTTTGGCGTATCTACTTTAATAAATCGAAGTGTAGGAAATGTTCTTACAATTACAAACCCTCCAAATAACGAAGCCGCCACATTATCATAGTGTTTTACACCAGCACTACTCATTTCTCCTTCTGCGGCAAAATTTAATAATTCATTGTCCGTTAATTTACATTTAAAAAGTTTATTAAACGCAGTAACGGCTGCTGCACTTGATGCGGCACTACTTCCTAATCCCAATCCTATTGGTACTCCCTTGGTGATCCTGATCTCAAGATCATCTTTAATTTTGTATTTTTGAGCAAATTTCATTACCGATAGACCAGCAGAATTTTCTTTAACAATAGAAGGAACTTTTGCATTGTTGTCTATTTCGATCTTTATTTTTCCATTTTTTGTTGCTAACTTGCGGATAGATACGGTATCATAAAAAAGATCAATACCAAGACCAAAGACGTCGAAACCAGGTCCTAAATTCGCAGTTGATGAGGGCGCTGTTGCTTCACAAAATTCAAATACTTCTTTCATTTTCAACTCTAGTCTCCTTTCTCTTCACCCAGATTAAGCGCCCTTGAAAGCGTCGCAGTAAGATTCACCATCCCACTCATTGTTAAAAGATCCCTACTCAGAACTGAATATTCAATATTCTTTTCGTTTTGAAGTGAATCTTCCAGATTTGCTTTAGACGACCATTTCATTATTTCCTGCAGTTTATCAATTATTAGATCTCTTTTTGTCATCACATCTATCTGCGATATTTTCAAACGGAGTCTTACAGATGTTGCCATCAATGCAATTGAAATGTAATTCATTGGGGATGACGAGGCAAGAATTCCATCAAAAGTAAATATGTTTATCTTATTGTCAGATTGAAAATTTGAAACAAAATATGGGCCACTAGCCCTGAATATAAATAGTTCAATCTGACCAGGAGTATCGACTACCACAAAATCCGGGTTTAAATTAAAAACTTCATCTTGAATTTCATCCAATTTTGTAGCTATCAAGTCTGATGCCATTATGAGCGCACCATTTGGCCCTAGGTCATGTTGGGACATTATCTTGTCTATGTCAATATAATTTCTCACATCAACATCTGGCTCATAAGGCAGTGAAATGACACCCGGGTCAAGATTCAATGAGATGGGAAAGAAGTTATTATCCTTATACCATTGGATTAGTTTGGATGTAAGAAGTGATTTACCAGATCCGGCTGTCCCAGTAATGAAAATAGTTTCCAAATATAGTTGAAACAATGAAGTGAATATATTAATTCTATTGATTATTATATGACCCGCTACTATTTTGCATTGATTAGGTTTGAAATGGAGAATAATTGCAGTTGCTGTAAGCCTTGTTCCATTCTTATTATTATTTGCCTTTACACCTGTTTCTCCTGCAGATGTGTTCTCGGTCGGCGCACTACCATTCCTGCTTTCTGTATCGGCTGTTATGGTTCGAATTTTATTACAAGCGTATAGGTTTAGGTATTTCATTAACCACTTCATTGGACCAAATATTAGCACTACTCGCAAAACTATGAATGCCAGGATAGCCGGTGAATTCGTTACACAGACTACTCCATCTTTTATAGGTGGTGAAATAGTGAGAATTGCATGGCTAGTTAAAAACGGAGTTTCGACAGGAAAGGCTGCTTGGGTAGCAACTGCTGAAATAATCGCCGATGTTTTTGTAGGGAGTATTTTGGCATTCATTGCAGGTGTTGTGGCTATCTTTAGTGGTGGTTCCTTTATTGGTATTTTAATCATCATTGTTGCAATACCAACATTTGGATTCTGGTTTCTAGTAGTTGTTCTATCTGCAAACAGAAACATTCAGCTCCCCAAATTTTCCTCAAGTTTGATTAAAAGATTTTTGTCAAAAGAAAGATCAGATCATCTGATACATTCTACAAATGTTACTTTAGCAGATTTATGCAAAATGAGCAGAGAGAATTTTACATCGTTCAATTCAGTCAAGGTCCTTTCGGTAGGAATGGCTATAACTTTTGTCGCTTTTGTCTTTCAAGGTCTTTCATTCCTGGTACTAGCACAAGCAGTTGGTGAGCATGTGGGATTTTTTCAATCATTTATGGCGACTTCAGCAGCAACCGCTCTTTCTACCTTACCAATCACCATTGGAGGATCCGGTTTAGCAGAACTGGGTGTCTGGGCATATATTACAAATATTGGTAGTATTCCACATTTGACTGATGTTTTGAACTCATCCCAATTGTCTGTAATCATAGCTTGGAGAATTGCTACATACCATATACCCCTTGTTATAATGTGGATAGCTCTTATGAGGATTACAATCGGGAAAGATTCCATTGCAAATCAAATTAAATCTAAGAATTTGGATAATAGTTAAACAATATCGCTGAAAAAAACACTCAATTAGAATCAACGAGGAATTACATTGAATAAGTTGAAAGGAAAAATAGTCGTCATAACTGGAGCATCATCAGGTATAGGGAGATCAACAGTATTAGAATTTGCTAAACAAGAAGTCAAAGCAATTATACTTGTTTCTAGAAACAAAGAACGTTTGTCACAAGTTGAATCAGAATTAAGTAGAAAATCTGAATCTATGATCTTTGCCTGTGATATATCTAATAATTCGGAAGTACTAAAGATGTCTAGAGAAGTACTTTCAGTTTATGATACTGTTGATATATTGGTAAATAATGCAGGAATTGGAATATTAGGAAAAGTAGCCGATCTGTCAATAGAGGAATTGGAATTAATAACCAAAACAAATTACTTTGGAATGATTTATTGTACCAAAGCATTTCTAAATTCAATGCTAAGAAAAAAAAATGGACACATAATAAATGTTGCATCATTAGCGGCTAGCTTTGGAATTCCTGGATTAGCTGCGTACTGTGGTTCAAAATTTGCAATGCTAGGGTTTTCTGAGTCGCTCCAACACGAATTGCATGGTACGGGGGTACGTGTTACTGTTGTAAGCCCTATAGGCGTGAAGACAAATTTTTTCCATCATCCATCTTTTGGCAATAAGTTCAAAAACAAGGAGCGGTTTTATTTGGATCCTCATAATGTGTCTAGAGCAATCATAAGAGCTTGTAATTCAAATAGGTTGGAAATTGTTGTTCCGTTTTATATGAGAGGGGGAGTATGGATAAAACATACGATACCTTATTTAGTAAATCCAATTGTGGGTACTTCTTTTAGAAAAATAATGGACATTGAAAAATAGACTAGTTATTCATCTTCATCTTCACCATTACTGGTTGATGTCGGTATGTCTGATTCTACATCCATAAGTTGAAGATCCTCCAATTCAAATCTATATATGGCATTCATATCAAGATTATACTTTGATTTCAAGAGCTCAACTAATTTGGAACTTAATTCACCCTTAAACATTTTTATTTTGAATTCATAAATGAATCCTTTTAGAAAGTCTGAAATCTTCAAATTTTTAGGTACATCCAAACCTTCTATTATTGTTCTTCCATCGGAAAGCGCTTCGTATATCTGTAGATCAATCTTGTAAGCATCTTCATAGACTGCCAGTATATATCCTGATCTTGTTAGTATTTCTGGTGCACCAAATTGCACAGATTTAATTTCGTCTTCAGCCCACTTTGGTATAGATTCATCCCCTTCTGATTGGCCGTCCTTCGTACTTTTGCTAGATACTTGCGTTTTGGATCTCGGCATGGCTATTCTTATAATGATGTACCACTATTGCTTTCTAAAAAACTTTGCAGATAAAGATAATTACACTCGGCAAAAAATATTGCTAGACGAGGGTAGGAAAATAGGGCGGTTGAATAAAAATAAAAAATGGTATCATTTGTCTTGCACAAGTTTAATATATACTCAAATGCGCCACTTAGATATAATATTCTAATATCATTTCAATACTTTCTTTATCCTCATCATCACGTACGTATTCTTCGTACTTTGTAAAGTCAAGTGGAGTGACCATGCCAACAAGTTTGCTAGTATCCTTAGAATTACCATCAACAACTATCAAATGCCTAACATTGTGTTTCAACATCAAATCTGCTGCAATCGACGGAGACGAGTTAGAGTCAATAGTAATCAATGGAGCTGACATTATTTCTTTATTTTTCACTTCAGTCGTACGTACATCATTAATGCACACTTTTCTAACTAGGTCACGTTCGGTAACCAAACCTGTTGGTTTACCGCTGCTATCAACAACAAGCAATGAACTTACCTTTTTATCTTTCATTTTCATTGCTGAATTTTGGATAGTATCAGACTCTTTAATCGTAAATACATTTTTTCTCATAAGTTCGCTGACAGTTGTAGTCATTGTAATAATATACATGCTCTGACTTTTTAAGATATGGTTCATTGCAAAAACATTGGGTTCAGTGGAATCAGGAGTTACATAAATTCTGTTCGTACAAACGCTAACCTTGCTCTTTCTACTACTATATCTGTATTCTAAAGGAATCCATGAGCCTGTGTTACTAATCCTAATAAGAAAAGAGTTACCTTGAGACTTGATCGGAATAGTTACCAAAGTTAAACTACTTGATTGAATTGGGCAGTCCAAAGAAATTCACGTCTTGTTAATAGTATCCTCTTCTCCAGCGATATTATTTAGAAATCATGTTTCAAGTCCAGAAAAAAAGTAAGGAATGTACAAGAAGAATTAGAATTATTTTATGAAAGAATGGAACCACTTAAAGACAAGATATTGGCGTTACTAATACAGTTAGATCCTTCTTACCAACTTAAAGAAGGATTAGAAGATTTCAGAAATTACAGTTTCTTCTTTGAAGGCAGTTTTAGATAT
>WNFZ01000639.1_pt1 | contig 36928 bp, 37 predicted proteins | sample 5400081 | NCBI WGS metagenome assembly WNFZ01 (sample SAMN13153365, study PRJNA577476) | soil metagenome | isolation source: 80 cm soil or saprolite under grassland replicate 1 | place: USA:California | collected 2016-06-15 | reverse complement strand
TTAGTCACGCGCAATGCGAACAAATCCAGCGCGCCGCCCAACGACACGCCAAATTGGCGGTAGCCGCTGCGGCCAAGATCTTGAACAGTCGTCAAAAAACCGGCGCGCAGAACGGTCACCTGTGTCATCGCTCCTGTCATCCTGAACGAAGTGAAGGACCTCGCACAAGCTGGTTGATCATGCTGACTCGCTTGTGGGTGTCACGCTTCAAATGTGAACTCCCTCGCTTTGCTCGGGATGACAACGAACGAGACGCGCAGCGTACTTCGAACAGTTCATCGTTGCATCGACGCAAATTCGTCGCGCGTGATTGTACGAAAGCGCACGCGATCTCCGGCGCGCAGGAGCGCGGGCGGATTTCTTGCGGGATCGAACAATCGCAGCGGCGTTCGGCCGATCAGATTCCAGCCGCCGGGCGAACTCAGCGGATAAATTCCTGTTTGCGCGCCGCCTATTCCGACCGAGCCGGCAGGAATTTCTTTCCGCGGCGTGGCCCGGCGTGGCGTAACTAAAGTCTTCGGAAGACCTGTCAGAAACGGAAAGCCGGGTGTGAACCCGATGCAGCTAACGCGATAGTCAGCCGCGCTGTGAAGTTCGGAAACCTCCCCTGCAGAGATCTTTGCGTGCTGGGCAACATGTTCAAGATCGAGAGCGAACTCCGAGTCGTAGCAAACCGGAATTTCAATGACTCGCGCAGGAAAAACCTCGGCGCCGTCGGGGTCACCGACCCCAGCTACAAGGGCGCGTAATCGCTCCGTCAGCCAATCGAGCGCTTGATCTGGTTTGGGCCCAGCGTTCGCAACGACCATTGGATCAAAGAAAACTGCGACTGTCGTGTAGGCAGGCGTGAGTTCGATGACACCGGGAATCGCAGCGTCTTGCAAACGACGAAATGTGCGGAGAACTTCGTTTAAAGTTTCGTCCGGGGCGTCTTCGAATCGGTCGCGCACGCACACGATCAACGCCGAATCTCCGAGGGGAACAATTTCCATCGGGTGCTCGAATACAGAGCCGCTCAGCGCGATTTCACAGCTTCGATGTCGATCTTGATCGCGATATCCTGGCTGATGCCCGACACAGTTTCGGTCGCGCTGCTAAACATCAATCCAAAATCGCGACGCTTGAGTGGCTCGGTGGTGACTTCCCAACGCGTCCGGGCCTCGCCACTCACAGGAGTAACCAGCTTTACGCGCAACGTGACCGGTTTCGTGACGCCGTGCATGGTGAGATCGCCCTCGATGTTGCCGCCCTGCGGACCAGTTTGTTTCACGCTGCGGCTTTTGAAGGTGATCTCACGATACTTTGCGACGTTGAAAAACTCAGGGCTGCGAAGGTGATCGTCGCGCTTTTTGATTCCCGTATCGATGCTGTTCACCTGAATCCGGGCCGAGACGGACGAGTGTTCCGGATGCTGGCGGTCGAGGTCGATGCTGCCGGAGAATCGCGTGAACTTGCCGTTGGTCGTGCCGAGAAACTGATGGACGCGAAATCCAATCGCGGAACGTGCTTGATCGAATTGGTAGGTTTCATTGGCGGCGGCGCTCTGAACGAACGCCGCGAAAATCAAAGCGATGCTGTTAAGTCGAATGAGTTGCACGCCTGGTTTCATTTCTTGCGCTTGTTGCGCGCCGCCAGTGTCTTTAAAAGTGGCGTGCGCGACAACGGCAATTTCCCAAACAAATTGCCCAGTGCAAAAGCTGGATCGCTCTTCAGTTTCTTTGCGTCGTGCACTCCGGCGATGCGTGCCAGCTCAGTTTCGAAATGCGAGATGGCGCGCAGAGTCGGGTCGTTCGCATCGAGATAACCAAACGCCCGTAGCAGGAGCGAAAACAGTTCCGGCTCGTGATGATCGCGCTCTGTGCAAATCTCAACGAGCTCCACAAAGTAAGCCGCCGTCTGCGTGCGCAAATAGTTTGTACGGATTTTGGCGAACGGATTTTTCAGCACGACTTCCGTGAGCGTGTGAAGATTGGCCTTTCGGCTGCGCGCGATCTGAATTTCAGTTTCGAAAAATAAATCCAACTTGCCGGCAAACGGGCTTTTGGCACGGCGTGCTCCCTTGGCCACGGTTTGGATGCAGCCGAGCGATTCCGTGCACCACGAGACGATAAGGCTGGTGTCGCTAAAATTTCGTTTCCGCAACAGAATGGCAGCGGTGCTTTCCACGGCTTCAAATTTACCATGACACGAATGAATGCGCTCACTAGATGTCGATTTAACGAACAGATTTGGGTCGTATCCGCATCGGCATTTCCGCGAAACTATGCTGGCTTGCCAGGAACACCATGTTGTCCGCAGCTTGGCGACGCAGAGTCCGCAGTTCACGCCTGGGCTGCAGTAGGCGTTGTAGCCGCCTCGCTGTGTCGAGGCGCTTAATTTTGATCGCAACGGAGCTTGAACGCAGCATTCCCCCTTTGCCGGAGCGACACTGCAGAGCGAATCTGAGTACGTGGCAACCACCGAAACAGCACGCGTCCCGGAAGACATTAGTGGCCGGCCACGCCGCATACCAGTGGGCCGAGTCAGCTGGCGGAATACATTTCGAGCGCTGCGGCATCGGAATTATCGACTCTTTTTCTGGGGACAGCTCGTCTCGCTTGTGGGGACGTGGATGCAGCAGACCGCGATGAGTTGGTTCGTATATCAGATCACAAACTCGAAGTTGTTGTTAGGCACCGTCGCCGCCGTCGGATCGGCTCCGATGATGTTGTTTTCAATTTGGGGCGGATCACTGGCCGATCTTTATCCGAAACGTTCCATCCTCGTCACGACGCAGACCGCGCAGATGATCTGCGCGTTTTTACTCGCAGCTGGCGCGTGGGCTGGCTTCGCCACCCCGTCATTCATTATCGTCATCGCGGCGCTGAATGGCGTGGCGATGGGCTTCGACATGCCTGCGCGTCAGGCATTCACTGTGGAAATGACGAGCCGCGAAGATTTGCTAAATGCGATCTCGCTTAACAGCTCCATCGTGAATGGCGCGCGCGTTGTCGGTCCATCGGTTGCTGGTTTGCTAATCGGCGCGGTCGGCGTTGCGACCTGTTTTTTCCTGAACGGCGTGACGTTTATCGCGGTGATCGCTGGATTATTGATGATGCGTTTGCCGGAGGTCACACGGCCGATGCACGCCCTCTCTGCTAGCGAGCATGCCTGGAACGGCATCGTTTATTCAATAAAACATCAGCGCGTCCGCACGATTCTGTTGCTATTTCTCGTGGTGGGCGTCTTCGGTTGGTCCTATGCGGTGCTCATGCCGGCCTTTGCGCGCGACGTGCTTGGCCGCGGCGCGAACGGCTACGGTGTGTTGATGTCGGCGAGCGGAACCGGCGCGTTCATTGGAGCACTCGTTGTGGCGACATACGGGCATTTATTCACACCGCGCCGACTCGCCCTTGGCGGCGTCTGGTTATTCTCGATTGCGCTGCTCGCCTTTTCGTTGAGTCGCAATTTTTATCTCTCCCTCGTATTCCTTCTCTTCGCCGGCTTCGGGATGCTCCTGTTTTTCTCAACGTCGAACACCGTGCTGCAAACAATTGTGCCGGACGAAATGCGCGGCCGCGTTATGGGCGTGTGGTCGCTGGTGTTTGGCGCGATGATCCCCTTAGGCAGTCTTGAGGCGGGTGCGATTGCGCACTGGCTGGGCACCCCCTTTGCATTCGCATTCGGCGCAATTATTTGCGCCATCTCGGCGTTGATAACGCTATTTGTAATTCGCCGGCGCGACGACGCAGCGGCTGTGCGTTCTAACTAACGACTTATCGGTTCAGGATGTGCAACGCGCGCTTCTCTACGTTAAGCGCAGCTTCTCTAACCGCTTCGCTCAACGTCGGGTGCGAATGGCACGTGCGGCCGATATCCTCGGAGCTGCCGCCAAATTCAATCACAGAAACGGCTTCGGCAATTAATTCCGAAGCGGCATGTTGCAAAATGTGTGCGCCGAGAATGCGATCCGTGTTCCCATCGGCGACAAACTTGACCATTCCATCGACGTCTTCATTGCAAAGCGCGCGGCTGTTGGCGCGGAACGGAAACTTGCCGATACGTACGTCGATTCCCTTTTCTTTCGCTTGATCTTCAGTGAGACCCACGCCGGCCAACTCAGGATTTGTGTAAATGATACCCGCAATGGCGTCGTAGTTCACATGGCCAGATTTGCCCGCAATGATCTCTACGCAGGCGATCCCTTCGTCTTCAGCTTTGTGCGCCAGCATAGGCCCGGCGATCACGTCGCCAATTGCGTAAATGCCTTCGATATTGGTCCGAAAATGTTTGTCCACCTTGATGCGCTTTTTCTCATCGAACTCGACACCAATTTTCTCCGCACAAACTCCTTCGGAAAATGGACAGCGCCCAACTGAAACGAGCACCTTGTCAGCATCGAATTTCAGTTCTTCGCCGCCCTTTGTTGCCGTGGCGGTTGCGTGGCCATTGTCGATCTTGACCGCGCTCACTTTTGTTTCGAGGTGGAACGTGATGCCCTGGGCTGTGAGCAAACGCTGAAGTAAATTTGAAAGTTCAAGGTCGAACCCGACAGCAATACGCGGGAGAAATTCAAGCATGGTTACTTCCGAGCCGAGGCGGTTCCAAACCGAGCCGAGTTCGAGGCCGATCGCGCCAGCGCCGATGACAAGCAATTTTGTCGGCGCCTCGGTGAAGGTAAGCGCTTCGGTGCTGCTGACGATGGTTTTGCCGTCAAACTTCGCAAAAGGCAGCTCAACCGGTGCGCTGCCAGTCGCAATCACGATGTTTTTCGTTTCCAGCTCCTGCGTCTTGCCATTCGAAGATTTGACCGAAACTTTTCCAGGCGCAGTGATGGTGCCGACTCCTTCGAGGGTCGTCACCTTGTTGCTCTTCATCAGCGCGCGCACGCCGCCAGTGAATGTTTTCACCACCTTGTCTTTGCGCTGCTGCATCTTCCCAAGATCGACATGTACGCCGTCGAAAACGACGCCATGTTTCTCGGCTTCTTTTTTTGCGAACATGAAATGATCGCTCGAGGTCAAGAGCGCTTTGCTCGGGATACAGCCGATGTTCAGACAAGTGCCGCCAAGCTCCTTGTCTTTTTCGACAAGCGCGGTCTTCAACCCAAGCTGTCCGGCGCGGATCGCGGCGATATAGCCGCCCGGTCCCGAGCCAATAATTACAACATCAAATTTTTCCATCATTAAATTGTCATTTCGAGCGGAGCGGAGTCGAGAAACCTCTCACTGCTCAAAAACAAAACAATAAGAGATGTCTCGACTCCCGCTCGACATGACAAGCGCGCTCAAAAATCGAGCGGCAACTTTTTCGGGTCCTCAATGCACTCTTTCACTTTGATAAGGAATGTAACGGCTTCCTTCCCATCAATGGCGCGATGATCGTAACTGAGCGCGAGGTACATCATCGGGCGAACTTCGACTTTTCCATCTACGGCAACCGGCCGCGGCATAATTTTGTGCATGCCGAGTATCCCGCTTTGCGGCGGATTAAGAATCGGTGTGCTAAGAAGCGATCCGTAAACGCCGCCATTTGAAATAGTGAACGTGCCGCCCTGCAAATCCTCGATTTTCAATTTCCCTTCGCGCGCTTTCACCGCGAAGCCGGCGATATCGAGTTCCAGGTCGGCAAAACTTTTCGTGTCCGCGTCCCGCACGATCGGCACAACCAGTCCGCGCTCTGTCCCGACGGCCACGCCGATGTCGTAGAAATTGTTTTGGATGAAGTCCTCGCCTTCGATGCGGCCATTGACCACGGGCACGTCTTTGAGCGCCTCGACGGATGCTTTGATGAAGAACGACATCAAACCCAGCTTGACGCTGTTCTTTTTCGTGAACTTCTCCTGCGACTTCGCGCGCAATTCCAGCACGGCGCTCATGTCGCATTCGTTGAAGGTCGTGAGGATGGCGGCGGTCTGCTGCGCCATCACCAGCTGCGCCGCGATCTTGCGGCGCAGTGGCGACATTCTTTTGCGGGTGAATCTTCCGTCCACTGACTGGCGATCTTGCTCTGTTCGAGGAGAAGGGAAGCTAACAGCTTCCGCTACAGATTTACGCTCTTGTACCGCAGCCAGCACGTCGCCTTTGGTCAAGCGCCCTCCTATGCCGGTACCAGAGATTTTTTCCGGCTCGAGATTTTCTTCTTCGATAATCCGTCGAACTGCGGGAGAAAGAGGTTCTCCCTTTTCTAGCAGCTTTTTTTCCTTTTCTTCTACCCGCTCTTTCTCTGCCTCGGGTTCTTTCTTCTCTGCCTCGGGTTCTTTCTTTTTCTCCGGAGGTTTCTCCGTCTTCTTTTCCTCAGGTGGCGGCTTGGAATCGTCAATCGTCGCTACTACTTCGCCGATTTTCACTTCCTGGCCTTCGTTTGCTTTGGTTTCGAGCACACCCGCCTTTTCTGCGACAATTTCTGTGGAAACCTTGTCAGTCTCGAGCGTGAAGAGAGCTTCACCTTCATTCACAAAGTCGCCGGATTTCTTGTGCCAGACGGAAACGACGCCGCTGGTGATCGATTCACCGACCGCGGGAATTTTAACTTCGACAGGCATGAGTTAGATGAGCGTCGAGGTCGAGCTGGGTTTCGTCAACAATTAGCGCGACCGTGCTGTTTGTGAGCGATGGGACTTACGTAACTCATAGGATCCATGGGTCGCAAGTCCGAGGTTCGCGTCGCTTAAACGCGAAACGCTTCCGCGACAAGCGCGTCCTGGTCGCGTTTGTGAATCGCGAGCGCGCCGACGGCGGGGCTGGCGCTGGCTTTGCGGCCTGCATACGCGATTTCGCGGCCGAATAGCTTGCGTAGTCGTGGCTCGATAAAGCTCCAGGCGCCCATGTTTTGAGGTTCTTCCTGGCACCAAACTAGCGTTGCCGTTGCCGGAAAAGGCTTCAGCATAGAGCGAAGTTTCGTTTCCGCCAGCGGATAGAGTTGTTCAATGCGAACAAGGGCAACGTTGTCGATCTTGTGCTCAGCGCGATAGTTTAGAAGATCGTAGTACACCTTACCCGAGCAAAGAATTACCCGTTTCATCTTCTCCGCAGCACCCGCTTCGGACGAACCGAGAATCTCTTCAAAGCGTCCGTTCGTGAATTCTTCTGCGCGTGACGAAGCGAACTTGGCGCGCAGCAAGCTTTTTGGCGTCATAATGATGAGAGGCTTGATGAAATTGCGTTTCATTTGGCGCCTTAGGACGTGAAAGTATTGGGCGGATGTCGTGAGATTGCAGACTTGGATGTTGTCCTCGGCACATGATTGCAGGAACCGCTCCAGCCGGCCGCTGGAGTGCTCTGGTCCTTGCCCCTCGTACCCGTGCGGCAGCAGTAAAACGATTCCGCTAGGGCGCTGCCACTTCGATTCCGCCGAGGCAATAAACTGATCTATGATCGTCTGCGCACCATTCGCAAAATCGCCGAACTGCGCTTCCCACAGGCAAAGCATCTTAGGATAGTCGAGCGAATAACCATAATCGAAACCAAGCACGGCTGCTTCGGAGAGCTGGCTGTTGTAAATACAGATGCGGGCCTGTTTCTCGGCGAGATGCATGAGCGGAACGTACGGTTCGCCCGTCTTAGCATCGTAAAGAACGGAATGCCGGGTGCTGAAGGTCCCGCGCGAACTGTCCTGGCCCGACAATCTGACTGGGATTCCTTCCAGGAGGAGCGAACCGAACGCGAGCGCCTCGGCATAATGCCACTCATAAGGTCCGCCAGCTTCAAACACTGCGCGTTGGTGCTCGATTACGATGCGTTTTATTTTCGGCTGAACGTTGAAACCGTGCGGCACATTCGTTAGCCCATCCACAATCGTCTTTAACATTTCCGCGCTGATTGCCGTTGGAACCGCCGAGCTCGTGTATTTCGGCTGGAAGACAGCAGTCGACTCCTTGAACTTCGCCTGTTCGTCTCTCTTCTCTTTCTCGAGTGCTTTTACATTTTCCAGTGGCAAATCGAGTCGAAGCTGAAATTCCGTTTCAAGCGAGACAACGTCATCCTGGCTGAGCGTTCCAGCCTTAAGCAACTCTCCCTTGTACAACTGCGCGACCGAAGGGCGCTTCTCGATTCTCGCGTACAGATCAGGCTGTGTGAATGACGGCTCGTCGATTTCCTGGTGGCCATGTTTGCGGTAGCAATACATGTCGATCACGACGTCGCGTCCAAATTCCTGACGAAAATCAAGCGCCATGTCCGCGACGAATTTCACTGCAAGCGGATCGTCGCCGTTTACGTGGAAAATCGGCGCTTCAATCATCTTCGCGACGTCGGTCGCGTACATCGACGAGCGCCCTTCTTCGGGCAGAGTCGTAAACCCGATTTGGTTGTTAACGATCACATGCACGGTGCCACCAGTGCTGTAGCCAGGAAGCTGCGACATATTGAGCGTCTCCGCGACAATCCCCTGCCCCGCAAAGGCTGCGTCGCCATGAATAAGAAGCGGCAAAACTTTGCGACGATGTTCGGTATCGTCGCGAATACGTTGCCTTGCGCGCGCGGTGCCCTCGACCACTGGATCGACTGCTTCGAGATGGCTCGGGTTGGCTGAAAGCCTGATTTCAACTTCGCCACCGGAAGGAAGCTTCCGCACCGTCCGATAACCGAGATGATATTTCACGTCACCATCCCCTGCCACCAGGTTCGGGATGTAGTTTTCACTGAACTCGGTGAAGATAATGTTGAGCGACTTTTTCAGAAAGTTCGCAAGCACGTTGAGGCGGCCGCGATGCGCCATTCCCATGCAAATTTCTTCGATCCCGGCACCTAGACATTTTTGCAGAATTACATCAAGAATCACCATCAGCGATTCCGCGCCTTGCAACGAGAAACGCTTTTGTCCGACGTAATGCGCATGTAAAAACGTCTCGAAGGATTCCGCCTCCAGCAATACCCGCAGCAAAGCCATTTGCACTGCCCGGGGGGCGTCTAGTTTTGCCGGACGTGATTCGAGGCGGTGCAACACCCAGTTGCGAATGCGCGTGTTCTGAATGTGCATGAACTCAGAACCGATCGGCCCGGCGTAAATTCCTTCCAGCGCCCCGATCATGTCGCGCAGCGTCATCTGGCGGTTGTCGAAGAAGAATTTCGATGAAACGCGGAGATCAAGATCTTTTTCGCTGAAACCGAGTTCGCGCAGGGTCAGCAATGGATTTTTCGGGCGTCTCTCCGCGAGCGGGTTTACCCGCGCGATGGTGTGCCCAAGAATGCGGTAAGCGTACACGAGTCCGTCCACGCGCGACTGCAGCGAACTTTCGCGAACTTCTACCGGCTTGGCGACCGCCCCGTCGTGTTCCGGCACTTCCCCCAACTCGAAGCCTTCGAAAAATGCCGCCCATCCCGAATCGACCGACTCAGGATTTCGCCGCCAGCGCAGGTAATTCTCCTCGATTAGATCGAGATTCGCGCGAGCCGCAATTGAGGTGCGCATACCAAATTAATCTGCGACGATTACCCGGCGCAGCAAGTTGACACTGAGTCTGGCGTTCCGTTAGTTGCTGCGCACATGACCGCGGCTGAAATTTACGAATCGGTAACGAACGGCGGCGCGAGCGATTTCGCGGAAGTCGTCACTGTGTTGAACCGAAATAAACCATGGTGTTTGATTGGCGGGCTGGCAGTGAATTGTTACGTTGAACCGGTCTACACGGTGGATGTCGATCTTGTGGTGGTCGCAGCGAATCTTTCTCAAATTGAACGCGAACTCGAGACAGCCGGATTTAGAGTCACCCGATTTGAGCACTCAACAAATGCGCAGCGTCCCGGCAGTAAACTCAACGTCCAATTCACAACCGATTCTCGTTATCAAGGCTTTCTCACCAACCCGATTGAACGCGAAGTCCTCGGGATTCGTGTTCCGGTAGCAAATTTGGAAGACATCATCCGCGGCAAAGTGTGGGCGTGGCAGGATGCGACGCGACGACTAAGCAAGCGGAAAAAAGATGAACTGGATTTGATTCGCATAGCCGAAGCGTATCCGCGGCTGCGGCCTTTAATTCCTAACAAAATCGTCGCGCAGTTATGAAGCCGGTAATTCCAGCTCCGGGTAGCGCACACGCCTCGCGTATTGGTTTCGGTGTCCCATCGAAGCGACCTTTCTTATGGTTTCATGGGTCAGGGAAAGTTCGCGACTCGCGAAAGCTTTCGGAGTCGCCAGCACGTGAGACACGTGCGCTGCCCAGAGAACCTGCGAAAAGCGCGCCGATTTTTATTCTCATTGCGCTGCTGCTCCTGGCAGGATTGACATCTTTGTTCGCGCAGGCCGACCCAGCTTCGGAGCCGTCTGTTTTAGCCGTGGCAAAGGTCTTGCCGGCGGTGGTGAATATCAATACCGAGCGCGTGGTTAAGCGAACAGTGCGCGATCCATTTGAGGATTTTTACGCGCAATTCTTTGGTTACAACCGCGTTCGGCCGCGCGAAATTCGCCAGACTCTCCAAAGTCTCGGCTCCGGTTTCATTGTTGATCCAGCGGGTTACATCATCACCAACCAACACGTCGTCGAACGCGCTGCGGATTTGAAAATTCATGTAACGACGAATGACGAGAAAACCTACAACGCCCACTACATCGCCGGCGATGATAAGACTGACCTGGCATTCATCAAGATCGACGCGAAGACCGCGTTCCCATTTGTCAGCCTCGATAATATTTCTCCCAACCTTCTTGGCGAAACGGTCATCGTAGTCGGCAATGCAGTCGGCTATGGTAGTTCAATCAGCCGCGGCGTTCTTAGTGCAGCGAAGCGCAACATCACCGTGGACGATATCGAATACAAAGATCTGGTGCAGACGGATGCGGCAATTAATCCGGGCAACAGCGGCGGGCCGGTCATCGATCTTTCCGGGCGATTAGTTGGAATCAGCTCGGCGAAAATGGCGTTTACGCCGCAAGGTGTTCCTACGCAAGGATTGGGTTTCGCCATTCCGGCCGAAGTGGTGCGCGATAGCGTCAAACGATTCAAAAAAATCGCGCAGAAACAGCCCGAGTCAGAGAAACAACCCGCAACCAGCGAAGTATCCGTGTCCAAGGCTGAGCGGTTTTTTGGAATGCAACTTCAGGATTTGAGCCAGGAATTAGGTGACGCGCTCGGCTACGCGCAAGGCCGCGGGGTTCTCATTACCGCGGTCGAACCAGACAGCCCTGCGGACGAAGCGGGAATTGAACGTGGGCTCGTCATTTACCAGGTGGACAAATCTGACGTAAACTCTGTCAAACAAATCGAGGACGTGCTTGGTCGGGTGCAAAGCGGCGCAAATGTGAATTTCACCGTTGGTGTGATCCGCGCCGGAAGACAAGACCGGCAGCTCGCTACCTTGACCATGGCGGCGCGTTGATAAAAAAATTAGCAACGCAATTCCAGTTTGGTTGTCTCATGGAAATATCGCGCAATGATTAAAGTCGAAAATCTGACGAAACGTTACGCCGGCCAGCCTGCGATCCAGGATTTGAACTTCGAAGTTGGCCAAGGAGAAATCATGGGATTTCTGGGACCAAACGGCGCGGGCAAAACGACCACGATGCGCATTCTGGCCAGCTTCATGCCAGCTACTTCGGGCCGCGCAACCATCGCGGGGTTCGATGTTTTTGAGCAATCGCTTCAGGCACGCGCACACCTCGGCTACATGCCGGAAAACGTCCCGCTCTATAACGACATGCGAGTAACGGAATACCTTGACTATCGTGCGGCGCTTAAAGGGGTCCCGCACCGCCGCGTGACCGAGCGCGTTGGCGACGTAAAGGAACTTTGCGGTCTCAAGGAGGTCGAAAGGAAACTGATCGGTGCCCTTTCCAAAGGGTATCGCCAACGGGTCGGCTTGGCGGACGCGCTCTTGCACGAGCCGGATCTTCTCATTCTCGACGAGCCGACCATCGGCCTCGATCCAAATCAAATCCGTCTCGTGCGCGAGTTAATCAAGAATTTGGGCAAACAACACACGATCTTGCTTTCAACGCACATTTTGCCGGAGGTCGAGATGACATGCAGCCGGGTCATCATCATTCACAAAGGACGAATCGAGGCCTGCGATACACCGGAGAATTTGCTCGGAAAAATCAGGCAAGCCGGTGGTGTAATCCTTGAAGCGAAAGTGGGACCTGATAACGGCGCAGAAGAGCTAAAGAGAATTTCAGGTGTTCGCGATGTAATCGTCGATGCGGATGGCGATTGGAAAATATTCTCGCTGCGGGTGGAATCAGGCATTGACGTGCGCGAAGAAATTTTTCGGCTCGCCATTGATCGCCGTTGGACCGTACGTGAACTAACCCAGCGTCGGGCGACCCTTGAGGACGTGTTCGTCGAGCTCACCCATCCAGACGTTGTCTGACGGAACAACGCGTATGCGTAAATTTTACACCCTCCTCTCACGCGAAGTACGCAGCTATTTTTACTCACCCATTGCGTACGTTGTTCTCATCTTTTTCCTGATCATCAGTGGGATCGATTTCTATTTTCAGGTTTCCTTCATGAACCAGCGCCAGGTGCAATACACCGTGCAGGAAGCGTTCTTTAATTCGGTCTTCTTCTGGTTCGCCTTCGTTCTGATTTTTCCCCTCATTACGATGCGCCTCTTCGCGGAAGAATTTAAGCTCGGCACGATTGAGCCCCTGATGACCGCACCTGTGCGCGATTGGCAGGTGGTGCTCTCAAAATTTTTTGGCGCACTGGTATTTTACCTCGTCCTCTGGATCCCGACCCTGCTTTACTTCGCGATCTTTCTGCAGGTAACGCATCAACCGGCCGCTCATTCCGCCGGAGCGTACTTCGGCTCATATCTGATGCTCTTGCTGCTGGGGATGTTCTATCTCTCGATCGGTTGCCTTACCTCTGTTCTGACCAAGAACCAGATCATCGCCGCGATCATTTCCTTCTGCGCAATTACGCTGCTGTTTTTTCTCGGTTTGGTTCAGTTCATTCTTCTCGATATTAGCTCCGCTGCGCGCGATTTGCTCGGCTACTTCTCGGCCATCGAGCATATGGGAACATTCTCGCGGGGCGTGATCGACACCCGGCCGATCGTGCTCTACGTGAGCATGACCGTTGTGATGCTGGCGCTCACTTATCAGGCATTCCAATCCCGCAAATGGAGGCTATGATTCATGGCTGACGAGACAAAACAGCCCCGAGCGCCTTCGAGGAAAAAGATTCGCCGGATTCAGATCGGTTTCAACGTCCTCGCGCAAATCATCCTGATTTTGTTTCTCGCTGTGATGGTGAATTCCATCGCCTTTAAACATTACGCGCGCTGGGATTTTTCCCGCGATCAAAAGTATGCGCTCTCAGACAAAACGAAGCGTTTCCTTAAAACGATCAAGGATAAGATGCGCATCACCATCTTCTTTTCGCCCAATACGCCCATTACTATGGACGTTCAGAATTTGCTGACGGAATATCAATATGCGGGGAAAGGAAAGATCGACATCGAACACGTCGATCCTGAGCGCAATCTTTCCCGCGCCAAAGAGCTTTTCGACAAATACAAAGTTGTTACCGACGAGAGTCTTTTAGTACTCGATTACGAAGGACGCAACAAAACGGTCAAGGCGTCCGAGATGGCTGACGTCGATCAGAGTGGGATGGCCGTGGGCGAAGGCCCGCGCGTAACCGCATTCAAAGGAGAGCAGGCCATCACGAGCGCCATGATCGATATTGTGGAAGGAAAGAAGAACGCTCTTGGTTACGTGGTCGGGCACAAGGAACCGCCGCTTTCGGAAAACAGCACGATCTCCGTCCTGAAGACATTTATCGAGAACGAAAACATCAAATTCCAGGAGCTGAACTTTTCCGATGTGGATGCAGTTCCGAAAGACTTGAAAACGGTCATGATTGTTGGGCCGCAATATGATTTCTCCGATCGCGAAATGAAATTGTTGCGTGATTTCTGGGACAAACAGGGCCGGATACTGCTGCTTCTCGATCCATCTGCAAAAACGCCCAGGCTGGACGGATTTCTTAACGAATTGGGCGTAAAAGCGAATGACGATCGATTAATGGCCTTCTTGCGCACCGGAATCCAGGAGCTAGCGCTCACGCGAGATGTCCAAGTGCATTTTCTGGGCGACAGCCCAATTACGAAGCGACTGGCCGGCGCAAACGCGCTCTTTTTGGGTGGCACATCTTCGCTCACGCTCGCGCCCGACCGCGGGCGTGGTGCCAGCATCCGGATCGAGCCGCTTGTTCAGGCGGAAAAAGGTTATTTTGCCGAATCGGACTACAATACGGAGGATCAAGTAAAACTGCAGGCAGACGCCAAACGGAACAGTAACACGGTGCTAACGGTCGGCGCAGCAATCGAAAAAGGCGGTAGCGCAGACGAGCGCGTGCAGGTGAATTCGTCGCGCCTGGTTGTAGTGAGTAATGCGACATTCGTTCAAGACAATGCGGTCATGCAGGATCAGCAAGCGCTCGATTTCATCTCTGGCAGTGTGAATTGGTTGCTGAGTCGCGAACAGCTTATCGGTATCGCGGCAAAAATTCCTAAACCTCTGATCTTCACTCTCAACGAAGACGCGTTGCGCAATTTACGCTGGATCGTTTTGATTTTCATGCCGCTGATTCCGGCTGTAATCGGAACCGTGATCTGGTGGCAGCGGCGCGTTTGAGTGTTCGAGCCGATTTATGAATTGGAGGACTACTCTCGTTCTAGCCGCTATTACGCTCGGCGTTTTGGCTTACCTCAAATTCTTTGAAACGAAACAGCCGAGCACGGAAGAAGCCAAACGCCAGGCGCAAAATATGGTCAACTTCGACCGAAACAAGATCACCGGCATTGTTATTCAAAATGGTGATGAGAAGATCGAGCTGCAACGCCACGACAACAGATGGCGCCTTGAAGCACCAATCAAGGACCAGGCAGATAGTGCTGTAATCGAGAGTTTGCTCTCAGACTTGGAAAACTGGCAGAAGGACGGCACGATTTCAGCCAAAGAAATCGAGACCGATAAGAGCAAACTCAATGAATACGGCGTCAACAGGCCGAAGCTGCGGCTTAAATTGATCGGTCAGGATCGACCGCCGGAAATTTTTTTCGGGAAAGACGCCGCGTTGGAAGGCAAAATGTATGTGCGCTTTGAGAATTCAAAGGAAACGTTTCTCGCCGGACAATCGGTCAAGAAAGATATCGATAAGAAATCGGAGGAGTTCCGCGACCGAAAACTAACTGACCTGATTACTGCGCAGGTTACGCGCGTTATTTTAAAAACGCCTGCTGGTGAAATGGAGCTTCAGAAGAAAGGCGACCACTGGGATATTGTGAAGCCGCTTCGTGCGCGCGGTGATGATCAAAAGATTGCCGATTTGATCGCGCAGATCACTACTGCCCGCATTCAACAATTCGTGGCGGACGACCACGGCGATCTCCACGGTTATGGACTGGCAGAGCCGCGCGGCGCAGTCACGCTATTTACCCAGGACGCTAAGCAAGGTCAGTTACTCCAGGTTGGCGGCGTGCCAGAAAAGGAAAAAGATCAGCGGTACGTGCGGTTTGCACCGCGCGGATTCGTTTACACGGTGCCGAAGAAAATCGAAGAGGTTCTCAACACAAAACCAGACGACCTGCGCGACCGGCATTTGGTTCGAGTCGATACGAACATCCTTGATCGGATAACGATCTCCCCGGCGGACAAAGCGAAGACGCTTCTCGCCCGCAAGGGCGAAAACTGGATAATCGCCAGCCTCAATAACACGCCGGCAAATTCTGGTGAAGTCCGGCGCTTCATCGATACGCTCCAAAATGAACGGGTAACGAAATTTGTCGAAGACATCGGCTCAAATCTGGCGAAATACGGCCTCGATCGGCCGCAACTGCAATTGACGTTCAGCTCATTTGCCTCCGAGAACACTGCCGAGACCAAAGCTGGCGAGCAGCCCTTTGCTACAATCGCGTTCGGAAAAGTAGATGGCGATAATGTTTACGCGCGGCTTGCCGATGAACCCTTTGTCGTGGCAGTGCGCCGCGGATTAGTCGACCAAATTTTCACTGATCTTTTGCAATGGCAGGAATTGTCAATCTTCAAGTTTAAGCCGGAACAAATCCATCGCTTCAGCATCGCGACGGACAAAGAACTTTCGATGGAACGGGCCGAAAACAAACAATGGCGCTGGTTGAAAGGCAGTGGCGAGATCAATCAAGCCAACGTGCAAGCGCTGATCGGCGTCTTGGCGAATTTGCGCGCGGTGCGCTGGCTCGGCACGACAGCGCCGCGACACGGCTTGGACAAGCCTCAGCTGACTATCACTTTCATGTACGGACCGGAGAGTAAAGATTCCTCCTCCACGCTGACAGTCGGCAACCGCACCGAGGACGGTACGTGGTGCGCGCACGTTGCTGGTCGGGAAGGCACTTTTGTGATTAGCAATTCGGATTTGAATGCGTTAAAACTGCCGTTGGTTAATCAAGCTACGGCCTCGCCGAGTCCAACCGCCTCGCCGGTCGCGAAGCCATAACCCTTTAACCGCGCCCTCACGCATTCTCTTAATTCGTCCGACGGTCACAGGCTGCCGTTACAGACGCCGTATAAACTGTGACGATTCCGCCCGTGAGCGGTTGGACGGTCGCACGCGCGAAACCGTTCGCCGCCATCAGCTGAGACATCGTGTTGCCACTCGGAAATTCTTCAATCGAGTCACCAAGATAATCATAAGCGCTTTTCTTCCGTGTTAGAAAAGACCCGAGAAACGGCACGCAGCGGTGCAAATAGAAACGATAGATCGCACGCAAGATCGGCATCGTCGGCAATGAGAACTCAAGAACAAGCAAGTGGCCATTCGCGTTGAGTACGCGGGACATTTCGCGAAGCGCGCCTCCCCAATCTTCCATGTTGCGCAAACCAAATGCGATAGTAGCACAATCGAATGAAGCATCGGCGAATGGCAGTTTCATTGCGTCGGCAACGACTGTTTGGCGCACGCCTTTTCGTTTCGCCAGTTCCAGCATTTCCGGCAGGAAATCGACCCCCACAATTTCCGCGTCTGGCAACTTCTCTTGCAGCGCTAGCGCCAAATCGCCGGTGCCAGTGGCAAGATCGACGATCTTCTTTGGTTGCCAGCCCATCACAATGTCGGCGGCGCGCTTTCGCCAATAAAAATCGATCCCGCAACTGAGCAGATGATTCGCCAGATCGTAACGCGCCGCGATCGATCCAAACATCTGCCGCACTCGCTCGGGTTGTGTTGCGACGCCAGACTGGCTCATCTCAAGATTGGTTCAATATCAACTCGCACTTTCGCGGTAGCTCGCCCCCCGTTTCCCAGTAATACTTCGAAGTAATAACGGACGAAGGGGAGCGACGAGAAGTTTGAACATTTAGTTTGTTAAAAAAGTTGATTGCCATTCCAGCTAACTCCGGCTATCTGACAACTTATGGATATATCTGTTGAAGCTCTACAAGAAGCCGTCTCTATTCGCCGGCAAATCGATAGTCTGGAAAAACGCCTTTCCTCAATCCTGGGAGGTGCGCCTGCAAGCGTAGTAGCTGGCGGCGAACGCCGCCGTATGTCGGCCGCGACTCGAGCCAAGCTCGCGGCCGCAGCCAGAGCTCGTTGGGCAAGGCTAAAGGCTGGGAAGAAAACAACGACTCCTGCTAGAAAGAAAGGCGGTATCACCCCTGCCGGGCGAAGACGCCTTTCCCAGTTAATGAAGGCTCGTTGGGCGGCACGAAGGAAAACTGGGGCGAAGTAAGTCACTCGGTTCGAAATCGCATATCGTCCTTCTGTTGTTTTCGCCACTCGCTGAGAGAAGCTTAGTTATCTGAGCGTCAGCGAAAGACGCAAGCTAACTATTGCTCGCGAGAGGACTCGAACCTCCACGGGTTTCCCCATACGGTCCTGAGCCGTACGCGTCTGCCGGTTCCGCCACGCGAGCAAAAGGCAGTGGCCCGTACAATGCGCATGCGCCAGCGAGCCGCAAGGTGAAACAATGGCGTCGATCGCGGATAGGAAGGAAGCAATCCGATGCCTGGTCAAATCAGGCCGAGAGTCTCTTGCGTGCGCGAACTTCCAATTGGTGCGCTTTGCGTACCTGACCAACAGAACGCAAAAGGTCGGCGTAATTCGATACCACAATCTCATAATCTTTGGAGGGCTTTTCGCTCGCCTCTTCCCAAATCTTGAGCGAAGCGCGATAAAGCTCAGCCGCTTTCGGGTAATCGCCACGCGAATGATACACGACCGCCAGGTTGCACTTTGATTGCGCAATGTCGGGGTGTTTGGGCGGATACAGTTTCTCGCGGATAGCCAGCGCGCGAAGATGTATTTTCTCCGCCTCAGTGTAGCGGCGCTCGTTGGTGTAAAACACGGCCAGGTTATTCAGGACCGATGCTACATCCGCATGCTCAGGTCCCAGCTGCTTCTCGTAAATCTGCAAAGCCTGCAAATAATATGGTTCTGCCGCCTTGGGGCGCCCCGATTTACGGAAAATAAGCGCAATGTTATTCAACATCGTGCCGAGATCCGAGTAAGGAATATCCTCAAGTTGGGTCCCCGAGGCGATCGCCTTTTCGTAGAAACCGATCGCCTCTTCGGATTGACCGAGATTATCGCATAAGAACGAAAGCCGGCGCGCGGAGCGAAAAATGGCGCGTTGATCCGGTGGTTTTATTTTTTCCAAAATTGCATGCGCCTTGAGCAAGTATGTCTTGGCCGCAGCGCGATCGCCCTTTTGCTCAATAAGCTGCCCTAACTTTTCGAAGCTGGTCGCCAGCGGCATCTCGGCACCGGGAAAAGCGCGTTTGGCAATCTCAAGCGCTGTCTCAGCAACGCGAATTGCCTGAGGTAAACGATTTGTGGCTCGCAGAGTATCAAGCTTGTCATTAAGGATTGACCAAAGCTTTTCGTCACCTTTCATCAATCATCACCAACCCTCGCTTAGTTGGCTAACTAATCGCGTGGCGAGATCCTCGGTGGCGAGTGGCAACGCCTGCCGTTCGTCAGTGGTCACATCCGAACTCACGAAGAAGCTGGTCGTTCCGACAGCCTCACCCTGAGACCCAAGCGGTTTGCCATCCCGCCCGGCCAACGTGTACCTCACGGCTAACGCCAGACTAAATTCGGTCGTGGCCAGCACGTTGCCACGCACCGAGCGCGCCGGTAGCCGGCGAATATGAGATATCTCACCAGTCAAGGTAGCATCCGCATCATCTCCACTGGCAATCCGAAAGGTCCCATCTTGTTGCAACTGCTTGATCACGGTATCGGTCACCAGTACTTCGATATGAGGGACTAGCGTTTTATTTTTGAACGTCGGAACCGCGATCGTGTGCACTTCGCGAAGATAATACGGTTTTACCGGGCCGATGCGATAGCCAAGGCAACCGCTCAGGAGGAAGCAGGCAAATGCTGCCGCAAATAAGGCTTTCACGGCGCCGGTGAGGCGGACGCTGCGGGAGAAGCCGATGCTTCGGGAGCTGGAGATGTGTCGGTGCTTCCGCTAGTGCTGGGCGGCGCCGCCAGGGGCTCAGGCGCGGTCGTGGTGTCGGGTGCAAGCGAAGCCGGTGGCGGCAGCGAAACATCGGTTTCCGGTGCAGGCAATGGAGCTTCGTTATTTGCCGGCCCCGGCTTCGCCGAGCCGCCTCGGGCCGTGCGCGCCCCATGCGTATCACCTTTTTTCTTGCTAGCCCCTGCCGTGGAAAGAGCAGGCTGAAGCACGGCATCTCCAACCTTTGCGCGCAACTGATCGATCCGCTTTTTGGCCTCATTGCTTTCAGGTGATCCTGGCTGCTGGCGAATGACCTCGTTGTAGTAGATGACGGCGGCGCGATAATATTTTTGCTTGTCGTAAAATTTCGCCACTTTGTAGGAACTAGTAGTCTGCTTACGTTCAAGAAGCTGAAGATTAGCGCGCGTCTGCGCCGCTTTCTCACTGTTTGGGTAGTGAAAGAGGAAATCTTCGAACGCGGTTTTGGCGTTGGTCGTGGCCGCAACATCCTTTGTCCCCGTTCGCGCAGCCGTAAACCAGATGTAACCGATCTGATATTGCGCGTCCACCGCGATCGGCTCATTCGGGAACTTGTCCACCACCGCCTGGTAAGCTTGAAGGGCCGCGTCGTTCGCCCCCTGTTTCTCGCGCGCGAGGCCGATGTCGAACTGCGCACGGGCCGTGTACCTTCCGTAGGGCGCTGTCCGCACGACATTGGCGAAAATAGTCACCGCACGATCCAGCGCCGACGCGAATGGGATGCCAAGGAACCTCAACTTTTTGCCGTTCAGATAGATTTCGCCGATGCGAAACTGCGCCTCGATTGCTTCATCAAAGTGGGGATTAGCGGGGTATCTTTCCACTAACTGGCCAAATAAAGCCGCCGCGGCGACATAGGCACGCATCTGTTCTTGCAATTGGGCCATGCGATAGAGCGCACCGCCGGCAAGCGTGTCTTTCGGATGGCGTCTAACGAGATTCTTGTAAGCTTTGATCGCGCGCTTCGTGTTGCCCTCTTTTTCCGCAGTCTGCGCGATCTGAAACAGCTCCGCTGCGTTCCCGCTTATTTCTTCGTCGCCGGGCGCTACGATCTTGGCTTTTTTACCCGGTTGAAAGATAACGGAGGCCACGCCCGATTCGGGCAAAACCAAGGTGACCGCGACGAAAACCAGGAGGGCGCGAATGACCAAATGCATGAGGTGTGGCAGGGTAGTTAACTTATCGGTTCCGTCAAGTTCAGAGGCCGTATTTTGGCCGTCGTGCGCACGCATCCGCGCCTGAATATTTATCGCATTCTCCGGAGGGACATCTTTCCCAAGGCGCAAAAACCGATTATTCTTCTGGTTTCATTTGAATCTGACCGATCAGCAAAAAATCCGCATCGGCGCGTGCGCGTGGGGTTTTGACGACTGGCGTCGCGTCTTTTATCCGCCAGATTTATCGGACTCTCGATGGCTCGAATTCTACGCGAACTACTTCCCGGCCGTGGAAATGGATTCCACCTTTTATGCTGCTCCCGCGGAAAAAACGCTGCGGCGTTGGGTCGAAACGACTCCTGCCAGGTTCCGTTTCGCCTGCAAGCTTCCCCGCGAGATCACGCACAGCTGCCGGCTGCGCGATTGCACGGTCGAGTTGAATTCGTTTCTGCGCGCTATCGAACCGATTGCGCCAAAGCTCCAGGTTATCCTCATCCAACTTCCGCCATCCTTCACTCCCAAAGATGGCAAGCCGGCACTGCGTAAATTTCTCGCGCAGCTGCCGCGGGGTTTTCGTTTTGCGATTGAATTTCGTCATGCCGGATGGCATCGGCCACAGATCATCGGGCTCTTGGAAAAATATCGCGTTTGCTGGGTGTGGGCCGATACCACTCCACTTAACGAACGAAATCTTGCTCCATTCGAATTCTTGCCGCGCACCACGGATTTTCTCTATCTGCGTTTGCTCGGCGATTACGCGACGAAATACGATGTCGATGGTGGACACGTTCATCGTTATGAAAAACTGCTATGGAAACGCGAGGCCGCCCTCGAAAGCTGGTCGCTCAAAATTGAGCGGCATCTGTCTAGGGTACGCAATGTCTGGGCATTCGCGAGCAATCACTTCGAAGGATTTGCGCCCGAAACCTGCCAGCGACTCGCCCGCCGTTTGGGGTTCGATTTGCCCCTGCCTTCCGAAACCGGAACCGCATTGTCTGAGGAAGATCGATCGCAGCTCGATCTTCAGTTATAGCGTGCGTTTCAAATAAAACAGTGGAGCCGGTGCAACTCGTGCAGTCATGTTGTGCACACAATGCGCATATGGCGTTTGTGCTTCGCCAAGACGCATACTTCGCGAATCCCGAAGGCCGACATCTTCTGTGCAAGGCGCAGAAAATTATCGCCCAGTTGCACGTGCGAATGCGCGTCGGAGGCGCTTGTGAAGGGAATTCCTTTCTCAATTGCTAGCTCGATGATCCGGTCGGCGGGGTAAAGTTCGTTCACCGGCTTTCGCCAACCAGCGGTGGAAAGCTCGATTGCCAGGTTGCGCGATCGAATGAAATCGAGAGTTCCGTTAACGATAGCCTCGATCTCCGCGTTCGGCCGGTAACCATGGATTTTCACAAGATCGAGATGCGCAAGGCAATCGACCAATCCAGTCGCAGCCATTTCGCGGACACGGTGAAAGTAATCCGCGTAAATCGCATCGATATCGCGCCCCTCGAACTGCTCGGCGCCGCCCGGAATGCTGTCGAACATCTGATCGGCGCGATCAAGAAAGTGGACCGAGCCCAAAACAAAATCGAGCTTATTCCAGTGCTGCTCGATCCATTTTCGACCGGTAGCTGAGTGAACTGGATCGTTATCGAGCTCGATGCCCGCGCGAATTTTTAGATCGGGATTCTTGTCACGCAAACGATCGATTTCATCAAAATCGATTCCCGCGTGATACCGATCGTGATCGGTGAAAGCAATGTCGCGTAATCCGATTTTGCGTGCCGAATCCGCCCATGGCTGCAGGAGCTCCTCCGTGTACCGCTGCACCCGATGTCCTTGGGGATGCGTGTGATAATCCGAAAAAAGTTGATAGGTTGCTATTGATAGTTGATCGGCAGTCACGTTCGGCTCCATCAACTATCACCTATCGAGCATGACTTTTCTCAAGGCACAGCCAGGAATTTTTGCCGGATCTGCAATTCCCGATAAGCGGGAAAGAAAACCTCGGCAACAAAGACTTTGTTAGGGGTGAGATCGCGCGTCGCGATGGTTTCGTTGTATTCGGCGTGCTCCTGCGGGTTAATCAACACCGTGGCAGGTCTTTCCGCGATGGCGTGATTGTCGGACCATTTCGTCAGGATAGTTCCAGCGGAATTCCTCAAATAAATTTCTATCCGCTGGTTTGTGGGAAATTCGAGGGTAACTGGACGCTTGGACAGATTCGTCAATGTCACTTTAATCCCGAGTTGGCGGACTTCCGATAGCTTTACGGTTTGCGGCGTGATTTCGAGATCGAGAGCAAGGCCACGCAATCTTGGATCTTTGTATTGTGGAACCAGTTGGGGAGAGAATGGGTGGAGAATGCGGCCCAACCAACTGCGTTTGCGCGGCGTTGCTGTGGGCGCCGAATCCTGACCAAAGGCGCTCCCAACCACCACAAACGCCAAAAGGAGCAAAACAACATGTCGCCTCATGAGCGGGTTAAACAGCAAACGTTGCAAATCCTGTCAAACCCTTTATCAATCGGCATGAAGACTCTCGGTGCATTCGCGCTTTGCCTGCTTTTCGCGGCGCCCGCAGGCGTTGCGAAACAACGACATTGCATATTCCGGGTGCATGCACAAGCGAACCCTCAGGATACAGCCGTATTCTCAACATCGGTTCGCGCGCAAGTCTCCGGGAAAAACGTGGCGATCGAAAAAATCCCGCGCATTTCGGAGCAGGACGTCATCGCGTTTTACCCTTATTCAGCCGCGAATGGAACCTACGGTGCGCTGTTTCAACTCGACGAGCACGGGCGGATCGCCCTCGACACCTTAAGCATTGAGCGCCGGGGCAGTTTACTCTTCGTGCTGATCAATGGTCGCCCGATCACCGAGCTCGAAATCGACAAGCGCGTTTCCGACGGAAAAATCTACATCCCTTCCGGACTGAGTGCGACCGATATTGGCCTGATGAAAAAAGACTGGCGATTAATAGGGCAACGGAAACGCTGAATATCTTATCGAGGACTAAGCGGCGTTTCTTGCGCAGCGACCGCCTGCCAATGCCCATGACGATAAACCAAGACATCTGTGAATCGAATTCGCATCAGAATCCGCCCGTTTTGATCACTGACCATGTTGAGGCCTCGCACCGCCGCTGCGTCCCCATACAGCTTGATCTGGACATCCTGCAGATGTTGCGAATAGGGAAGCCGCTTGCTCAAACCCGCAAGCACCTGCCGTTTGTTGCGCAGTTCGCCCTTCCAACTCGAATCCATGAAATCATCGGCCAGGATCCGGTCGAGAGTTGCTCGGTCACGCTCAACTAATGCTCGCAGCCAATCGTGTTCGATGCGAAGAACCGTCCGTTTATCCCGGTCTTGCGCAGATATTTCGCGGCTGAATGCCAGCCCAGCGGAAACAGACAATGCAATTGTGAGCCAGCAAAACATTCCTTCTCGTCGCTTCATAATGCTCCTTTCTCGAACTGGCAGCGCATGAAAATTCGTTTCGCGACTGCGCTTCTAGCGTTTCTGTTGCTTTGCTTTACGATGACGGCGCAAAACCAAATTGTCGATCTTGTCCTGCCCACGGATAACAACGCTCTTTTCTCAGGGGGCGGCCCCGCATTTTACCAACACATCGAGCGCAATTACAAAGGCGTAAAATCGACGCCATGGGAAGGCGGCCAATACGGTTTTGTGCGTGACCCCGTGAAGGTGTCGGCCGGGACCACTTACACCCGCTTCCACGAAGGAATCGACATTCGCGCCTTGCGCCGCGATGCGCGTGGCGAGCCGCTCGATGAGGTGCGCGCTATTGCCGATGGAAAAGTCGCACACACTAACCAGGTGCCCGGCTATTCGAACTACGGGAAATACATTGTAATTGAGCACCACTGGGATGGCTCAAGCTACTATAGTTTATATGGACACCTAAGTTCGATTGCGGTCCAGCCCGGCGACACGGTGAAACGCGGCCAGCCCATCGCCGTGATGGGCTACACCGGCGCGGGATTAAACCAGGAGCGCGCCCATCTCCATTTGGAATTGAATCTGATGCTCAGCCATCGATTCGACGCGTGGTACAGCGCATTCTTTAAAAAGGATCCCAATCACAACGGCATTTACAATGGCCTGAACCTCGCCGGCCTCGATATCGCGCGATTCTATCTTGCGCTCCGCAAAAATTCCTCACTCACGATTCCCGGGTTTCTCAGCACTGAAGAGATATTCTACAAAGTGACCCTGCCTAAATCACGGTATTTCGAGCTGCCAAAGCTTTATCCCTGGATGTTGGCGGTAGCCACCCGAAACGATAAATCTTCCTGGGAAATCTCTTTTGCGCGCTCCGGTCTGCCCCTAAAAATAGAACCAAGCGACAAACATGTGACGCAGCCCGAGCTGAGTTATGTTAAAAAAAGTTCGATCGATTATTCTCATCTGACCCGCGATGTAATCTCGGGCCGCGGCGCAAATGTGCATCTCACCGACTACGGTAGCCAATTAATGCGACTGCTAATTTATCCCGACTGAAATTCAGAGCGCTGAAACTTGACTGCTTTAAGCAGTCAAGTTTGCGTTCGTCCGTCCGATCAGCACGAAGTAGGCATGCGCTGTGCGAGCGCCACTCCGTGCGGAATTGCGCCCTGCACGAAGCTGAGACATTCCACGGCACCGCTCGGTTTTCCGGGAAGCGCAATCACGAGGGAGGGATCGACAATCGCCGCCAGGCCGCGCGATAAGATTGAATTGGGCGTGATTTTCATGGATTCGGCGCGCATTAATTCGCCAAAGCCGGGCAACTCGACGCGCATGATCGCGCGGATTGCTTCCGGCGTGACATCGCGCGGGCCAACTCCGGTCCCGCCAGTAGTCAGAATCAAGCCGCAGCCTTGTTGAGAAAACGAGCGAATCGTTTCCTGAATACGCTCTGCATCATCCGGCACCACTGCTTCACAAAGAACCTGCCAGCCGTTTTTCTGTGCAACTTCTTTCAACGCCGGTCCGCCAAGATCGACATATTCACCGGAATTGGCGCGATCGGAAATTGTGATGATGCCAACCGCAATCTGCATTTTTATTTGTAGAGGCGTTTTGTGAGGGCCGCAAATCCCATCCGCAAGGAGAGACGGCTTGGGCAGCCGTCCATCCAGAGGTGACAGGTGGGAAGCCGTGACTCCTGTCGAAAAAATGACGACCGTCGCAGACCGCCGCTACAGTTGTTGCTTTGTTTTCTCGATCAACCGGACGTCGGAAATTCGCATCTCTTTGTCCACTGCTTTGCACATGTCGTAGATAGTGAGCAATGCAACAGTTACGCCGGTGAGCGCTTCCATTTCGACGCCGGTCTGCGCAACAGTCCGGACAGTGCAGGTTACCTCGGCACCGCCCACCGACGCGACAATGTCGATCTTAACTTCGCTCAACGGCAGGGTGTGACACAGCGGAATGAGAGTCGCGGTCCGTTTGGCGGCCTGAATCCCGCCAATCCGCGCGGTCGCAAAGACATTGCCCTTCGCGATTTGATCGTTCGAAATGAGATCGAGCGTTTTGCGCTGGAGCTTGATTTTGCCCTTGGCAATCGCAATGCGCGCGCTCAACGGTTTGGCCGAGACATCAACCATTTTTGCGCCGCCGTCGACGCCGATGTGCGTGAGACGCGTCATCGATCAGCCACCGATTGCAATCATTTTGCGGCCCGGCTTGTAATTATCGCGAAAATCATGCTGCTCCGGCTTTCGATCTACAACATCGAGGAAAAAGTCCTTCAGCTCCTGATCACTTGCGCCGGCGCGCAGTGGTTTCATGATGTCGAATTCGAGATAGCTGCCAAGACACGGCCGCAATTTTCCGTCGCATGTAAGACGAAGTTTGTTGCAACTCTCACAAAAGTGAAGGTTGGTCATCGCGCCAATAAAACCGATCCGTTGCTCGCGGCCGGGAATCTGATAATACGTAGCGGGTCCGTTCGTTCGAAACTCCGGCTCCGGAATCAAACTGCCGAAATGCGATTCGATCCACCGCTTCGCCTCAACGGTCGAGATGAAATTTTCTTCGTCGAGGACTTCTCTCGTGCTCACTGGCATCATCTCGATAAAACGCAGGATCAAATTACGCGCCGCGGCAAACTCGATCAGGGGAATCAATTGATCCTCATTTCGCCCGCGCATCAGGACGGTATTTAATTTGATTTGGTGGAATCCCGCGGTGATGGCGGCATCAATCCCCTCGAGGACTTGCGGGTGCAGGTCGCGTCCGGTGATTTCAGAATAAACCTGCCGATCCAGCGTATCGAGCGAGATGTTCACTGATCTGACACCAGCAGTTTGCAAAGCTTGCGCCATTGTCACCCGCGGCTCGACCTCGCGCACCAAGAGCGTCCCATTTGTGGAAAGACCGATGTCATGCAGGCCCGGGATTCTCGGAAGCTCCCGAATAAGGTCGAGAACACCGCGGCGGGTAAGTGGTTCGCCGCCTGTGATCCTGATCTTCGACACGCCAAGCTCGGCCGCAATACGAATAAGGCGCAGCGTTTCTTCGAAAGTAAGCACTTCCTCACGCGGCAACCACTCCTGCAACTCGTGCGGCATGCAGTAAGTGCAGCGCTCGTTGCAGCGGTCCGTGATCGAAACGCGCAGGTAGGAAATCCGATGGCCGTAGCGATCTTGCATTCAAGCGCAATGTTACGAGCGGTGCGGTATTGAATCAAGGAACTGGAACGATTGACTCGAAATAAGGCGCACGTATGATCTTCAGCATGAAGCGTCAGATTCTTGTTGGAGCGCTGACGTTCGGCATCGCATCGAGCGCGTTTCTTACAAGTTGTTCCACTACCGAGACGCGCATTTCGAAACATCCGGAAATTTACCAGAACCTTTCGCCCCGCGACCAGGCATTGGTAAGCCAGGGCCAAATTCGCGCAGGCATGTCGGCAAATGCCGTGTGGCTAGCCTGGGGGTCAGCCGATCGGAAAGTCGTGGGTAGTATGCACGGTCGCGCCACTGAAACTTGGGTTTATGTAAATTACGCGACGGCCCCTTACTATGGTCCCGGCCCCTACTATGGTCAGGGCTACGGTTTTGGTTTTACCAGCCTCGGCTTTGTGGGCAGGCATCATCGTCACGGCGGCCGTACATTCGTATTTTTTGGTGACCCGTTCTACGATCCATTCTACTATTCCTACATTCCGCCGAGTATTCCGTATCCGGCCAAGATTGTAAGCTTCGTAAGTGGCCGGGTAGTGTCGTTTCAATACCTGGCGCCGCCGTATCGCTGATTAAGAATTCCCTGGCATTCTATTAGAGATCCAATCATAGTCGCGGCGCGCCTAACAAATGGCTTACCGCTCATTTCGAAAGTTCCTCGATGCTCTTGACGAAGCGGGCGAGCTGAAACGCGTCGCTCTCCCAGTCGACACGGACCTCCTCATTGCAGAATGGGCGGACCGCGAAATGAAATCGCCTGGCGGTGGGAAGGCTCTGCTTTTCGAGCAACCAATTGTCGAAGGAAAAAAATCGGCTTTCCCGGTCGCAATCAATACGATGGGATCACGTCGACGCATAGCACTCGCGCTACAGGTCGCGGACATTGGGGACGTTGCGCAAGAAATTCAACTTATCCTCAAAGCAAAACCCCCAACAGATTTGCGCGAGGGTTGGAGTTTACTCAAGCAGGGAATTCATCTCCTGCATGCCCGTCCAAAACATGTGAAGGAAGGCGCTTGCCAGGAAGTGGTGCATGAAATCGGAGAACGCCCAACGCCCAATGAAGTCACGCTAAACGATCTTCCGATCATCAAGTGCTGGCCGAAAGATGGCGGGCGCTTTATTACTCTGCCGAACGTTCACACACGCGATCCCGAGACAGGAGCGCGAAATGTCGGCATCTATCGCATGCAAATTTACGACGAGCGTACGACCGGAATGCATTGGCAAATTCACAAGGTCGGCGCGCGTCACGGCAAACGGTATTATGAACGCGGCGAACGCATGCCGGTGGCCGTGACACTGGGCGGCGATCCCATCTATACGTTCGCGGCAACCGCGCCGTTGCCGGATGGTTTGGATGAACTCCTTTTTGCCGGGTTTCTACGAAGAAAATCAATCGAGCTCGTTCGCTGTAAAACGATCGATATCGATGTGCCGGCAGACGTCGATTTTATCCTGGAAGGCTACGTTCAACCCGGTGAAATGCGACCAGAAGGGCCGTTTGGCGATCACACTGGCTTTTACACCGCGATCGAAGATTACCCGGTTTTCCATCTGACCGCGATTACACATCGCCGCGACGCAGTTTATCCGACAACGATCGTCGGCATCCCCCCCATGGAAGATTACTACATCGGTGACGCCTGTGTGCGGATTTTCCTGCCGGTATTTAAAATGAATTTCCCGGAAATCGTGGATATGACGCTTCCGCCGGAAGGCGTTTTTCACAATCTGGTCTTCGTCAGCATCCGGAAACAGTATCCGTATCAGGCTTTCAAGGTGATGCACGGTCTCTGGGGCATGGGCCAGATGATGTTCAGCAAATATATTGTCGCGGTGGACGAGGATTGCGACGTGCACAATACGAACGAAGTGCTCTTCCGGTTGTGCGCGAATACCGATCCTGCGCGAGACACAACCATCATCAAAAATCCAAGCGACTCGCTCGACCACGCGCCGACGGATCAAAACATCGGCTCGCACATGGGATTCGATGCCACGCGCAAATTGCCAGGCGAAAATTATCACCGGCGGTGGCCGGAATTACTTAAGATGACTGAAGAAGCGCAGGCACTCGTGGATGCGCTCCAAGCGCAAATGCGCTGACCTTGCACAAAATTCTGGACTAACCCGGCCCGCGTTTACGGTTTTCGAAAAAGCCGTCCGGTGTCAACGTCGCGAGTCAGTCCGCCAGGCGGAACTCCGCGAAGATCGTAAACACGGCCGGTGTAAGGGCTGTAGTAAAATCCAGATGTTCCAGCCCAACGCGCGTATGGAAAGCCGCCGGGCGGCGGGGGGCCGTATCGCGCGGCTTGATCTTCTTCGACAGCAGCACCGAATAACGCGCCGGCTGCGGTGCCTGCGGCTGCGCCGATAGCCGCGCCGCGAACATGACCAGTAGCCGCACCACCGATGATCGCGCCGGTCGCAGCTCCCCACCCTGCGCCCTGGCCAACCGGGGTTTCGCACGAAATAAAAAGCAAAGAAAATAACGCGATGACTAAAGCAGCTGCGAAAATATTCCCTTTCATCCTGCACCTTCGTTGCCGCAATTGAACCGCGCAGCCTCGCAGAGATTGCGCGAGTAAGTTTCAGAATGCTCGATGCTGCAACGTACTAGGGCCTGACAAATACTTTATTGGCTGTTGTATCCAGCACGAGCCCACCATGTGAAATCTTCGAGCAGTCAAACTTTTGATGTGGCGGATACGGGCTAGCGACAACACCGGCGGGATCGTGGGCATCTCGTTCTCCCGTTGGGTATCCTCCTCCTTTGGAGGGCGGATATTTTTTTTCAGCCTCTACTTTCGTGATCGGCTGCCCTGCGACGACGGGGCGGGTTGTGCGCGAGTCGATGCCTTGCGCGTGAAGAGTCGTGCCGAGCACAAAAAGTCCAGCTACAACTGCTGAGATAACTTTCAAAGAATTCGTTTTCATAGTTCGTGTTTGCTAAGATTTCGCAACTCAGAAGTCAGGCGGATGCTCGGGGTGGCAAATTCAAAAAAGATTTGAGTAGCTCCGCCGCGATCCGACTTGCTTTCTCCAATTTGCTGAGTCGGTATTCTTTTTCAAAAACTCGAAATTTGTCCAGCTCCATTCTGCGAAGTAGGCCGCGGTAAATCGAACCCATAATCTCGGCGGGCACCATTCGCCGGCGATCTTCAGCCGGAAGCGCCGCCGCCGCGCGAGAGAAAAACTCCCGCGTGCGCGCCGCTTCGAACTCCATCAGGCGCACGAAACGGTCGCTATATTGTCGATCTTGCAGCTCCTTTTCGGAATAATGGAAACGCGCCAGATCTTCCTGTGGCAGATAGATTCGGCCGTTGCGCAAATCTTTCCCTACGTCGCGGATAATATTCGTCATTTGCAAAGCCATCCCCAGCTCCAGCGCATACTCTTTGCAGCGCGGATTGCGATATCCAAAAATCTCGATGCTCACGAGGCCAACTGCACTGGCGACCCGATAGCAATAGACGCAGAGCTCCTCGAACGTGGCATATCGTGAGATGCTCAAATCCATTTCTACGCCGGCAATGATTTCCTCAAGCATGTCGGCCGATAGCGAGTACTTGTGGATGAGACGCCTTACGTCATGAGCAAGCCGCGGCTCATCCGCACCCGCGGCGCGGAGCATCTTGCGCCATGCCTGCAGCCCCACTCGCTTCTCCGCAACATTGAGTTCCGAAGAATCGGTAATGTCGTCGATCACGCGGCAAAATGCGTAGAAAACAGTGATGTCGCGCTTGCGCTCCGGTCCTAATGAAACAAATGCCAGTGCCAGGTTCGATTTGCTCTGCCTCGTAATTTTCGCCGCATTCACTGCGGTGTTTAATACTGGATCCATTTCTCCTGATTAACACGCCCGGATTCGCGTTGACGAAATAAACAGACCCATGAAGCCAGAAGCCAGCCGGTGATAATTCCGCGGAGACACGCAAAGATCAATTTCCAAACGAAGAGTGCGCCTAACCGATCGGCGATTGCGTTGCGCGCGATGGCGTCGCAAATCATGATGAAAAAAAAATGGATTCCACAAATGATTAAGAACCACCCGAGGCGAACCGCATTTTTCCGGATGAACTGGCCGTGAGCGTGTATCGCTTCGCCTAACGTTTCATTATGCAATGCGAGCGAGACTTGTACCGAGCAGAAAGCAATGATCGAACCGCTCATGAGCACGCGCTCAATCGGCAGATAATCGAGGACGCCGGGAATGTTTGTGAAGTAGGCGAGCAGGAGTGGTAGCCGCACGATCAGCGTGCTGACCACAACGACAATGCCAGCCCATTCCAAAACATAACTGAAGCGACGCATGGCGAAGCGGAAGAGTTCTCCTTCTTCAAAACTCACGCCTTTTATCCAGGCCAAACAGACGGTGATGAGATACACCTGGATATAAACACCGAAGATGTATTCGAAAATGAATGCTGTTGCATCCACTGTGGCTGAAATTCGCAGCAGTCCGGCGGCCGGGACTAGACCGCCCCACTCCGGTAATCGCCAGAATACAATTGGCTTGAAGAGCGACGCCAGCGCGCCTAGCAGCAGGATAAAGTAGATGAAATAACCCCACAAGCGATAGCGCTTTCGCAATGCGCCAAGCAGCGCACCGTGCAGCCCACGCCAGTTGATGATCAGGAGGACAGCGGCCACCGCAGAGAGCGGATAAGTCGTAGTTGCGTTATCGAAAATTCCCGCGACACCTTCTAGCGCCGGCAGCGGCGTTTCCCCCCATATCTCCAGAAATCGCGGCCAATGCCAGCTCGGCAATGAACCGATCTGGTCCAGACCGAGATCAGCCAAAGTTCGGATAGGCGTGAAGGTGGCGAATTGGAAAAGGAAATAGCCGAACCCGAGAAGGGTGAAAGTGAGCCAGATGCGTTTAAACCGTCTAATGCAGCGAAAACCATCACCGAGCGCCTGACGCACCGGATTAAAAAGCATTACCAGCGCGTATCCGCCGCAGAGCCCAAGCAGCGGATACGCTCGCGGGAGGCTCGATAGCATGCGGCGGAACTATTGCCTATCGGATCAAACCCCAGTGGTAATTGAACGGCCAGTAAACAAACAAGCCGCGCCCGACGAGGTTTTCTTCCGGCACCGCTCCCCAATAACGGCTGTCGTAGCTATTGTAGCTGTTATCGCCCAACGCAAAATAACCATGCCTTGGCACCGTAAAGGAACGATTTGGCGCTCCAAGATAATCATGCCCCTGAGCATAGCCGCGATAGGGAAGCTTCGCCGCCATCACCCGGGCGAAACCAAAACCCTCAGCTTTTTCTCCATCAACGTATAGAAATGGCGGGTCGATGCGCAAACTATCTCCGGGTAGGCCGGCTAACCGCTTAATGTAAAATGGCGAGCCAGCTTCCGGATCCTCTCGAATGCCCGGGATATGATTTGTCCGGAAAACGAAAACGTCGCCGCGATGCGGTTTAACGAAGTTGTAGCTGAATTTATCAACAAAGACCTGATCGCCTGTGTCCACTGCGCCTCGCGCAATAATGTCGCCGCGATGATAAGTCCGGCCGGGAAAAACGCTGAAATCGTGAGTGAGCGTCTCGGGTGGCGCATAGACCAGAAATTTTTGGTGACCGCAAATCAATCGCGAAAAGGTGAAGAAGAAGAGAATTTTTTTTGGCTCGATTTCAAAAACTTGATCGTCCTCGCGCGAGACAACGTCGATATAATTGCGACCGAGAATTATGAACTCACCGATCTGCCGCAGAATATTCGGCGCTGGCGTCGTGCTGGGATAACCGATGATTCCGTTCAATGTCGGCTGCATGGACCCGGTGGGAATTTTGAACGGCTGCAAGAAGTAGGAACGGATGCCGACCGCCACCACGATCGCCACCAAAATCACCTCACAATTCTCCCGCCAATGCGATGCCCAGGTTACCGGTGTCAACCTGTGTAATGTTTTGTCGAGCGCATCGGCTGCGCTGTGTACCCTCTCGTGGTCGCGCCGATGTAAGGCGTCGCGGAGATTTCCTATTCCAGTAACGACCTCTTCGCGGTCCGGACCACTGAGCCGGTCCCTCTTGTAGCGAAGATACTTGCGAGCATGCCGCAGAAGCAGCCTGCTGTGTTTGATGTGGCGTGGCGTGAACATGCGGCGCTGGAAGGCTGGATACTATATAGAGAATACGCGGTTCAACGCGATACTTGAGCGCGAGGCATTGCGACGGGAACAATGACGAAGCACGAATGCCGAATGTCGAAGGAGTGATCAAGTTCCGAAAAAAGCGGAAAGAATTCCGGGGAAGGAGTATCTCCTCTTACTTGGGCTTCGATCATTAATTCGTCATTTGTCATTTGTCATTCGTCATTGTTTTATCAATGAAACTTCCGGTTCCGAATGTCCAAGTGCAATCGTCATTGCGCTTTGAGCACTTCTATAAAAGCTTCTTGTGGAATATTGATTTTGCCGATCCAATGGCTGCCTGGATGGCCACCTGGTAAAGCTGTCGCGGGATGACTTCTTTCAATTTGGCTGCTAACTGGCGTCCCCTCGCCTCCGCACGGTCTTTGTGCACGATCGTCGAAAACGCATCAACCGGTTCGCCATTCACGAGCAGGTCGAGTTTTACCAATTTCGCCGGGCGATACCCGGCGTGATCGTAATCCATCGAGCCGTAGCCGCGCGTAATGCTCTTAATTTTGTCGTTAAAATCGACGAGAATTTCGTTCAGTGGCAGGTGGCAATGCAACATCACCCGACGCGTATCGAGCGACTCTGTATGTTCCATCTGGCCGCGTTTCTCGAGAATTAATTGCAGGAGGTCGCCGATGTTTTCGTTGGGACAAAGCACATAGGCCTTTACAATTGGTTCTCGAATTTCCTGGATCATGCTCGGATCGGGCAAGTGTGCGGGATTATCGATCAACAGTTTTTCGCCGCTCGTAGTCAACACTTCATAGACGACACTTGGGCTCGTGGCGATAATGTCCATGTTGTATTCGCGCCGGAGCCGTTCCTGGATGATTTCCATGTGAAGTAAACCGAGGAATCCGCAGCGAAATCCGAATCCAAGGGCGACGGAACTTTCCGGCGTGTAAATAAACGCGGCGTCGTTCAGGCGCAGCTTTCCGATGGCAGTCTTCAAGTGTTCGAAATCACCGGTGTTAATCGGATAAATTCCGCTGAACACCATGGGATGAATCTCCTGAAAACCGGGGAGCGCCTCGCGTGCCGGATGGCGCTGATCCGTGATGGTGTCGCCGATCTTGATGTCGGCAGTCGTTTTGATGTTTGCGATGAAATAACCGACGTCCCCGGGATTTAGCTTCGGCTGGACGAGCATTTTCGGCGTAAACACGCCCACTTCCTTGATTTCGTAGCGCGCGTTGTTGCTCATCAACGTGATCGCGTGATCCGCCTCCGTTGTTCCGGAAAACACACGCACGTAGCCGACTACGCCGCGATAAACGTCAAATACGGAATCAAAAACCAGAGCGCGCAATGTGTCGTCCACCGGTTTTTGCGGCGGCGGGATTCGTTTCACAATCGCCTCAAGAATTTCCTCGATGCCGATCCCCATCTTCGCGCTTGCCTCGATTGCTTCCTCCGAAGGGATGGCGAGGATATCTTCCAGTTGCCGATGCACGGAGGCCACATCGGCGTTTGGCAGGTCGATCTTGTTGATGATCGGGATAATCGTGAGCCCTTGTTTGTGCGCGAGATGCACGTTGGCCACCGTTTGCGCCTCAACTCCTTGCGCCGCATCCACAATCAAGAGGGCGCCTTCGCATGCGGCAAGACTGCGCGAAACTTCATAGGCGAAATCGACGTGCCCCGGCGTATCGAGCAGGTTTAGGCGATATGTTTCGCCCGACTTGCTCGTGTAGCGCATCATCACCGGATGCGCTTTGATCGTGATCCCGCGCTCGCGCTCCAAGTCCATTGAATCGAGAAGCTGGTCCTGCTTATCCCGCTCATGTATGGTGCCCGTGCTCTCGAGCAAACGATCCGACAAAGTCGTCTTGCCGTGATCGATGTGCGCGATGATGCAAAAATTGCGCGTTAACTCAATCGCCATGAGAGCGCCACTATGCGGGCGCGGCCATGCGTGGTCAATCGTTGCGCTCTCGACGTATTCGACGCGAATGGCCCCTTCGATTCATCGTCACGCTCGACATGACCACTCTGAATCGGTTACGTTAGAGGCGACAATATGCCGAAGCTAGTTATCAGCGGGACTGCGCATGACCTCGTCGAAGATCTGGTTACGATTGGGCGCGGCCCGGACAACACGATAACCATTAACGACCCATCAGTCTCGACTCGTCACGCACAGTTGGAGCTGGCCGGCGAAACCTACCGGTTGAAAGATCTTGATTCGACCAATGGCACACGCGTTAACGGCATCCCGATCACGGAAACCATGCTGCGCTTTGACGATCGGCTTCGATTTGGCGCGGCCGAAGCTCGCTACGAACCGGACACGAGGGGATCGCAACCGTTACCTCAGCCTGAGGAGATTAGAGCCAGACCGGCGGAATTGAGCGCAGTACCTGCCGATTTCGCCAATGCATCCCCGTTCGCGCGTCAAAAAGGCCAGAAAGACTCATTTCGCAACGCCATTTTTTTCGGACTGGGAATTGTGCTGCTCGTATTTCTTGGCAGCATGATTGCAGTGCTCATGATGCACGCGCCGGTGCTGTAAGGCGTTATTCCGAGCGCAGCGGTGCGCGGTCGAGGAATCTCATTAGCAAAAGAACGCTCGAACTCAATTGCACGTTACCTGAAGAGCAGTAAGAGATGATGTCTCGACCCATTCGACTTCGCTCAGGGCAAGACTGCCGCTCGACATGACAAAAATGCAAAAGCGCCTGCTTCTTTTCGATATCGATGGCACCCTCATCCATTCGGGGGGCGCCGGCATACACGCGCTGAAATCCGCGTTTAGAGAGCGCTTCGGCATAGCCGATGACCTGCTCGATATCGAAATCGCGGGAATGACCGATTCGGGAATCGTTATCAGCATACTAAACAAGCATGAAATTCCCGCGACCAACGAAAACGTTAGCGCCTTTCTGGACAGCTACGTGCATTTTCTTTCACTGGAATTGCCGCGTCGCAAAGGCAAACTGCTTCCCGGGGTGCTGGAGTTGCTGCAGAGATTAAAATCGAGAAAACAGCTGGTGCTCGCGCTTCTGACTGGAAATGTCTCGCGCGGAGCGCAACTCAAGCTCGAACACTTTGGCGTCTGGCACTTTTTTGAGTTCGGCGCCTTTGCCGACGATCATCGGGACCGCAACCGCCTGGGCTCCTTCGCGCGCACGCGCGCAAAAGAAAAGCATGGCCGCGAATTCTCCGCTTCCGAGATCGATGTGATCGGCGACACGCCGCGTGATATCGCCTGCGGCAAGGCGTTCGGCGCACGCACGATTGCCGTTGCAACCGGTACATGGAGTCGCGATGAGCTTGCAAAATATCAACCGGATTTCCTGATCGATGACCTTTCAAATGTAGAAGAGATAATTGATACGCTCGGATGGTGATTCATTGACGATTGAAGGGTTGAATGAAAAAATCCGCCTCTCCCGGCACCCCAATGCCGCGTAAAGACCGCCCAAATGTGTTGCCGCTGGAAGGCGAGATCGACCTGCACGTTTCGCCTACCGTCACGGCGTCCCTTAACGCAATGATCGAGAAAAAGCCGAAAC
>WNFZ01000539.1_pt1 | contig 36928 bp, 27 predicted proteins | sample 5400081 | NCBI WGS metagenome assembly WNFZ01 (sample SAMN13153365, study PRJNA577476) | soil metagenome | isolation source: 80 cm soil or saprolite under grassland replicate 1 | place: USA:California | collected 2016-06-15 | reverse complement strand
ATGAAACGAATAAAGCAGTTGCTCTTGGTCGTGATTGAGCCGCCCCATCATCGCTCGCCTCCACAGCGAATCGCATGACAGCGACGGAATCACTGTTCTTCGGGACCATCAACGACTTTCGCAACAAAATCTGCCAAAAGCTGCCATATGCGGTGCAGCAAGCCGCTATCGGTCATGGCCCCCAATTGGAGACGGCGGGGGGCTGTCTTTTCTGAGCCTCAAATCGACGATTTCGTGATGGCCATCACATCGGCCGAAGCCATTGGTCTGGCATCTTCCCCACCATTCCTCGTGACAGGTCTCGTGGAGGGAGGGTTGTCGTCATGGGAAATTATCTGAGGAATCCGCGCGAATTCGATGGGTGGCTCAAGGCAAATGCCGTCCTCAGTTCGATGTTTGCGATTGGAATGCTGGCAATGGCCTTGGCGGGTCTCAACTCTGAGGGACGACCCGATGGGGTGACAGAACTCTCAATTGTCACTGCGTCGAAATGAGCCTTCTCACGCGCTGGCCGCGCTTGCCCTAGGCGTAGCCAGCCTGCTAATGGTCGCCTGGCTCACGCCCTTTGCAGAATGTTGGCCATTTGGCACGCCCTTCATTGGCCGCCGCGAGCCGTCCGGAAGCACTTTAACTTTGCGAGAAGGGGGAGGATCAAGATGTTCAGCCAGGCTCGAGCATTTGTGTGGCTTATTATTGGGACATTCGGATGTTTGTCGCAGTTCGGTTCAACTCCTGTTGGCGGAGAAGAAGCGTGGCGGGCGCAATGGGTCAATACGAAAATCTGTGCAGAGACTTTGCCCTACATCCAGATGTCGAAGGATGTATACGGCGATGAGGCAGGGCCTGAAATTCCGCAGGGTTGGAGGCGATTGGACAATTGGGAAGCAGTATTTAGGAAGGCCGGCAGCGCAAATCTGATTGAAGACGCCAAAGCATCCGGATTTTACGCCGCTGTTTATAGGAATGTAAGCGATAAGAGCCATACCATTGGTGAAATAGCGATCATCTATCGCGGTACTGACGGCCTCAACGATTGGAAGGGGTGGAAAACAAATTTCGAAGCGTGGCGTGGAAAAATCCCAGCACAGTACGACCACGCCCTTACCTTTGCTCAGCGTGTGATGAAGCTCTATCCAAAGGTACCTGTGACTGCAGCAGGTCATTCCAAGGGAGGCGGTCAGGCGACTTACGCTTCGCAGCAAACCCTTGGCATCCACAAAGTAATAACAATCAATTCTGCGAGACCTCCTTTCGTGGATCAACCGAACAGGCGTGTCACACAGACAAACGTGATCGTACCCGGCGAACTCATTGGCGATCCAAACTCAGGCTTGCCTATCGGCGGGCTGCTCCCCGGGATATATGTCGGTGTTAGGTTGACCACAGATCGTCCGACGCTGATCAAGGCCGGGGTGCTTGGGGATGCCATTAGCGCCACTAAGAGCGTTTACGATGCACACAGCGTGGAAGCTGTCATAGGCGGGGTTCGAGAAGTCCTAAATCCGAAACCAAGTGCGGCCCATCAGTGAGTATGCCCTCGACGACTGCGCCCAGGAAAGCGCGACAAGGTCATCTTTGATCCCTTTAGCCATGGGCAATCTCTACCATGGGGGCGTACTCCGGCGTTGGGTCCTGTTCCGTATGTCCTGCGCCCACGCTGGAACCGCACACCGAGTGCTGCTTACTGAATGGGACTCCACCCTCCCGGGGTGCTCAATTTCCTGCCCGGCCCGCTGACAATTTTTGTCTACCTCCTGCGGCTATCGCTTCGCAACGTTCTATGGCGGGCTCACGCCTTACGCGGCGATCCAATCACAGACATTCCACACGCCGAGCTACAATGAGACCGACCTCACCGGCGGCGGTTTCGCGCTCGGCTTCAACGCGCGCAACGCGACCGATATGCGGAGCGAATTGGGCGGGCGCTTCGACCGGCTGCTGCTGCTCAACCCCGACGCCGCGCTCACCTTGCGCGCGCGTTGCCTGGGCGCACGACTGGATCAGCGATCCCTCGCTCGCCCCCATCTTCCACACGCTTCCGAGCGCGAGCGTCATCGTAAATGGCGCGACGCCAGCGAAGAACTCGGCGCTTACCTCGGCAGGCGCCGAGCTTCGGCTTGCCAATGGTGTGACCTTGCTCGGCAAGTTCGACGGCGAGTTTGCCTGACATTGGCGACCTACGAAAACGCACGGGGATGACGCTGCGCGCGATATCGAGTCGGGTCTGGTGACACCGCGCAAAATTGAAACGGAATGGATCATGATCGCGGATGATCGTAGAGCGCGCCTCATCGAAGCCATGGCGCAAGCGGACCTCGACATGCTGCTGGTCTATGGCAATGCCTGGCAGGTCGATTATCTACGCTACGCCACTGATTTCGGTATCCTCGAAGGACAGGCGCTGGCGCTGGTTCGCAGTGATGGGCATATCACTCTCTATCTCGACAGCCCTCTCGAGGTCGACCGCGCCGAATTGGATTGTTCTGGCGTCGACGTGATCTACGCGCCCGATCTCATCGCCGAGGTTGACCATGCACTGGACCGGCTGCGCAATCATCGGATCGGTACCGCGCCGCAGCGTCTTCTCCCGCGCCGGATCGCTGGTCGAGCCAAAGCTCTCAACCTCAGCGACCAGACCTCTGTCGTCGACCGTCTGCTGATGGGCAAGATGGAATCCGAGATCGCCGCGATTCGCCGCGCGGCCAAGGTTGCTGACGAAGGCTATCGGGTGTTCATGAATGCGGCGCGCCCGGGCCGGGCAGACTACGAATTGATCGCCGAAGTAGAGGCCTTCTTCCGCGCCAATGGCGTCGATGATAATTTCCAGATCATCGGAGTGGGCGGTGTCGAAGTCCGCGGCATGATCCCGCCCGGCGGCAAGCGGTTGAAGCGTGGCGACTTGGTCACCACCGAGCTGACGCCCTGCGTCGACGGCTACTACGCCCAGATCTGCCGCACACTGGTGATCGGCGAGCCCACCGCAGAGCAGCGGGCGGCGCATGCGCTCTATCGCGAAGCGATGGAGGCCGGGATCGCCGCGGTGCGGGACGGCGTCATTGCCGCCGACATCGCTCGCGCCGAGAATGACGTGTTCCGCAAGCATGGCCTGGGCGAATACACCACGAGCGAATACACGCGGGTGCGCGGGCACGGCATGGGATTGTTCGCCGACTCCAAGCCGCATCTGCTGGAGAACGTCACCACGCGGATCGACGTTGGCATGGCGCTGATCGTGCACCCCAACACCTACCATCCGGCGGTGGGCTATCTGGTCATCGGCGACGCGGTGATCGTGACCAAAGACGGTTGCGAGGTCCTGACCGGGGTCCCGCGCGAATTGTTCAGCGTTCCGGGGTGATCGACCGTGCGCCGCGGCTTGATGGAATGGAATCCGCAGGAGTTGCCTGTCGACGTGCTCGACGCCCGGATCGCGCGGCTGCGCGCCGAGATGAAACGCGCAGGGCTGGATGCGTTCATTGTCTATACCAACAACGTGCGGCCGAGCGCCGTGGCGCATCTGACCGGATTCACGCCCTACTGGAATGAAGGGCTGCTGCTGGTACCGGCGAGCGGCCGCCTGCTGTTTGCCACGGCATTGTCCAACCGCGTGGTCGATTGGATCCGGTCGACCAATCCGGTGAGTGAAGTCACCAGCACGCCGCGTCCCGGAAAATTTCTGGGCGAATGGCTGGCCAAGGACACGGTGAAGCAGGCCGGTGTTCTGGAGCTCGACGCGATGCCGTCGGAGTTGGCCTCTGATCTTGCGATTGCCGCTCCGGCCATCCAATGGATCGATGGGAGCTCAACGTTCGCCGGCGTCCGCCGCGGCATCGATGCGGCCGAGCAGCGGATGCTGGAACGCGCCGATGCGATCGCGGTTGCGGCGCTCGATGAGGTGAATGTCACAGCAATTTCGGATGCAGGCGCGTTGGCTGGGCTGGTCGAAAAGCAGGCGCGGCTTGCCGGCGCCGAAGAAGCGTACATCGCCGTCTCACCCGACCTTGTTTCGGATCGAAGATTCAACCGCATATCGAAGCCGATATCGCTCGCCGAGCGTTTCGCGGTTCGCGCATCCGTCGCGTACAAGGGAAGCTGGGTGCGGCGCACGAGAACCTTCGCAAAAGACGACTCTGTTCGGCGCGCGAATATTTGGCTCGAAGACGTTGTTCGCAAGATCGAGGCTGGAAAATTTTTTGCCGGGCAACTTGCTGCCTGTGTCGATGCTTTGCCCGACGCAAAGCTCGCAAATTGGATGGTCGAAAGCTGCAGCGGAAGCTATCCACTTTCCGTCATTGCATCGTCGCGCTCGTCTGAAGGCAAAGCGCCAATCAATGGCAGCTTCTATGTTCTGACTGTTGAATTGCTCCTTGAAGGCGGCCCATGGATCGGCAGCGCGCCGCTGATCGTCGGTAAGCCCGCGCTGTAGCGCCGCTACAGCCCCGCCTTCACCGGCAAAAACTGCGTCGTGAACATCGCCTTGTCCTCCGGGATGTCCTTGAGCAATCCCATTTCAATGAACGACTGCTTGAGCACCGCGACGGCGCGGGGGTCGAACGACAGATCGTCGCTGAAGATGCCGATCTGCTGGTCGTAGGCGCGCTCGATCACCGACGGCGCCACCTGGATCACCTTGGAGGTCATCTCCACGGTCTTGACCTTGTTCGCCTTCATGAACGCGATGGTGTCCTGCCAGCCCTGCAGGAAGGCCTTCACGGCCTGCGGGCGCTTGGCGATCACGTCCTCGCGCACGAAGAACACGTGCGTGATGAAATGATCGACGAATGGCGTCGCGCTGGTGATGACGCGCCACTCTTTCGCTTCCTCGAGCGAAATCCCGACCTCGAGCGCGCCGATATAGCCGTCGATCTGGTTGGTCTTGATCGCGGCGCGGGCGGGCGGCATGCCGCCGACCGGGACCGTGGTGATGCCGGCCGGACCCCAGCCCTTTTGAGTGCCGATCCGCTTGCCGATCCAGTCGGTCAGCGAGCCCACCGTGGTGACGCCGAGCTTCTTTCCTTTCAGGTCGTCCACCGTCTTGATCGGCGAGTCGTAGCCGACCATCACCGCCATGTTGCGCGGCACGCCGGCCATGACACCGACCGCCTTGGCCGGCACGCCCTTCACCATGAACGCCATGCCGGGCCCGCTGCCGATGCCGATGTCGACCGAGTCGGAGGTCAGGCCCTGCTGGAGCTTTGCGTCGCCGTTGAACGCCGAGGCTTCGACCTCGATGCCGTGCTTGGCGAAGATGCCCATCTGGATGCCGACGTCGAGCGGCGTGAAGGTCCAGGCGAACGCCACTGCTTTGCCAACGCGCAGCTTCTCGGCCGCGCTCGCGGGCGCGACCAGCGCCAGCGCGAGGATCGCGGCGGCGGCACTCGAAACGGCACGCAGAATGCGGGGCATGGTGTCCTCCCTATGGCCGCTGACAGCTCGGCCTTGGAGCGAAATCATTGCAGAAAACCACCGCGCTCGCCATGCGGCACGCATGCCTGTTGCTTGCGCGACCGAGCCGCAGCGGCCTCTCCCGCCTCGCATTAGCTCGGCACCCTCTCCCGTTCCGGGAGAGGGGAGACCGCGGCAGCCACTTCAATCCGGAGCGTTTATGCTCTAAAATAGTTGCATCACCGGCCGACACGGCGGACAGCCCATGCACATCATCGACTCGCACTTCCACTGGTGGCCGCGTTCGATCTTCGACAAGCTCTGCAAGCGCGGCAGCTTCCCCAAGGCGCGGGTCAACGACCGTGGCGGCTACGACTACATGCGCCGCAGCGAAAGCGGTCAACACCTCAACTCCTGGGCCGAGTGGTTCGATCTCGACAAGCAGTTCGAATACATGGACTCGCTCGGCCACCGTGTCGACGTGGTCTGCTCGATCGGGCCGTTCTCAGTGTCGTTCTCCGACATGCCGCTCGACGAGGGCCGCGACTACGCCGTCATGTGGAACGAGGAGATGGCGGGCGCGCAGAAGAAATATCCCGGCCGGCTATGGGCCAGCGCCGCGGTGCCGCTGCAGGACACGGCCGCGGCGATCGAAGTGCTCGATGACGCGGTCAATCGCCTGGGCCTTATGGGCGTCAACCTGCCGGGCAGCGTCGGTGAGGACGCGCGCATCGACGCCGAGCGCCTTGCGCCATTCTACGCGCACTGCGAAAAGCTCGGCCTGCCGGTGTTCCTGCACCCGACCGACGTGATCTTCCAGGACATGCTGTCGGACGGCTACGACGGCGCGCTGCATCTGAGCCTCGGCCGTGTCATCGAGGTTTCGGTCGCGGCGATGCGGCTCATCCTGTCCGGCACCATGGAGCGCCATCCCGGGCTCAAGATCGTAATGTCGCACACCGGCGGCTCGCTGCCCTACCAGGCCGGTCGCATGGATAAGAACTCCAAGGCCGCCAAGCTGCCGCACCCGGTCACCGCCTACATGAAGCGCATGTTCACCGATACGGTGTCGCCGCACTCCGCCGGTATACGGTTCGCGATCGATTACTACGGAATCGACAACGTGATGTATGGCACCGACTATCCGTGCTGGGACCCGGCGCCGTGCCTCAAGCTGATCGACGAGATCACACTGTCGGATGTCGATAAGCAAAAGCTATTCTACGGCAACGCTCGGCGCATTCTCGGCCTGCGCGACTCGGCACCGGTCAAGGCTAAGCGCGAGCCAGTGTTGGCGTGACCACGGCGGAGAAATCGTTCATTGCGGCGGGCCCGCCAAGCGGCTGTCCAGGCTCTCCCATTGGTCGTAGCCGACGATTTTCTTGTAGTCCTCGAAATCCATGCCGTCGTTTCTGTGCGTGAATTTACCCGACTTCATGTCGAGCAGAACGGCTTCGATCGCTTTCGCCGCATGCATGATGGTATCAAGTCCCAGCACGGCGCAGTTGAAACCAAGCCCGCCCAATTCCTCCATGGTGAGGATCGGCGTATGACCGCCCATCAGCGGATTGCAAATTTGCGGTACGTCGAAGGCGCGGCCGATGCGCTTGAGCTCGTCGATGCTGCGCGGGGCTTCGATGAAGATACCGTCGGCGCCGGCACGAATGTAGCGCTCCGCGCGGCGCATTGCCTCGTCGAGATCGTAGACCGCGCGCGCGTCAGTTCGTGCCAGAATCCAAGTTTCGGGGTTGATCCGTTCTGAGCACGCCGCCTTGATCTTGGCCTCCGCCATTTCCACTGGGACGACCTTCTTGCCCACCATGTGGCCGCAGCGTTTCGGCCACTGCTGGTCCTCGATCAGGATAGCGCTCACGCCCATGCGCTCGTAGCTCTGCACCGTATGCACTACGTTCTTCACGTCGCCATAGCCGTCGTCGCCGTCCACGAACACCGGCAGGTCGCAAGCTGCCATGATGTCGCGCACGCAGGCCGAGATTTCGCCGAAGCCTTTCAGGCCGATGTCGGGCACGCCGTAGCGTGCGCCGACTGCTGGGAAGCCACCGATGAAATAGGTCTCGAAACCGATGTTCTGGATCAGCCGGGCACTCAGCGCGTCATGCGCGCCGGGCACCACCAGAAGTTTCTTATCCTTGACGGCCTTGTTGATGATCTGGCGAAAGCTCGACGGCATTGAGCGGCTCCGGAATTGTCGGTATCGTCATGGGTTCATCCCGCCTCAATTTAAGCTCAGTTCGCCGAGCGACGCCAGCGCGAGAAGACGAGTGCGATAGCATTTGGAGCGTCTGAGTGATCTTTGTGGCGGTTGATATCGGCGGCACCTTCACCGATCTGATCGGATTCGACGATGAGAGGGGCGGGTTTCTCCAAGCCAAGAGCCTGACGACTCCAGCCGAGCTTGGGCGGGGCGTGATCGACTGCATCCGCCAGAGCGGCGTTGATCCGGGTGCGATCGCTGAGCTGATCCACGGCTCGACGATCGCGATCAACACGCTGATCGAGCGCAAGGGCGCCAGGACCGCCCTGGTGGTTACGCGTGGTACACGTGACGTTTACGTCATCGGCCGCGGCAATCGCCCGGAGTCCTACAACCTGTTCTTCCATCGCCACCGCCCGCTGGTGTCGCGGCAACTCACGCGCGAGGTGACGGAGCGGGTTCTCAGCTCTGGCGACGTGGAAGAGCCGCTGCAGAAAGCGAGCGTCGCCAAAGCCTGCAAGGTGCTTAAGTCCGCCGGTGTCGAAGCGGTCGCGATCTGCTTCTTGCATTCCTATGCCAATCCCGAACATGAGCGCATGGCCGGCGCGATGATCCGCAAGGCGATGCCGGACGTTTACCTTTCGCTGTCGCATGACATCTTGCGCGAATATCGCGAGTTCGAACGAATGTCCACGACGGTGGTAAATGCCTATATCGGGCCAAAAGTTGGTGGCTACGTAAAGAGTCTGAAATCGAGCCTGGGCGGGATTGGCTTTTGCGGCGACCTGTCGATCATGCGCTCGAACGGTGGCGTGATGACACCCGATGTCGCGACCGAACGGCCGGCAGCGATGATGGAGTCCGGCCCGGTCGGCGGCATCATCGCGTCGGCGCAGATCGGCACGGCGCTGGGCTTCCCCAATGTGATCTCGTTCGACATGGGGGGCACCACCGCCAAGGCGAGCCTCATTCGCGCTGGCGAGCCGACGCTGGCACCCGGCTATTACGTCGGCGGTTATGCTAGCGGCCATCCGGTAATGCTGCCGATGATCGACGTGGTCGAGGTCGGCGCCGGCGGCGGCAGCATCGCATGGCGTGATGACATCGGCGCGCTCAAGGTTGGTCCCCAGAGCGCGGGCGCCGATCCCGGCCCAATCTGCTACCGCGGCGGCGGCGCCGAACCCACAATCACCGACGCCAACGTTGTGCTGGGCAGGATCGACCCGGACAATTTCCTCGGTGGCACCATGAAGCTCGACGCCGATGGTGCCAGGCGCGGCGTCGACGCTAAGGTGGCCAAGCCACTGAAGCTGGATACGACCAAGGCTGCTCAGGCGATCGTCGAGATCGCAATCGCGAAAATGTCGCTCGCGGTGCGCGAAGTGTCCGTTGCCAAGGGTTACGATCCGCGCGACTTCGCGCTGGTCGCGTCCGGCGGCGCGGGGCCGCTACACGTCTGTGCGATTGCGCGCGAGCTTTATATCCCGACCGTGATCGTGCCGCTGTTCCCTTCGCACTTTTCGGCGCTTGGCATGCTCTTGGCAGATGAGCGCCACGATTTCATCCGCACGGTCTATTCTGATCTCGCTAACGCCGATTTCACAAATCTCGTCGCGGTCCACGACGAGATGGTGGCAGCCGCCAAGGCTGCCCTGCGCCACGACGCCGATACGCAATATCAGGTTCAGCTCGATCTGCGCTACGTCGGCCAGGAATTTACGCTGTCCGTGCCAGTGGAGCTGGCGCAGCTCAAGCGCGGCGATCGCGCTGTCATCCGCACCGCATTCGACGAACTCTACGAGCGGCGTTACGCACACCATTCGCCCGAGGAGCCGGTGGAGATGGTCAACATCCGGCTCAACGCTATCGGGAAGCGGCCGAAGCTGACGTTTCCGAGTCTTGCCGCGGCCAGCACCGCTGCGTCGATCGGCGAGCGTGCCGTCTATTTTACCGATGCGAGCAAGCCACTCACCGCGAAGGTCTATCGCCGCGACAAGCTGGGGGCAGGGACCGAGATCGCGGGGCCTGCGCTGATCCAAGAGCACGGCACCACCACGGTGCTGTTCGAGCATGATAGCTGTCGCGTCGCGGACTCAGGCGAATTGATCATTGTGGTCGGAGACGTGCGATGACGGTGATTGCGTGCGAGATATCGATGTTTGGGCTCCCTTCGCTTCAAGAGGGAAGGGGGCGCACCGTCTGCGTTGCCGACAATGTCTCCCGATTCGAGTAATGCCAATGACAACAAAACTCGACACCGTCACGCTGGAGGTGATCCGCAACGCGCTTCCAGCCGTCGCCAACGAAATGGCAGCCGACCTGCAGCGCACCTCCTACAACATGATGATCTACGAGGTGCGTGACTATTGCACGGCCCTGCTCGACATCAAGGGAGAGCTGATCTCGCAGAACGTGGGCGGTGTCTCGCACTTCGTCGCCGATCTCGGCGTTCTGGTGGTCGATGGCATGAAACGTTACAGCCGCGACGGCTTCAAGCCGGGCGATGTCATTATCACCAACCACCAGGCGGTCGCCGGCCAGCACCTCAACAACATCGTCATCTACTCACCCTATTTCTACAAGGGCGAACTCCTGATGTTCTGCATGGTGCGGGCGCACTGGATCGACGTCGGCGGGCAGAGCACCGGATTCGGCGCAGGTGCCACCGTCGGCGATCCCTGGTTCGAAGGGCTCCAGCTCGACCAGCTCAAGATTTACGAAGAAGGCAGACTCAACGACACGCTCTACCGCGTGATCAAGGACAATATCCGGTTTCCGGATTCCTCGCTCGGCGATATGAAATCGCAGATGGCGGCCTGCCGCCTCGCGGCGCGCCGCATGGACGAGCTGTTCGACAAGTACGGACGAGACACCATCCTCGCTGCGATCGCGCAGATTTTCGACGAGACCGAGCAGAAGTGCCGCAACGTGGTGGCGCAACTCCCCGACGGTATCTACGAGGCCGCGGCCTCGATCGACGATGACGGTCTCATTCGCGATGAGGAGGTGCCGATCCGCGTCAAGATCGAGATCAAGGGCAGCGACATGACCATCGATCTGTCGGGCTGCTCGGCGGAACGCAAGGCCGCGATCAACTCGCGCACCTATGCGGGGGCGCGCGTCGCCTACAAAGCGCTGACCGGACCTCTTGACCCCGTGAATGAAGGTTCGTTCCGAGCGCTGAAGGTCATCATCCCGGAGGGCAACATCATGATGGCGAAGTTTCCGGCGCCGATGTCGGGCTGGAGCGCCATCGTACCAACCGTGGTGGACACGATCGTGCACGCGCTTTCGGAGGCGATGCCGGACCGCGTTCCGGCCGGCCATCATGGGCTCCTTGGCGGGTCGGTGGTGTTCTTCGGGATGCACCCTAAGACCAAGCGGCGCTTCATCGTGCAGAGCATCGAAGGTGGCGGCTGGGGTGGGCGGCCGTTCGAGGATGGCGAATCCGCCACCGTGTCGGTGTGCCAGGGCGATGTGCGCAACGGGTCGATCGAAGGCATCGAGCTGAAATGCCCGGTGGTGGTCGAGAGCCGGGCGCTGCGGCAGGATTCCTGCGGCGCCGGCAAATATCGCGGCGGGCTCGGGCTTGATACTCGCGTCCGCAACCTGGTCGAGGGCCGGTGGAATTTCGAGCGCACGCGGCGCAGCAAGTGCCCGCCCTGGGGCATCGCAGGCGGAACGCCGGGTTCGCCCGGCGGCAATCTGCTCAAGCGGGCGGGTGAGAAGAAGTTCGAATGGATCACCGGCGCCAACATTCCGGTACCACTGAACTCGGTAGGCATCGTCCGCACCGGCGGCGGCGGCGGATGGGGCGATCCACTGGAACGCCCCGCGGCCCTGGTTGCCGAGGACGCCGCCGAGGGGCTGATTTCCTGCAAAGCCGCGCGCGACCTCTACGGCGTTGTGCTCCGAGGCAACATGTCGCTCGATCAAACCGCGACCCGGCGGCTGCGAGACCGGCTAAAATCGGCGCGCCGGGGCAAGCCCCAGAAATCCAAGAAGCCGCCAGAGCGGCCCGTCGCGGCCAAGGGGAGAAAGCAGCGGTGATCCGAACACTGGCGTTGACGCTTGCCGGCGCGCTCGTCGCTGCGTCGAGCGCCACTGCTGAGACCTTGCGCGTCGGCAAGGCTGGCCGAGACGCGTTCTCGTTCGTGCCGACCGACATCGGCGCGCAGACCGGCCTGTTCAAGAAGCACGGCATCGACGTCACGATTTCCAGCTTCGGCGGCGACGCCCGCGTGCAGCAGGCTATGACTGCCGACGGCATCGACATCGGGCTCGGCTCTGGTCCGGGGCTCGCCTTCGTCGTGAAGGGCTCTCCTGTGAAGGGCATCGCCGCGATGGCCGACGCGCCGCTGACCTTCGCGCTGGTGGTACGCAATGACGATTCGATCAAGACACTCGACGATCTCAAGGGCAAGAAGGTCGGGGTCTCGACGGTGGGCTCGGTCACCGGCTGGCTGGTCGGCGAAACCGCGCGGCACAAGGGCTGGGGCTACGACGGCATGGAGTTGACGCCAGTTGGCGATGACGCCTCGCGGGTCGCGGCAGTCAAGACCAAGTCGATCGACGGCGCGGTGGTCAATCTCGCGGTCGCGTTCAACTTCGTGCAGCGCGGCGACGGCCGTGTGCTGCTGCTGTTCGGCGATCTTCTGAAAGACTTCCACGTCCACGTGATCTTTGCGACCGACAAGGCGATTGCCACGCGTCCCGAAGCGCTGCGAAAGTTCCTGGCCGGCTGGTTCGAGACGATCGCCTTCATGCGCAAGGAAAAGGCCAAGACGATCGAGATCGCCTGCCACGTCATGGGCACCGACGAGCCTACGACCGCTCGCATCTACGATGCGATGATGCCGATGTTCAACGACGACGGTCGTTTCAAGCCGAAGGCGCTAGCGGTGCTGAGCCGCTCCTACGTCGACATGAAGACGCTGCCGGGGGAGCCCGACATGCGCAAGCTGATCAACGAATCGTTCCTGCCGAAATGACAGTGAGTTCCGCCATAACGATTTTGCCGGGGTCGGTGCAGCGAGTCTCTCCCCCCTGCCGCTTCGCGGGAGGAGGGGCGCGCACCGTGGCTGCGGGAGGCGGCCCGGCATGACGCCCGGCGACGTCGCGGTCCGTATCAAGGACGTCTCGCACGAGTTCGGCGAGCCCGGCGACGCATTCCATGTGCGAGCGCTGCTCAACACCAATCTCGACATCCAGCGCGGCGAATTGCTCTGCCTGATCGGGCCGAGCGGGTGCGGCAAGAGCACGCTGCTCAACATGATCGGCGGACTGCTGATGCCGATCCGCGGCGTGGTCGAGGTCGGCGGCAAGGTCGTGCGCGCACCGTTGCCGCGCGAGATCGCCTTCGTGTTCCAGGAGAACGCGCTGTTTCCGTGGTGCTCGGTGATCGAAAACGTCAAGCTCGGCATGGTGTTCCAAGGAGTGACCAAGGCCGGGCAGGAGGAGCGGGCACGCAAGTCGCTGGAGGCTGTAGGGCTGAAGGACTTCCTGAACCACTACCCGGCGCAGCTCTCCGGCGGCATGCGTCAGCGCGCTGCGCTCGCACGTGCGCTCAGCCTGCAGACCGACATCCTCTTGATGGACGAGCCGTTCGGCGCGCTCGATGAGCAGACCCGCATGATCCTGGGCGAGGATCTTTCGGTGCTGCTATCGAGCGCGGCCAAGACCATCGTGTTCGTGACGCACTCGCTTGGCGAGGCGGTGTTTCTCGCTGACCGGGTGGCGGTGTTCTCGGCGCGACCCGGCACGATCAAGGAGATCATCCACGTCGACGAGCCGCATCCGCGCAAGCCGAACTTCCTCACCACCGAAAAGTTCAACCAGCTCCGCAACACGCTCTACGGCCTGCTGCACGACGAGATCCGCAAGGCGGTGGAGCAGTCGGCCATTGTGGGACCGCAATCGTGAGCACGCGGCAGGACCGGCGGGTCAAGTTCGCAAGCCGCGCGGTGCAGGTCGGCTTCCTCGTCGGCCTGATGGCGCTATGGTACCTAGGGACCGCCTACTGGGGCGTTAGCCACCTACTGCTGCCCAATCCCGTGAAGGTGTGGCACGAGCTGAAGGACGTGCTCAGCACCGGCGAATATCTGCCCGATCTTCAGGTGACGCTGACCGAACTTGCGATCGCATTTGCGATCTCGTGCACGTCCGGCGTCACGCTCGGCTATCTGATCAGCCGTTCGCCCTACATGATCAAGGTGTTTGAGCCACTGCTCGCCGGCATCTATTCGGTGCCGATCATCCTGTTTCTGCCGCTGTACGTGCTGTTCTTCGGCCTCGGTCCGGGCTCCAAGATCGCGATCGGTACCACCATTAGTTTCTTCCCGATCGTGCTCAACACCATCGCGGGCTTCGGGTACGTCGACCGCATCTTCATCATCGCGGCGCGCTCGATGGGCGCCTCCGACCTGCAGATGTTCCGCTACGTGCTGCTGCCAGCTGCGCTGCCCGTGATCCTGACCGGCCTGCGCATCGGCTTTATTATTGCGCTCCTGTCGATCCTCGGCAGCGAAACCATCGCCTCGCTCGCCGGCCTCGGCCACAAGATCGTTCATCTCGCCGAAGCGATGGAGACCGCCCGCATGTTCGCCTACATCGCCTTCGTGGTGGCGATCGCGGCGACGCTCAACACCTTTGCCAGCGCGCTGGAACGAAGAGCGCAGCGCCAGTGAACCGGCACGGGCCCATTCCGCGTATTGGTACGTCGGGGATGCTGTTCCAGGCGGCGCGGCCGCATCTTTCGCCGGCGCGGATTAAGAAGTTGCTGCTGCGCCATCCGGCCCTAGCGCGGATTCTGGTGATTATCGCGCTGTTCCTTCTGTGGGAGGGGGCGGCGCGCTGGTGGGTGGATCCCATGTTCCTGAGCCCGCCGTCGCAGGTTCTGACTTCGCTCGACACCGTGTTCGAGACCCGCGGCGTCCCGGCGGCACTGCGGGTCACGTTCTGGGAGCTTGCGGTCGCATTCGTGATGTCGGTCGTGATCGGTCTGGTGGTTGGACTTGCGGTGGGCCTGTCGAAGTTCTCGCACCGCAGCTCCATGCCGATCATCCTTTTACTGTACGGGACACCCCAGGTCACCATCCTGCCGCTGTTCATCCTGTATTTCGGCATCGGGCCCGCGTCCAAGATCGCGTTCGGCGTGAGCCACGGCGTCTTTCCAATCATCGTGACCACGGTCGCGGGCGTGCAGAACATCAAGCCGATCCTGATGACGGCGGCACGTTCCATGGGCGCAAGCCACTGGCAGCTGTTCCGCTGGGTGATTTTCCCGCACATGATTCCGAGCTTTTTTGCCGGCATGCGCCTCGGGATGACCGGCGTGCTACTCGGCGTTTTGCTGGCCGAGCTCTACGTCTCGACCGCCGGCATCGGCTACTTCACGCAGATGTTCACTCAGAACTTCGATCCGACCAAGTTGCTCGGCCTGATCTCGGTCCTGGCTGCGATGGCGATCATGCTGAACGAGATCGTGCGCAGAGCCGAGGTGCATTTCGCGCGCTGGCGGATGGATTAGGGACCAGGAGTTGAGATGGCTAAGCTAAGACTGAGCGTCGCGTGCGGCGATTACGACATCGTCAAGCCGCTGATCGAGGGTACGGTGCAGGCCGAAGGCCTGGAACTTGTATTTCTCACCGACATGGGGCCGCGCGAGCGCCACTGGCGGATGGGCCGAAAGCACGAATTCGACGTTTGCGAAGAGAACATCGGCGCCTACTTCATGATGCGCGACCAGGATGAGCCGTTGACCGCAATCCCGGTATTCTTGCATCGCCGCTTCCGCCATGGCTTCGTGTTCATCAACACCGCTGCTGGGATCCGCGAACCCAAGGACCTCGCAGGCAAGACTGTCGGCGGCACCAACTTCCAGCCGGCATCGAATATCTGGATGCGGGGCATCTTGGAGGAGCACTATGGCGTCCCGCATCGGAGCATCACTTGGCTGGTCGATCGGAGCGAGGACATCGCCTTCTCGCCGCCGTCCGATTTGCGGATCGAGTTGAAAAGATCACCCAAGACGCTGGGCGAGATGCTGGCCGACGGCGACATCCCGGCGATGATCTCGCCAACGCTGCCGCGGCTGTTCGTGCAGGGCGACAAGCGCATCGCGCGGTTGTTTGTCGACTACAAGGCAGTCGAAATCGCTTTCTTTCGCCAGACCGGCATCTTTCCGATTATGCACGTTACGACAGTGAAGCAGGAGATCGTGGAAAAGTATCCCTGGGTGCCGACCAACCTGACCAAAGCGTTCGAGGCTGCAAAGCAACTCGCCTACCGGCGCCTGGCGAACCCTCGCATGGTGCCATTGGCCTTCGTACGCACGGCGGTTGAGGAGCAGGAGCAGATTTTTGGCAAAGATCCATGGTCCTATGGGCTGACGGCCAACCGCAAGACGCTCGCGACGGTGCTGCGCTACACTCACCAGCAGGGCATGATCCGCAATATGTTGTCGCTCGATGAGATCTTCGCCGACACGGACCTCGGCGACGTTTCTCTTTCCGCCGCCGGACCTGAAGAATTCTGAGCGCGACGAAGGGATGACATGACCGCGCTCGAAACGATGGCTGCCTTCATCGCTCGAGGCGTGCGTGGAGGCGTTCCGGCGACGACACGCGCAACGGCAAAGCGGCATGTGACCGACACAGTCGGCGCCTGGATCGCCGGGGCGCGCACCGCCGAAGGCCGAGCGTTGATCGCATCACCTGCACTTGCGATGACCGGCAGTGACACGGTTTGCGACGTTGGCATTCATTGCGCGCTGGCGCGATTGAGCGAAATCGACAACATCCATCTGGCGTCGTCGATTACACCGGGCAGTATTGTCATTCCGACGGCGCTGACCATCGCCGCTAATCGCTCCGATACGGATACCGAGGCGCTGCTCGAGGCGATCGTTGCGGGAACCGAGGCCATGGTTCGGCTTGGCCTTGCGATCAGCGGGCCTACGGTACTCTACCGTGGCATCTGGCCGACCTATTTCGCGGCGCCGTTTGGCGTCGCGGCGGCGACCGCCCGTCTCGATAATCTTGACGCAGAGCAGACGGCGCATGCGTTGGCGCTGGCGTTAACCTTCGCTTCGCCGGGCGTCGGTCATCACAACGCCGCGCGCACATCGCGCTGGTTTGCTATTGGCCATGCCGCGCGTAACGGTCTCATCGCCGTGGAGGCGGCACAGACTGGCTTTACCTCGGACTTAAACCTGCTCGAAGGCAGCTTCCTTGACGGTATCTATGGCATTACTCCGAATGTCACCGCCTTTACCGAGAACCTTGGCCAGCGCTTCGCTCTCGATGATATCTCATTCAAACCGTGGTGTGCCGCGCGGCAGACAATCGCTGCGACACAGGCTCTCCTTGAGATTATCGAATCCGGCGTATCGCCCGACGCGATAGTATCGGTCGAAGTACATGTCCCATCCCCCTATCTCAAGATGATCAATCATGGGGTGAAGGTCGGTGATCGTGCGTCGCATCTCACTAGCGTTCAATATCACCTCGCGCTCGCCGCCCGCGATCTTTCGGCGTTGTATGACGTTGAACATTCGCCGCAGCGCATTGCCGACGATGTCCAAGCCTTCATGCAAAAGGTATCGGTTTCGGCCGACGAGGCATTGCTAGCGCACTACCCGAAAGCGTGGCCGGCACGCGTTGTTGTCCACACGAGCGGTGCAATGCAAGAGCTAATCGTGATCCATGGGTGGGGAGATCCACAGAGGCCATTCGACGACCGTCGCATCGAGGAGAAATTCCGCCGGATCCTGGCTCCGACCGCCGCGGCCTTCGCCCAAGGATTGCTCGCGCACTGCCGCGCGGTATTCGACACCAACCGGTCGCCGGCCGCGTTGGCGCAAGACATCGCGCGCGTGACCGGAAGAGCGCTCAAAACTTAGAATATGACAGAGGATAGCATCAATTCGTCATGTCCTTTCCGAAAATTCCATTCCAGGAGATGCCGCGAACAAATGGAAACAGGGTCAAGCTTTGGGGTCAGTCGCGTCGGATTGATACGGCCCCGGCGGTCGCGGCATGTCCGCTTCGCTCCAAAAGCGGACAAGTGGGTAGACATCGCGCTAAGTCCGCTTGTGTCATAAGCGGACTCACGCACCGCAACAATGAGCGCTGCTATTCGATCACCTCGTCAGCGGCGGCGAGCAGCGTCGGCGGCGCTTCGAGGCCCAGCGCATTGCAGTATTGAGGTTGAGCACCGGTTCGAATTTGGGCGGCTGTTCGACTGCCGTCCCATTTTGGGTGTACGACTTGGCCGCCTGCCTTTAATATTTGTTTCCCAAAGTGCCAAGCCCAGTACAAAGCGCATGCGTCGCGCTTCATTGCTAGGCTTAGAGATCAATGGGAGGGTGCGATGGCTACCACAAATTTCAGCATTGGCGAAACGGGGTTTGCTATCCCTGATAACGCCACGGTTTCGGATTTCCTCAACGCTGATTTTTTCGGCCCCTGGTGGAGATTACTGGACTTACGGGTCAACCTCGTGGGCCTGACGCACACGTTTCCCGCTGATCTGGATTTCCTGCTCGTGGCGCCGGACGGAAGAACCAGTTTTGAGTTCTGGTCGGATGCCGGCGGCGACGTCAACATTACCAACGGCAACTTCACAATTTCGGATTCCGCTGCATCGTTATTGCCGGACGTGACGGCGATTGCCTCAGGCACGTACAAGCCTACGGACTACTCGGGGAGCTTTTTCGGCGCGGTTGAAGATAGCAGCAACTGGGGCTTCTCATTGAGCATGACCATCAACCACCCCGCCCCCACCGGCACCGCCACTCTCAACTCAGTTTTTGCTGGGATGTTGGTGGCTGGCGGCTGGCACCTCTACGTCAGGGACGATACCGGCTTAGACGTCGGCAGCCTTACGAGTTGGGGCATAAGTGCCACAGTCAACATCATCGTGAAGCCTGACGACTTTAACGGCCAGGGCAGCAGCGACATCTTATGGCGAAACGACAGCGGGCAGGTCTATTTCTGGGAGATGTACCGTTCGGAGATCATCGGCGAGGGCGGTGCGGTGCATGCCCTGGTCCCCAACGACTGGCACATCCAGGGAACCGGCGACTTCGACGCCGATAATACGAGCGACATTTTATGGCGCCACGACAGCGGTCAGACCTACATCTGGGAGATGGGCACCGGGCTGAACGTCAAAGCGGAAGGGACCATCGTGCATGCTGCTGTTCCCAACGACTGGCACATCCAGGGAACCGGCGACTTCGACGCCGATGGAAAGACCGACATCTTATGGCGCCACGATAGCGGGCAGACTTACATCTGGGAGATGAACGGGCTGAACGTCAAAGCGGAAGGGACCATCGTGCATGCTGCTGTCCCCAACGACTGGCACATCCAGCGCATCGGCGACTTCGACGGTGACACCAACAGCGACATTCTGTGGCGCCACGACAGCGGTCAAGTCTACATCTGGGAGATGAATGGCTTGGGGATCAAAGCGGAGGGCGGTGTGGCGCACGCCCTGGTCCCCAACGACTGGCAGATCCAGGGCATCGGCGACTTCGATAACGACGGCAACAGCGACATTCTGTGGCGCCACGACAGCGGGCAGGTCTACATCTGGCTGATGGATGGGTTGGCGATCAAAGCGGAGGGGGGCGTGGCGCATGCCCTGGTTACCAACGACTGGCATGTCCAGGACATCGGCGACTTCGACATCGACGGCAGCAGCGACATTGTATGGCGCAACGACAGCGGTCAGGTCTACATCTGGTTGATGGATGGTTTGGGGATCAAAGCGGAAGGTGCTGTGCCACACGCTGCGGTATCCAGCGACTGGCACATTTTCAGCTAGCAACCGTATGTGATGGCCATCACTAAAAAGCGCTTTTCATTGCCGAACTGCGCAAAAAGAACCGCGCATTCCTGACTGCACCCGCTCTGGCCGGAATAAGCAGCGACCTGATGCAGTCTCATTGACCGAAAGCGCTTTAGCAAGGAGAACAAAAATGTCTCGCAAGACCGCCACGACTCTGGCCGTCCTACTCGTTTTTGGCACTGCCTCGGCTGCTTTGGCGGATGCCAATAATCGGACCGACTATCTAGGTTCATTCGGCCAACGCCCGGTGTCGATGACCTCCAACGGTCGCACCGGAGCCGTGAATGATGCTGCGGAGCCGTTCACCACCGAGAAGAACGCTTCGTTCGCCCCATCGCCGCCCGCCCTCGCACGGAGCGCCCCGTTCCGTCGTGGCATCACCGGTAAAACGGTCGTTTGGATCAAATTGACTGAACCCGGCGGCAAACTGATTCATATCAACGTGGAGCACGTAACATCCGTTAGATCCGACACTCAAATTCCTGGAGCCAGGGCTCAACTCGACTTGACGAGCGGGAAATTTCAGGGCGTGCAGGAAAGTGTGGAGCAGGTCATGCAGTTGATCTCGGCCGCCCCAGGCGCTCCCGAGAATGACGAAACACCAAGCGCAGCCCTATGAACAAGCTGAATGCGCCAGATGGTTCCACCATAAGAAAATTGCCTTTCCGGATCTAGTTTATGCGTCGGGTTATGTGCTGCTGCACGCGCGCCGCGAGCGGCCACGCGAGCGCCGCACCGCCGACGCGCGATATGAACTCGCGCCGCCTCATGGACTTCTTCTCCGAGGCGAGGACCACGCCGTCCATGTTGAGGTACACAGCGTCTTCAAGCAAGCACCGTACAGTGCGTCACAAAGGGGCCGGGCTCACGCCTGCAGCTGATCGAGCAAAGCCTTCGCGTCTTTTAGATCGCGCGTCTCGAATCCTTCGGTGAACCAACCATAGATGGGCGCGAGAAAAGCAAGCGCTTCGTCGCGCCTGCCCTGACTTATCCAAAGCGCGGCAAGGTCTTTCGCAGCTCGTAGTTCAAGGGATCGAGCCTGCTGGCTTCTTGCTGTGGTCAGGGCCTGATCCAGCGATGACTGTGCATCGGTCCCGCCGCTTGGTGCGCCGCGGAAGATTAACGCGCGTGCCTTTAGACGGTGCAGTTCGGCCTCAAATATTCGTTCGCTATTGTGGCTGGCTGCCGAGAGTCCCTGCTCTATCACCTCCAGGGCAGCCTCGGGTTCGCCTCGGAGCAATAAGATCGGACACAACAGCACGTAGAGCACCGTGATGCCGAGCTGATAGCCTGCGCTACGATACTGATTCAACACACCCCTCACTTCCTCGAGCGTGCTCGCTGAAGGGTCCAGCATCGTCATGCAGATACCTCGAATGGCGCGCGACAAGCCGTGCCAGTGCCCGAATCCGTATTCCTCCGATAAGGTGAGGCAGCGCTCGGCGAACCGCTGCGCGATCGCCGGCTCGCCGCGCAGAGCGTGAAGAATGGAGGCATAGTAACAAGCGTACGCCTGTGTGTGCGGATGTCCGACTGCGTCGGCACGTTGAAGCGCGGCGGCCATTTGCGCGCTGGCCATGTCGACGTGGCCGAGGATCCAAAGGGCCCACGACATCAGGGCGAGACCCGCCGCCCCAGCGTCCTGACCAGCTGCCCGAGCAGCGAGTATGTCGGTCTCATTGCTCGCGCTGAACGCCTCGATAGTCCGTTCGGTTAGTTCACGGGCATCAACGACCGATCCCATAAACAAGAGTATCATGCCTAGCCCGCGTATCGCATTGATCAGCATTGGCCGATCATTGCGTGCTTCGGCGAGACCGAGCAACGTTGCGGTTGCCTCCCGGGCTTGTGGCAGCTCCCCACGGATGACGCTTCCGGTAGCCAGCCAAAACATGACTTGCAGGTACTCGGGCGGATCGCCGAGGCGCGTGCACAGCTCACGGCTGCGAGCGAAGGTCGCAATGGCCGTACTTGAGGCCGGACCTTGAGTGGCGATCAGGCAAGGCCCCAGAGCGAACTGGAGATCAAGCTCCAACCTGTCCCTCTCTAGGCTGTCCGGTAAATGGCCCGCGATCTCTATGCCTCGCTGCAAGTGCGCGATGGCTTCGAGATTGGCGAAGCGCTGGACAGCATTCTTGCCGGCTTTTAACCAGCAGCTCACCGCCTTTTCGATCAGTCCGGCTTCGGTGAGATGGTGCGCCAGAGTTTCAGGCTGAGCCTCCACGATTTCCGGGAATCGTTGCTCGAATGCGCTCGCAATTGCTGCATGCAAGTGCGCGCGCCGAGCCTTCAACAGGCTGGAATACGCAGCGTCTCGCACCAGCACGTGCTTAAAGGTATAGACCGCATGCGGTATCTCGCCCCGGCGGAATATCAGCTCCGACCGAACCAGCTGGCCGAGCGCCTCCTCCAGCTTCTCTCGCGGAATCCCCGCTATGGCGTTCAGCAGTTCGTACGAGAACGAGCGACCGACCACCGCGCCGATCTGGGCTACCTCCCGTACCGGCGCGAACCGGTCGAGACGCGCTATTAGCGAGTCATGTAATGTGGTTGGGATCGCTAGCGACGGCAACGGGTGCTCAAGCACATAATGGCCGTCCTGCTCCTGCAAAACTCCGCTTTCGAGTACAGTCTTGGTCAGTTCCTCGACGAACAGAGGCACGCCGTCCGTGCGCGTGAGAATCTGGTTCATCACCTCCTCGGGCAGCGTCTTGCCACCGGTAATCCGCTTGATTATGGCCGCCCCGTCTGCTCGGCCAAGGCGCGTTAGGGCGACCGTTGTGACATGCGCGTAATTTGGCCAGGGCGGAACGAACTCTGGCCGTCCGGTGATGAGCAGTAGCACCCGAAGCTGCGGCACTCGATCCAACATGACCGTGAGCAGCTCAAGCGAGGTCGGATCGATCCAATGAACATCTTCAAAGATCATCAGCACCGGCTGTATCGCGGCCAGGCCTTCGAGCTGCGCCAAAAGCGCGGCCAGTGTCTTCTCCTTCCGGTTCTGCGGACTGAGCTCTGCCAGACGATAGCGATTGCCCAATGGCAGCGACAGGAGGTTGGCCAGCACTGCTATCGTCTCACCTCCATCGGTCGCCGATTGCACGAGCAGCGTTTCGAGTTTGGCGAGCTTCTGAGCAGGCGACTCGCCACGCTTGAACCCGGCAGCCCGTTCGAGTTGGCCGACGAACGGGAATAGCGCACTGTTGGCGTGGTGCGCTGAGCAGAAGTAGCGCAAGTTTATGTGTGGCTCCGCCTGCACCCGCTCTTGAAGCGCAAGCGCAATGTGCGACTTGCCGATGCCGGGGTCACCAGTCAGCATCACGACGCGGCCTTCGCCCTGGGTGGCGCTCCGCCAGCGGCGTAACAGCAGTTCGAGCTCCTCGTCACGCCCGAACAGCGGCATCAGCTTGCTTTCGTGCTGCGCTTCAAAGCGGCTCTCCACGCCGCTCGTCCTCAGCACTCGCCACGCCCGTACCGGTTCCGCCCAACCTTTGAGTGCGACAGGGCCGCGATCGCGGTACTCAAACTGCCCTCCGGTCACACGGCGCGTGCTCGCGGAGATCATCACCGCACCCGGCTCGGCTAGCGCTTGCAGGCGAGCAGCTAGGTTCGGCGTGTCGCCGACCACCGCCTGCTCCTGCGAGCCACCCTCTCCGATGAGGTCTCCCACCACGGCGACGCCGGTCGCGATGCCGATGCGGATCTGTAACGGGGAATCCCCGCCCGTCCGCAGATTAGCCACGGCCTCGACGAGCGCGAGCCCAGCGCGCACCGCTTGCTCGGCATCGTCCTCGTGTGCTTGCGGATAACCGAAATAGGCGAGGACGCCGTCGCCCATATATCGCGCCACCACTCCCTGATAGTCGCCGATGACCTCGGCGACGCGGCGATGAAAGACGGCCATCACCTGGCGCATATCTTCGGGATCAAGCCGTGCCGCGAGCGCAGTCGATCCGACCAGATCGCAAAACATCACCGTCAGTTGGCGTCGCTCCGCACGCTCCCGTCCCGGTTCGGTCGCCGTTTGCGGCGTGCTGGCGGGTGCCCGCTGTAGTTCGGCGATCGCGCGCAGCATCTTGCGGCGGTGCCCAAGCAGCACACCGAGCTCCTTGAGATCACTCTCTGTTAGATCGCGGATAACTGACAGATCGATCCCATTCTCGGCGAAGCGCTGCGCGTATTCTCCGAGGTCAAGCGATGCTAGCCACTCTGCGACGTCCTTCATGCAAGCCTCGCGGCACTTGAGTCGAGGCTCCGACATTTGCCCGCTAGCATTTTAACACGAAGGGCTCGTCGCGCGGTCGCCCAAGGCAAAGATGCCGATTGTCGACACCAAGCCGCCCCGGCAGCAAAGAGGCGGGCTGCATGAAGGAACTCGGTTAAAGAGGCTGCACCCCGCAAAATTGCCGATGCACCAACACCCCCGCTTCGGCTGGGCTTCTTTGCTCCGCGCTCGCTCGGACTCACACGAGATCGAGTGCACTCTGACCGGCACAACCCAATCTGCTCGCATAATGTCCGCTGTACCTCCGATAGCGACCGAATTAAGCGTCGCAACCAACTGACGTGACGTGCCACTAGCAGACATCAGCGCTGCCTCACTCGATCGCCTCGTCGGAGCGGGCGAGCAATTGAGACGGCACCGTGAGGCCGAGCGCCTTGGCTGTCTTCAGGTTGATCACAAACTCGAACTTGGTCGGCTGCTGGACCGGCAAGTCGCTGGGCCTTTCACCCTTGAGGATGCGATCGACATAGGATGCTGCCTGCCGGTATGTGTCGAGCATCTCAATCCCATAGGACATCAGACCGCCGCTTGCGACAAAGTAGCGGAACGGATAGACGGCGGGTAAGCGGTGGTGAGCGGCGAGCCCGATGATCGATTGACGATTCGTTGCGGTGAACAGGTCCGGCAGCACGATGAGCGCGCTACCGGATTCGCGCGCAAATTGCTCGATGACGCCTTCCATCTCGGCCGTATTGTGAACCTCTGCAGCAAACGGCTTTACTGACAGCAACGGCGCAGCGGTCTCGACCGCCCTCGCGTAAAAGAGAGGCGCTGTATTTGGATTAAAGAGATATGCGACACGCGTGATTTTTGGAGCGACCCATTTCACCAGTTCAAGCCACTTATTGGCTATTGAGGGCTCGAAATTCGTGAAGCCGGTGAGATTGCCACCCGGTCGCGCCAAGCTTTGCACCACACCGGCGGTGACGGGGTCGCTTACCTGTACAAATACCGTGGGAGTCGTGCGGGTGACATCCCTGACCGCGACGGCGATGGGCGTCGAATTGGCCAGGATCACATCCGACCGCAAATCGAGCAACTCTTTGGCGAACTGGCGCGCATACACTACATCGCCCGCACTCCATCGATAGATGAACTGAACATTGCGGCCCTCTGTCCAGCCCAGGGCCGCAAGTGCCTGACGGAAAACCGCGACGCGCGCCTGTCCCTCCGGATCATCTGAAATTCCCATCAATACCCCGACGCGCCGCACGCGATCAGGCTGCTGTGCCCGCGCCGCGAGCGGCCATGCAGCCGCCGCGCCGCCGAGCAGCGTTATGAACTCCCGTCGCTTGATGTCGAGCATGGGGGACTTCCTCCCCTATGCGGTACCAGCGCCGCCGACTGGCCCCGTGCGCTTGGTTTCGCGCACAGCACACTGCCGCAGAATGGCCGGCATGTCCTTGGGAAAAATCTGAATCGTTGTGAATCCGCGGGGCCGTGCCCGGTCGGTCCGATAGTCCCGCACGGTGTCCTTTGCCACGACAGCCTCTCTTTGTGACCGAGACCAATCACAACACATCCGAATGTAGTTCGGACGACGTGCGGGAGTGGTGATCTGGTTCACAGACCCCGCTCGATTTTTGGCCCGTCGAGCTGGTTGGCTTCCTCCGCAACTTGGTAGAGTTCTGCGAAGCGCTGCGTGGTCGGTCGCCGGACGTTTGCATTGAGGCCTAGGCCATTGTGCCCATTGGACTAGACCATTGTGCTCATTGGACCTAGACCATTATGCCCACGCAAGCCGGTGGAAATTTCTCACACAGCGGTAACCAACATGAACCGCTGCCGGTGCTTAGAGGCTTTCCTGTCATGGCCATCACAGAATGCTCGATTACACTCGGGCAGAATTGGGATGGTGGGGAGCACACAGTGCGGGGCATTTTGCCGGCATGGATGAGCCCGAAAGAGATTTTGATCTGCGTCAAAGCGTTGGCGCTTAAAGCGTACCAGGCAAAATAGATGACTTTTGATGAGCAAGAACGCTCGTGAGCGTGAAGCCGTGAGCACCGATGACGAGATAACGACTTGGCTTGATGGGATAGGACTCGCGCAATACGCGACTGTCTTTGCCGAGAATGCCATCGATCTCGATGTCCTGTCCGATGTGAGCGAGGCCGATCTGGAGAGATTGGGTGTCGCGCTCGGCCATCGAAAACGGATGCTCAGAGCGATCGCTTCGCTTCCAGGCGCGAGACCAGCCGCCGGCGCGTCGGGCACCGGCCGGGCCCCGCCGCTATCCGAGCCCGAGAGACGCCAGCTGACCGTGCTTTTTTGCGATCTGGTCGGCTCGACCGCTCTGGCGGTCAAGCTCGACCCCGAAGACCTGCGCGAGGTGGTCCGCGGATACCAAAGCTCTTGTGCTGCGGTGGTCACTCAGATGGGCGGGCATGTGGCCCGATTCATGGGCGACGGACTCCTTGTCTATTTTGGCTACCCCCAGGCGCACGAGGACGATGCTGAACGCGCCGTGCGGGCGGGGCTGAATCTCGTGGCAAAGGTGAATCAGCTGCTGCTTCCGACCGGGGACCCGCTGCAGGTGCGGGTTGGAATTGCAACCGGCGTGGTCATTGTCGGTGACCTCATTGGCGAGGCGTCGGCGCAGGAGCAGGTGGTCGTCGGAGAGACTCCGAATCTAGCTGCTCGCTTGCAAAGCGTGTCCGCCCCTAACACCACAGTCATAGCCGCCAGCACACTGCGGCTGCTCGGGGATATGTTCGTGTGCGAGCAGCTGGGGCCGTTTGAAATCAAGGGCCTTTCCGAGCCTGTGATGGCGTGGCGGGTGTTGGGGGAACGAGTGACCGAAAGTCGCTTCGCCGCAATCCATCCGACGAACCTTACGCGCTTTGTCGGCCGGCAGAATGAGCTGCACCAGTTGTACGGCTTGTGGAAGCGGATCAAGGCCGGCAAGGGTCAGATTGCTCTGCTGTGTGGCGAGGCCGGCATCGGCAAGTCGCGCATAAGCAAAACGCTATTGGTTCGGATCATAGATGATGCACACGTGACGATACGACTCCAATGCTCTCCCTATCATACCAACAGTCCATTTTATCCAATTATCAGCCAGCACGAACATGCGGCGCATTTCCAACCACTCGATCCCCCCGAGGTCAAGCTCGAGAAGCTCGAGGCCCTGTTATCCCAGATCGGTTCAGAGATAGTGGCCGACGCCCCGCTCTATGCCGCCTTGCTGTCGATCCCAACGGATGGACGCTATCCGGCCTTGGAGCTGACGCCGCGACGGCAGAAAGATCTCATGATCGAGGCTCTGGCCCGTCAAGTTATGACCCTTGCGCGCACAAAGCCGGTGCTCTTCGTAATCGAGGACGCACATTGGATCGATCCTTCCACGCTGGAAGCAACGAATCGATTCATCGAGGCGGTCAAGACGGCTCCGGTCTTCCTCCTGATCACCTTCAGGCCCGAGTTTTTCCCGCCGTGGCTCGATCAGCCACACGTGACCATGATCCATATCGATCGACTTGGGCGCGACAAAGCCAGCGCGATGATCCGGGATCTGGCAGGCGGCAAGGAATTGCCAGCCGAAGTGCTCGAGCAGATCATCAACAAGACCGATGGGGTTCCCCTGTTTATCGAGGAGCTGACCAAGATGGTGCTGGAGTCCGGGCTGCTCCGGGACGCAGGGGATCGCTACATCACGGTCGGCCCGCTGCCGCATCTCGCCATTCCGACCACGCTGCACGATTCATTGATGGCGCGTCTTGATCGGCTCAGCCCGATCAAGGAGGTTGCCCAGATCGGCGCGGCTATCGGTCGTGAATTCACTTATCGCCTGCTCGCGGCAGTCGCGCCAATTTCCGGCATTGCACTGCAGTCGGCGCTAGCGCAACTCACGCACGCTGGATTGATCTTCAGCCGCGGCGAACCGCCGGATTCCAGTTACATCTTCAAGCACGTCCTGCTGCAGGATGCGGCGTACGCGAGCTTGCTGCGGGGGAGGCGCCAGGAACTGCATCGCCGTATCGCCGATGCGCTCGAGGACCAGTTCGCCGAGTTGGCAGAGACACAACCGCAGCTGATGGCGCATCATCTGGCGCAAGCGGGGCGCACCGAACTGGCCATCAATTACTTACGAAAAGCCGGGCAGCGTGCGAACGAGAGCTCGGCCAATGCGGAAGCCATTGGGCATCTGAAGCTCGCGCTGGAACTTCTGCAATCACTTCCCGACGGTCCGGAGCACAAGCGAAAAGCGCTCGAACTGCAGGCGATGCTCGCCCAGGCGATGATCGCAGGCCGCGGCTATGCCGCGCCCGAAACTAGGCAAGTTCTGCTGCAGGCGAAGGCATTGACCGATGAGCATACCGAGGTGCCGCAGAAGTGCATCATCCTTTACGGGATATGGGCGTCCTACTACGTCGCCGGTGAGGTCGCGATGCAGCAGAAGGCGGCGGTGGAGTTTCTTGCCGAAGCAGAGCGGCATGATGAGAGCGCTTCAGTCTGCCTGTCCCATCGCACCCTCGGCACTACCTATGTGCAGATGGGTGAATTTGCTGCTGGGCGCCAACACCTCGAACGCGCTCGGGAGCTATACGATCCTGAGCACCATTCTCAATCCAAGTACGTCTACGGTCAGGACATCGGAGCGACCGCCCTGAGCTATCTGTGTTGGGCGCTGTGGCATCTGGGATATGTCGATCAGGCGGCGGCGGTCGCGGCCGAGGCGACGAAACGTGCTGAGGCGTTGTCACATCCGTTTACGCTTGCCTACACCATTTGTCATGCCCGCGGCATGATGGATATCTTCCGCCGCTGCCCGGAGGATACGCGATCATATGCCAACACCGTCATTTCGATTTGCAGCGAGCACGACTTTCCGTTCTGGGCGGCCGGCGGGCGGATTCTCGACGGCTGGGCCATCGCATGGCAGGGGAACGTAGACGAAGGGATCGAAAAGCTTGATAAAGGTCTAGCGGCTTGGCGCAAGACTGGCGCGCGCCTGTGGTTGCCCATCTTTCTCGCCCTCAAAGCCGAGATTCACGCCAAGGCGGGCCACAGCGATGCCGCACTAAATACCATCGGAGAAGCACTCGCCATTTCGGACGAGACGGGTGAACGCTGGGCCCTCGCCGAGGTGCTGCGGATCAAGGCCGGCTTGTTGCAGGCGACCGGGCGCGCTGCGGCCGACGAGATCGAGAAACTGCTCGTCGAGAGCCTGGAAACTGGACGGTCCCAGCAGGCGCTTTCCTGGCAACTACGCACGGCATGCGATCTTGTGCGTCTCTGGCAGGGGCAAGGTCGCATCGAGGAAGCCCTGACGTTGTTGCAATCCACTTATGATCAGTTCACCGAAGGTTTCGACACGGCCGACGTGATCCAGGCCGAGGCGCTTCTAAAAAGCCTAAGAACTCGCCGGAGATCGTGAAACGTCGAGAAACCAGAGGGTACCGCGGAACAGAGCGGCGATGGTTCGCGCTTCACTCATCCTCTCAAATACGCCGGCAAGCTGATCCGGCCCGCTGATAGGAAAGCTCGTCAGCTCAAGCCTCAGCGCTTGTGCCGCAGCTTCGGTTCTCTGCGCCTGCGCGCTGTCCGGGGAATTCGCGTTAGATAGTACCGCAACTCGCACTAACGAAGGCAGTGCGTTGATCTGCGGGCTATAGCAATTTCCTATGGGTTCCAGTCCTCCCAAGTTTCGCGCGAGATGTGACGCCGGTCACAGATATCTTCCGCTCCCCGGTCTAAAGCCCCGCGCAGCGACATCGAGCCGCGTTGGCGCAAGACATCGCGCGCGTAACCGGAAGAGCGTTCAAAACTTAGAATACGACAGAGGATAGCATCGATTCCTCGCCGTTCCATGACCGCAGTTCCCCCGCAAGCGGACATGCGCCGATGCTGTGATTGACGCGCGTAATTAGTAGGCCCCCGCGACAGTCGAGAGCCGCTATAATGTTCTGGGGGCAACGCAACGGAAGGAAAATAATCATGCCCGTGATGTCTGGGTTCGGCGCGCTTGAGAAGCTGCCGTGGGAGCGTATCAATGACAAAATTGAGCGCCGCGTTCTTGCGGGGAAGCATGGAATGATCGTGTGGTGGAAAGTCAAGGCCGGCGCGCATGCTGGTGCGCATCAGCATCCGCACGAGCAGATCGTTTGGATGCTCAAGGGCAAGATGGATTTCCGCATCGGCAACGAGCGGCGTTCGATGATCGGGGGCGATGTTGCAGTTATTCCCGGCGACACCGAGCACGAAGGTTTCTTCTCCGAAGACACCGAGGTTGTGGATATCTTCGCGCCACCGCGTGAAGATTTTCTCGCTGGGGGTACGCCATCTTATATGCGTGCGCCGTAATCAGGTTGCCCCGCCTGCCGCTTAGCAGCTCGAAAGCGACCACCCTCGGCTCAAAATCACTACGACCAGCGCTGCCGACTGTCCGCTTAGTCCCAAAAGCGGACAAATTGGCCGACGTCTTGGGACGTCTGCTTAAGCCTGATTCTTTATTGGGCTGATTTCGCGGCAGCCGCCCTGTCGATCTTCCTTCTCCCAATGTTTGGCCAGCGAAGCGTCGCCATACTTTTCGTTGCGATCGCAAGCTTGTTGATTGGATTTGCTTGCCCACCAACACAACGCGTCCATCACGGAGCGGACTTCCAATTCGTATCGTCGCACGAGCGGAAATTTGGATGCACCGGCACAGTGGCCACCGCATGCTCTAGTGATTTTGTTTGATTGAGCCTTCCCGCGTCAGCGGTCCAAATCCCCAAGAGAACAGCGGTTTGCCGCCGTCGTTTCCGATGGCGACCACCTCCTCCAGCCAGAACCGCTCGTGCTCGCCGCCCGGGTAGAGCAGGTGGACTGGGACCACCATTCCGTCTTCCAGCATCCAATCGACGTTCGACTTGGCGTCAGCCGTGCGTTGCTCGATGTCCATGTGCGACAGGCCGAGGCCGTGGAAGAAGATGACGGCTGAAGCCGGGTCCGGCACGCCTTCCCGCCGGTAGATTTCGCGACCTTTGGCCTGCAGCTCGCTGATGCGCGCGCCCGGTCGCATGGCGGAAAGCAGCATCTGCGCCACCCTTGCCGTCGCATCGGCAAAGCGCTTGGCCGCGCCTTCAGGCTCGCCCTCTACCACCCAGGTCTTGCCGCCGTCCCAGCAATAAAGATCGATGGTGCCGTGGCAGTCGAACATGACGTGGCTGCCAGGCTCGATCACGTCGTTCTCGAGGCCGGTGGCGAGCGTGAGCGCGGGATCTGTGCCGCGCGGATGACCCCACACCATGCCGCCCGGGTCGCGCACGAAACCGCCCAACTCGGTGACGGCGCACGCATAGGCCTTATTGAGATCCCGCCAGGTCGCGCCCTTGTCCCAGGCGGCGATGGTGCGTCGGATCGCCGCCTCGTTGAGGGCGGTCGCGCGCTGCAACAGGCCCAACTCGGTCTCGGTCTTCACTGCGCGCGCGAACATCAGTGGGTCGTAGCCATCCGCGACCTCGAGCCCCTCGACCTCCAAACGGAACCCGAAGCCCATGTCGTCGAAGGCAACGCGCCCGTGCTCGAGCCTGAGATCCTTGAGCGCGCGACGGACGGCGCTGGCCATGTCGAAGGCATAGGCCGTGCGGGCATGGGCTATCCACGACGCCTCCGCCCCGTCTTGCGGGATGAAACGATCGATATCACTGCGCTGCGCTGGTAGGTCGAGTGGCATCATCACGGCGCGGAACGGCCGCAAATCCTCGACCCACGTCGGCTGTTTGAGAAACGTCGCTAGGTAGTAATCAGCAAGAATGAGGACAGGATGGTCCGGCATGTGGCGCGAGAGTATCACGGCGTAAGGCCGCGGCTCGTCCGACTTGTGCGCGATGCCGTTGAACGCTGTGAGGTAGAACACGTTCCACGGAGCGGTGGCCACGATCCCGTCGAGACCGCGCGCCTTCATGGCGTGAAGCAAACGATCGAGGTTGCAAAAGCGCTTCGGCAGCGGCGCACGCGCGAAGGCATCGGCGGTCGCGGCGTGCGCTGTGTTCATCATGACCGCTTCTCCGTAGCGCAGCCATGCATCTGTTGGATCGTCGAACTTGCCATTTATTGCATCCCGAAACAACTGACAGACACCAGTCGCGGCACCGTCATGTGCGCCGCCACGCGCGACGCGATGCGACGCGATCCCAGTCCTAAGTGAGTTCGCTGGCGATCCACCTCGTGACTGACCGCTGGGTAGGTGACCAGCCGAGATCGGCCGCGGCTTTGCCGCGCACACGGCTGTTTGAGCCGAGCGAGAACACTGCCATGTTCCAACCCCAGGCGGTGATCGCCTGCTCGGCGGACCAGGATTGTGGAGCGCCGAGACCAAGTCGGACCGCGATGGCCTTCGCGATTTCGGCCAACGCCTCCTCGCCGCTCTCGACGTACATGAATGTGCTGGCGGGTGCTTTCGCGATGGCTAACGTATAAAGCGCCGCGACATCGGCGATATGTACATTCGACCAACGGTTCAGTCCGCGTCCGATGTACCGCGCGACCCCGGATGCCTTGGCTTGGCGCACGAGCGCGGGGATCTGGACGCTTTGCGCCGGGGCCCCTAGAGCATTGCCGTAGATCATCGTGTTGCAGAGCACCACCGAGCGGATGCCGGAAGCAGCGAGCACCAGCCGGTCGATCGCGACACGAGCGGCCTTATCGGGGTGCGGCTCGATTGGCGTCGCCTCGTGAAAGATTCGATCGGACGGTTCACCCATGGCGAGATCGGCCACGATGCTGCTGCCGCTGCTATGGATCAAGGGTTTGCCGGAACCGGACAGACCGGCAATCAACGCCTCGACTGCACCGCGGTGATCGCTGCTGGCCGCATTGACGACAGCATCGGCAGCCCGGGCTTCGACCTGCAACAGCGTCGCATCATCAAGCGATCCAACGACTGCTTCGACGCCGTACGCTGCAACCGCGTCGGCCTTCGCCTTGCTGCGAACGAGGCCGCGAACCGTATGGCCGTCTGCGATAAGGGCTGATGCAACCGCGCCGCCAATAAAGCCACTCGCGCCGGTGATGAAGATTTGCATATTGGCCCTCCCGCGTTTCGGTCGTGACGAAAGCGTCGCTGCCAACTCGAGATCCTTGGGGAAGACCTGAATTGTTCTGAATCTAGCCGTGCCGCGAAAGACGTAGGGGTACCCATCAGAAGGACGCCGATACGAGGCACTCTGTGGAATTGCTGCGCGCGCGCCGCGAGCGGCCACCCCGCGGCCGCGCCGCCGAGAAGCGTGATGAAATCGCTACGGCTGTGGCCCAGAATGCCGTAGCTCACGCTCGGCACGAAATACGTTGCTGTAAAGTCCTGCAATCCACTGGCGTCCGCTCGAGGTAACATTGAGATAACCGATAGCGGTCTGGATGTGCGGCGAGATTCGGTTCCAATAAAATTGCGGATATTTATCGACGATGTCTGCTGGCGATTCATAGCCGAGCTGCTTGTTCAGACCAATTTCTTCAAATTCGTAGTAGAGCGCATTGGCTTTTCTCAAATAGTGGGGATCGCCAAGCTGACCGATGAGATCTGCGGCTCGTAAGAGTTCGCCTTCTTCGTCAACCTCCTCCTTCTCGTCGGTCGACGATGAATATGGGAATCGCGTGAATCCGATTGCACGTGCGATCCGCGCGCCGTCGAGTTCCTCGACTGCCGCGAGACGATCCCGCACGAACAGCATCGATCGTTCAACGTGATATGGCGCAAGCGCGGCGTCGGACGATCCGCGCGGCAATGAAACCTTGCGGCCAGTCCCATCAACAACGTAGCCATCATCCCCGTCCCCTTTGACGACGCCGCGGACGTACCCAATATCATGCGCCAGGCAGGCGACGATAAAGTTCGAATAATCGGTCGGTGTCGAAGGCTTCAAAAGTGCACGGCCCTTGAAGATGTCATGGCCGGCCAGAGTGACGAGCATCGTATGCTCGACATTGTGGTAGAGGGCGTCGCTATTCCCGATGCATTCAAGCGCCACCCGGGCAGCGAACGGAATGAGTTCAGCCAAGCGCGCATGCGAAGCCCCGAACCGATCCTTCATATCGGCGGCAAGGAAGGAGCCCAGGGCTCCTGCCGCTAGCTCGGGTAGCGTAATCATGCATCGCGGCCTGAAAGCTTGCTCTACAATAATCGTGGATCTGCCCGAGTTCTATATTAAATCGAAAGACTCAAATGCGATTCCGAGCTAACGTCGGTTGCATCACCGGCAGCGGCACGGGGTCAGGCGCCGGCGGCAGAGAGACCGGTCGCGCTCCCGCCTGAACGGATCGGAGCGCACCAATGCCCATCACGCCGTACCTCGACGGCTTCGAGGCTGATACCGAGACCAAGCGCGTCCTCGGGGTCGCATTTGAAATGACCTGCGTGGCCCTGCGACTTGCAGGTCGCGACGGCGATCTCGCCCACGAGGTCATTGCCAGGCGAATGATCGAGCTCGCCCAGGCCGGCGAGCGCAATCCCGACATTTTGTGTGAAACCGTCTTGAAGGAGCATGACGCGTGGCGTTTTTGACGCGCTGCTCTGCGCCGCCGGCATTGGTGGAATGAAACCTCCGCGTTCGCTCGCGGGTTCTGCCGTCCATGACCGACGTTCCGGGCGGAAAGAACATTCGCAAGCTACCGCCAGAGGAAGCTACGTATTTTTACCGATGCCCGGCCTGCGGCGTCTGGGTCGATTCCCGCGACCTCGGTCAAGTCTTCGATCACGAAGGGCCGCTCCCCCATCCGGAGTACAAGTAAGCCGGAATAGATTGCGGCTCGCTCTCGACTGTGATTCTTGGTTCGATCACTTCCTCCTCGGTCGTGCCTCAGTTTGAATTGTGACAGCTACGTATTCCTACGTACTGAACTGTGTCCTCTATCGAGCATTGGGAAAGCGGGTGCTTTCGGGCAAACCCTAAGTCCTGGCCGAGGGTGCTCGTCTACAGCCCCGGAGGACTCGCGGACCCGGCGCTGTGACGGTTCAGGCCGGTCGCGGCGGGGCAACCGTGGCGAACAGTAAAAGTGATTGTCTGGACGCGGCGGCGGCGTGTCTCCGACTGGCGGAGCGGACTGCCGACACGACCATGAAGATGAAACTGATCGACATGGCGCAGTTCTGGATCAACACGTGGGCACTGGACGCCATTGGCTCCTCCTCCGTCCGAGAAGGTGCACGTCGCCGCGAGCATAATTCTGCGCTGTCCGCATGTCAGCGCACGGCGCCGAACGCATGATGAGTTCGCGATAGCGCGACGCTATCGCGGCGCAAGACGTCCACGCCCTAGAACGGCACGTCTTCGGGGGGAGGCAGGGCCGCGACCTCCTGATCGCTTTTGCGCATGGCCGGCGTCGCCTTGGCGCGCGCCTCCTTCTCGAGCTCGGCGATGAACGCACGCAGCGTGGGCGCCGGCCGCCGTCCGCGCACGGGAGGGAGCGTCAGGCGCGTGTCGACCTTGGCGAAGCGCTTGTGATGGGTGATGTCCTTGCGCCGGCCGACAATGCGGTAGGAAAACGCCACGCTCGATTTGCCGCCGGCAAGCTCGCGCACCTCGAAGCTCGCCCCGCCTTGGCTGCGCACATAGAGCCCGCGGCAGTCGCCGCGCGGCGTGAGAAACACGTGATAGTCGCCGCGCTTGATCACCTTGGCGAAGTCCGCGTCGAGCTTCACGGTGGCGCGCCCGCCCTTGAGCTTGCCCGCGCCGAAATCCTCGAACCAATGCTCGGGGCTCTCCATGCAATGGAGCACGCGCTGCGAACCGTCGGGAAACCTCACCGCGGCGTTCTTCACGCCGGCGGTGAGCGTGCCGGTGACCACGACATTGCCCGCGAAGAAGCCGGCGAAGGAATTGACGCTCTCCCCGACGACGCCGGCGTTGGCGGTGGAGAAGCCGTAGACGCCGATGAGCGCGTTCGATGTCCCGATCACGCCGGGTGCGTCGCTGGCCGTGCCGAGAACGCCGGCGGCGGCCGGAATACCCATGCCGGGCGGCGGTCCCTGGTTTTCGGCAACGCCGCGGACGCCGCTAGAAGAGTGGCTGCCCGAGCGGCCACTCACGCCGGAACCAAAGAGCGAGTTGCCCAGGACGCCGCCGCCGTTAAACGATCGGCCCTGGACACCGTCGTTGTTTTCCGAAAACCCGATCACTCCCGGCTGGGTCGACGCCGCGCCGAGGACCCCGGCGTGGAATACGCTCGGAACGAAGGTGTTCTCTTCGACCTGGCCGTAAACGCCGACGTGGTTGATCGACGTGCCGGCGACACCGGTGAAATCGCGTGCCGTGCCGTGGACGCCGGCAAAGGTCGAGTACGGACCAAGCAAGCGTCGCAGAGCGGCCCCGCCACACCCCACCATACCGCCGGCGCTGCCGTATCCAACCACACCGAATCTGTATAGGGGAAGCTGGCCGTCGCCCTCGGATCTGTTTGCAAAAGCCATAAGCCGATTTTGGTCGGGCTCGGCAGAGAAAAAATTGTCAACGGTACCCATGCAAGCCTCCTGCGCATGAAGATCCGACCCCAAGGTACACGCGTGCGTCGAAGAAATGTGTGATCGTCTTCACAACCACAGGCCGTTAAACGAACAATGCGGGCTACGCCATTTGGCGGAACAATGTAGTGCGGGCGGGCGTGCAGCGAACCCATCACCGCGCCGAGACATTAGACTTCTTATTTTTCCTCCGCCCGCGGGAGCTACAGCTGGGGCCGGATGCGGGGCCGCAAACGTTTTCGAGGTGCGCGCAATCGTCTGCCTCACCTCGCGCCCTTCGATGCGCGCTGCCTCGCTTCGAGGCGAGCGGCGAATCCGTCCCGCAATTCGATGCGAGGGGCGGGCGCGTGCCGTTCCGTCCTTGTCCGCGCGTGCTTGCGCGGTGCCCGCGCCGCCGCGGCGGGCAATGGCAGGCGCGTGTCGATCTTGGCGAAGCGCTTGTGACCCCTGATGTCCTTGCGCCGGCCGACGATGCGATAGAAGAACGCAATGCTCGACTTGCCGCCCGCCAACTCGCGCACCTCGAAGCTCGCAGCGCGCTTGCGGCGGACGTAGAGGCCGCGGCAATCGCCCTCGGGCGTGACGAACACCCGATAGTCGCCGCGCTTGATCACTTTGCCGAAGTCGGCGTCGAGCTTGACCACGGCGCGCCCGCGCTTGAGCTTTGCCGCGCCGAAATCCTCGAACCAGTGCTCCGGACTCTCCATACAATTGAGCACACGCTGCGATCCGTCGGGAAACGCCA
>WNFZ01001770.1_pt1 | contig 36937 bp, 30 predicted proteins | sample 5400081 | NCBI WGS metagenome assembly WNFZ01 (sample SAMN13153365, study PRJNA577476) | soil metagenome | isolation source: 80 cm soil or saprolite under grassland replicate 1 | place: USA:California | collected 2016-06-15 | reverse complement strand
GTTCCGGGGCAGACTTTAGAACGCGGCAAAGGCCGAAACCAAGTCGCCGCGTCAATCAAAGAACAAAACTGCGATAGGCAAATCAACAAAATCTATCGCGATAAAATGGTGGCGTATTTGTCATCATTTTATGGAACGGTTTACAGGAGCCTCCGAGGGCAGACATTGATCTGCCCCTCCCATAGGACGTAGGTGTTCGATTTCAGGTTTCAGTTCCTATGGCGATTTGCAATTGCGTGTACGGTGTGGGGCGATTTGTTTAATCGCCTTGTCTGTGGCGTTGTCAGACCAGGAGTCCAATCAGGAAGAGGCGCGAGTAAACAACTCGCGCCACCGCTCAGGTACACGCAATTGCAAACCGATCTAAGTCGCATAGCGCGGATGAATTTTTGCCCAACTACTAATTATTTAATTGACACCGCGCGCATGTTTGAGTATCCTCAGCGCGAATTCTTTAATAGCTCACAAATGAGGCTCGTCGCCGCGATCGATTCGACAAAGGAATCGCTTGTGGCGGTTTGGGCCGAAAGGAGAAGACAGATGGCTCGCAGGAAATCGCCAACGCTGACCGAAGTCGAGCTTGAGCTGATGGACGTGCTCTGGGACAAAGGGCAGGCGACGGTTTCTGAAATCGTCGAATCGCTGCCCGACTCGCGACTGGCGTACAGCTCGGTTCTGACAATGATGCGGATATTGGAGCAGAAGGGATACGTCGAGCACGAGAAGGAGGGGCGCGCATTCGTTTATCGCCCGCTGGTCAACCGCCAGCAGGCGCAAAAGAGCGTAATCGGCTATCTGCTCAAACGATTTTTCAACAATTCTCCCGAATTGCTCGTAGTTAATCTTCTCGAACACGAGGACGTCACTCCGGCTGAAGTTAGACGTCTCAAGAAGATGATCGAAGACACAAATTGACACCCTCCATCTAAGCCTAACGGCTGTATATGGAGATTCTTGGGCTGCACCCGTGTCGGATGCATATTTCCACAAGCGTTAATTTCCCTATGTCCCAGGGTAGGAGATTTAAGAGAATTTCTGTTTTTTCACGGCGCCGCCCGCCGTTACATTTGTTTGCAATTGTCAGCATGCTTGGTTATCGCTTTCGCTAACTGCAACTCTATCTTTGGCGTTCAAACTTTTACCCGGCAGACTTCCTGCCGGAACGACCAAATTTGAGTTTCAAAGAACTGGGTGCAGTATAGCAGGGATGCGAGGCCGCAGGAGGACGAAATGAGTTCAATGATCGAGAATTTCGACTCACTGGCGCGTCTGCTGCTCGAAGCGCTGCTCAACACTCTGTGGCAGGGAACGCTCATCGCCGTACTGGTCTGGCTGCTGTTGCGGCTCGTCAAGCGGGTGAGCGCGACGACGCGTCACGCCGTCTGGCTCGTCACGCTGCTGACCATAGGGACGCTGCCGCTGCTCGCCGTCGTCGCGAAGCGGAACGACACGACGACAGACCCTGCCACCCCGGTAAAGCGGGAGCCGTCGAGGCCCGCCGTCCGGACCGCGGCGCCAACGCCCTCGCCCGAGGCCGACCGACCATCCGATCCGTTTTCGTTCGACAGCGCTGTCGCGCGACTAGACGTCCAGGCGAATCAGGGAAAACGCGGTACGGCGCAGGGAGCGGCGGCGATCCGGCAAATCGGCCGCGAATTCAATTCGCCGCCGCAAGTTCAGGAGGCGAATTCGGCGCGGCGACAGTCCGGCGACGGGGCCAAGGCCCCCACTGTTGAAGAGCCATTGACGGCGTTCGTGGCCGCCGCGACGGCTTCTCCCGAGGTGGAAAGCCGGACTCTCTGGCGGCGCGTGAAAGCCTTCGTCTCGAACGTTCTCAGCGGGCAGGCGCCGCTGGCGCTGGTCGGCCTGTGGATCGCCATTTGCGCGCTGATGTCGTGGCGGGTGGCGCGCAGTTACAGGGCTGTCTTTCGTCTGCGCGGACGCCTGGAACCGGCGCCGTCCGAACAGCGCTGGCATGTCGAGCGGCTGGCCTCTCTGTTCGGGATCAAGAGGCCGGTGCGGGCTTTCACGTCCGGGCAGGTCGCGATGCCGATGACGATAGGCTCTTTGAAGCCGCTGGTCATCCTGCCGACCGACCTGGCGGACGACCTGTCGCAATCCGAGTTTGAAAGCGTCGTCGCGCACGAGCTTGCCCACGTCAAACGCTGGGACTATCTGACCAATATGCTGCAGCGCGGCGTGCAGGCCTATCTCTTTTTTCATCCGGCGGTCTGGTTCATCTGCAAACAACTGACGATCGAGCGCGAGTTGGCCTGTGACGATTGGGCCGTCAAAACCTGCGAACCTCGCCGTTACGCAAGCTGTCTCACGAAACTCGTCGAAGCCTTGAACGAATCGAAACCCCACATGGCTGAGCGGGTCGCGGCCACGGGCATTGGCGGGATCGTCTTCGGAAAACACGTGATTTCAAGGAGGGTAGAAATGATTCTCAATCGTGATCGCAACGCCACGACCGCCGTGTCGAAGCCGGCGCTACTTTACGCCATCGGCCTCGCAGTCATGTTCGTCGCCGTGTGCAGTTTGATTTCGCCGGTCATCGCCGTGCCGCTCGGACAAAATCCCGCGAAGCAGGGGAAGAAAGAGAACAAGGCCGGCGCGCCGGCGAAGTCTCAGGAATTTCCCCCGCTGCCGCCGGTCCCCGCGTTGCCGCCGGACGTGATGGACGTGGTCGAGCCGCCGGACATTCCGGACGTTCCTGACATTCCTGAAGCTCCCAGCGCGCCTCTTCCGCCGGTCGCGGCTCTCGCGCCTGACGCGGATCTGGCCCCATTACCGGACGTCGTAATCGGCGGGGTTCCCGGCGGCGTGGTTGGCGGAGTTCCCGGCGGTGTGATCGCCCTGCCTGTCCTCCCCGGCCAAGGCCCGCGCGCCTCGGCCTCGACTCCGGCCCCGTCGGCCCCTGAGCCGCCGTCGCTGCCCGCCGTCGCCTGGGCGGCATTGGCGCAGGGCATTGGCGCAGGAAGACAGGCGCAGGAAGACAAGAACAGGCAGCCTACGATTCCCGAGACCGAGCTACTCAACCTGCTGGTCGACATCGTCAAACGCGACTCCGATCCGAACGTGCGCGAAGAGGCTCTGCAAGGCATCTGTCGCCTGCGCTCGGACGCCTCGATCAACGCGCTGATCCAGCTCTACGACGGGACCAGTGACGCGAAGGTCAAAGGCGAGATCATTCCCTACCTGCTGCGCCGTGAAGGACGTGACAGCAAAGTAGACAACAGCAAAGCCGTCGCCAAGCTAATCGCCATCGCCAAGTCGGAACAGAACGAGGACCTGCGCAACAAAGCGGTCCGCTACCTCGGCAACGTCAAAGGCGATGACGGGGCTAACGCGCTGATCCAGATTTACGACGGCCTGCAGGACCAAAAGATGAAGCAATACGTCATCCGCTCGCTGGCCCAAAACGGGAGCCGCAAAGCCGTCGATAAACTGATCCAGATCGCCAAGAACGATTCCGACCCGGTCGTGCGCCAATTCGCCATCCGCAACCTTTACAACGTGGACAACCAGCGCTACCTCGAACTCATTGAAAAGGATCGGAAGCGCATAGGCAGGGTGGACGGACAATTCTTCACTCCCATGCCTAACCTTATGCCTGTCCCCATACCTCGCGTCTTCAAATACAACCTCCTGGGCGAACCTTTCGAGTTCGACGCGAAGAAGTGGGAAGAGTGGCAAAAGGACTGGCAGAAGAATTGGGAAGAGCAGAGCGAAAAGCTGCGCGAGATGATCGAGAAGATGCGCATTGACGGCTTCGAAAAGCTGAAGATCGAAGACCTTCAGAACAGACTGCGCATCGAAATCCCCAGGATCGAAATACAGATCAAAGACCTGGAGGACAAGATCAGGATTGGCTACGGATTCGACCGCATCGCCCCGGTCGAAGGCCAGTTGCAAGCGCAACTGGCGGCCGTCGAAGCGCAACTCGCCGCATTGCGCGCGCGGTACTCCGACACCGACCCGAAGACGTCGGAGATGCGCAATCTCAGGAACGCCCTGGAGAGACAGCTCAACAGCGTCCGTTCGATGCGCGGCGCCAAAACCCGACCTGGCCCCATTCGCGGCAGGAGCGTGGCCCCGAGCGCAACTTCGGGCGTTACGCCGAAGGTCAATGCGACGACTGCGGTCAGCGCCACTTCTTTCTGAAACGACGAAAGTGGGTAGTGGACAGTGGGCAGTGGGCAGTGAATAGGTCAAAACTGCCCACTGCCCACTATCCACTACCCACTATTTTTGGAGGAGGGAATCATGCGAAAAGTCTCAATGATCATCGCGCTGTCGCTGGCGTTCGCCGTGACCTTCGCCCAGGATCAACGCAACTACACCAGGGCGGACTTCATCAACGTCGAAGGATCGAACCTCAACGACAAGATCGATCGGGCGGTCAAACAATTCAAAGCCGCGAAGCAGGGCGACACGGTCTGGCTCGCTTATCACTTCCCGGCGCGTGAAGACGCGCGCGTGGGGATGTTCTCCGGGACCGTCTACCGTGACAGCGACGGGATCAGACTCGAACGAGGTGAAGACACTACTCAGATCGCCGTATTTCTGCTCACCGAAGCGAGCGGCTCCCAGCCGAAATTCATCAGGATCAAGACGCTAAACCTGAGCGAGCCGTTCGTCTTCGAAAACCGCCCGGTTTATTGGCTCGGCAATATCGACGCGAATCAGAGCATCGCGGCGCTCGAAAGCGCCATGCGGGCCGACGCGCAGAGCCGCGAACTGGCGCGCGGGGCGATGCGGGCCATTGCGGTTCACGACACCCCCCGCTCGATCTCTTTCCTCAAAGAGGTCGCCGCGAAAGATTCGGACGTCGAGATTCAGCGGTCCGCCGTCTCGAACCTTGCGCGCGTCAAGACTCAGGAAGGACTCAACGCGCTGATCGAACTGTACGACGGCGCCACGAACGACGCGTTAAAGGAAGAGATCATCGGCGGAATCGCGCGCAACGAGAGTCGCAAGGCCATCGATAAATTGCAGGCGATCGCCAAAAACGACGCCGACCCGAAGATGCGCCAGCGCGCGATTCGGCGGCTTTCGACGGCTAGAGGATCAGGCATCTGGATAAATTGAGAGGGAAGGACGTAAAGAAGGACTGGGCGCCTGGGCGCCTGGGCGACGGGGCGACATTTCATCTTCGCCCCGTCGCCCAGGCGCCCAGTCCTTTTGTTCCTCCTGACCTCTATCTTTTGCGCTTCGAATAACGCCCCAGCGTGTTGGGATAGACCTTCACCGCCGCCGGCCCAGCCTTCTTGCCGGTCAACACATCTTCGGCCCTCACCTCCGCGCCATAAGCCGATTCCATATCGCTATCGTCGAGCGTTATGACGGCGCCCTTGAGTTCGAGTCCGGCGAACAGGCCCTTGCTGCGCGAATAAGAGAGGATTTGCTCGTCCAGTTTCAGATCTGTCGAAGCCCCGGCCTGGCGTCCGACCGGTCCCGCCGCGACTGACGCGTCTCCACCCAGCTCGAACTTGCTTTTGACCAGACTCTTCATCCCATCGTGGTTCATAAAGAGCAAGACGAAATCGGTGGCCTGCGCGCCTATCTGCAACCCGAAGCTGCCGCCCTTCAGGTCGAAGTAGGCCGGATCGCTCCATCCGTCTGCGACGCGGCAACTGGCCACTCCGCGTCCGCCGCGCCCGCCAAAGATGAAACCTGCTTTGAGCACCTGCGGAAAGACGGCTACGCATTGGGCCTTGTCCAGCACGCTTGCAGGAATCGCATTATCAGGAGCGGCCATGATCTCCTGAAAGACTTTTGAGGCTTTTGACGCCTGTTTTGCCGCATCTTCCGGGTCTTTTGCATAGAGGGCCGGGCTGACGGCCAGCGAAAGACACGATACGGCGACGAAGCTGCGAATAAATTTAAGTGGCATATCTCCTCCTCCGAAAAAGCGCATGGAGCCCGGAATTTAGGCTGCAAGAGTTCGGCAGCCTGAAGGCCGGACTCCATGCGCTCCTCTGGATCAGTTGGTAAGTTTGAATGGCGTCTAGCCGCCAATCACGTGGGAAAATCATCGCGAAAATTCTCGCAGAAGCGCGGCGGCAAGTAAATGGAACGAAATTTAATGGAAAGGAGTTAGTCGCGGCGCCGTAGAGAATGACGGCGGCGCAAAAAATTCGGCGGCTTAGTAATAAGTCGAGGGGTTCAGCCACTTATCTTTACGGAGTTCAATCTGGAGGTTCGTACGTCGTAAGATTTTGCGTCGCTCAGCCGGGAAGGATTACCGGGACCGGATACTGGGAACCAACCTCAGCGCCGTTCACTCTATGCCCGCCCGATGGCCGTTTCCGACCGGGCCTCTGGCGGGAGAGTGGCGGACGTGGGCGGTCCCTGCCAATGGCTTTACGAAGCGCCAACCAACACGAATCTGTCGGATACGAACTTCACCCCACAGTTCTTCCAGCAGACGAATAACCCCGGGCAGTGGGTTGGCGCGCTCACACTACGTGTGCCGATCAAGAATGAACAATGATCGCCAATGAAGAGAATCCGGCGCTGATTCAAGAGGACACTCCGGAAGAAGAAGCGTTGTTGGAAAGGTCAAGCGCCCCGACTGTGCGTGATTTGCGCGCGACGGCCAAAGACCTGCTCACTATCATTGAGGCGGAGCCGGACTCGACTCCGCCGAATGACGGGCTTCAGCAAGAGGAAGTCTGAAAAAAATCGGATTGTTGCGCCTCCCCCAACGGATCGCCGTCGAAGCTGAAATCAGCCAGCAGCGCGACGGCGATCGTCTTACCTTCATCATCGGCTGCGTCTCTGTGGGCCGGCATCTCAACAGCCCTGCGCCTAAAGTTGGCAAAGCATGGGCGCTATTGTAAGATGCCTGACTGAATCACGACTCATTTTTACGGTCATACGACACATCAATCGCTATTCAATTCCTTCATCGCGCAATCGGTATTTGCGCCGGGAGAAGAGACCATGGCTCAAACTCAACAGGCCGCCGAACAATTATTGGTTCAGCCGCTGACTGTTTTGTCCGAAGAGGAGAGGCTGTTCCGGGCGAGCGTCCGCGAATTCGCGGAGGCCGAGATCAAACCTTACGTCCGCGAGATGGACGAGAAGCAGAAGATCCGCCCCGAGATCATACAAAAATGTTTCGAACTCGGGCTGATGGGCATAGAGCCGGGCGAAGAGTACGGCGGCTCGGGAGGGTCGTTCTTCATGGCCTGTCTGGCCATCGAAGAACTCGCCCGCGTCGACCCTTCGATCAGCGTCTGCGTTGACGTGAATAACACGCTGACGATCAACGCCTTCTTGAATTACGGCACGGAAGCTCAGAAGAAGAAATACATCACGCGGCTGGCGACCGACACGGTCGGCGCTTACTGTTTGAGCGAGGCCGGTTCCGGCTCCGACGCGTTCGCGATGCAAACCAGGGCCGAAGACAAAGGCGATCATTATCTGATCAACGGCCGCAAGCTGTGGATCACGAACGGCAATGAGGCCGGCCTCTTCATCGTCTTCGCCAACGCCGATCCGAGCAAAGGCTATAAGGGTGTCACTGCTTTCATCGTCGAAAGGGATTTCCCCGGATTCTCGGTGGGCAAGAAGGAAGACAAGCTGGGCATCCGCGCCTCATCGACTTGCGAATTGCTCTTCGACAATTGCCGCGCGCCCAAAGAGAACGTGCTGGGCGAATTCGGAAAAGGATACAAGATCGCCATCGAGACGTTGAACGAAGGGCGCATCGGCATCGGCGCGCAGATGATCGGGCTGGCGCAGGGCGCCTATGAGGCGGCGCTGGCCTACACCAAGGAGCGGAAACAGTTCGGCCAGACAATCAGCGAATTCCAGGGCGTGCAGTTTCAGATAGCCGAGATGGCTACGAAGATCGAGGCCGCGCGGCTGATGGTTTACAACGCCGCACGGTTGAAAGACGCCAAACTTCCCTTCATCCAACAGGCGGCCATGGCCAAACTCTTCGCCTCGGAAGTCGCCGAAGAAGTCTCATCGCTGGCCGTCAACCTCTACGGCGGCTACGGCTACGTGAAAGATTACCCGGTCGAAAAATTCTTCCGCGACTCGAAGATCGGCCAGATTTACGAAGGCACCTCCAACATGCAGAAACAGACCATCGCCAAGATGCTGCTGGCTGAGTAATTGAGACGAAAGGACTGCAGAGAGGGAGAGACCGCAGCGATAGAGGGACAAAGAAGAGAGTGTTTACTCGGCGCCCCGCCGCGGTAGCGGCGATTGAATTTAGCCGTGGGTTTCAACCCACGGCGCTGCAGGATTTTTTCCCCGTCGCGTCAGCGACGATTGAATTCAGCCGTCGCTCGCGCGACGCGGGAATATTTGCCGACTATCCCGTGGGTTGAAACCCACGGCTAAATTCATGGCGCCGCTACCGCGGCGGGTGATTGGCAATTACGAAGAAGTCACCTACCCACCACTAAACGCGAACTGCGTTGTAGTGGGGGCTTGCAGTTCCAAGTTTCGTATTCACGCCCGGAAGAACCTTCTTCCGAGAACGGACTGCTTCGGGCCGGGTGACGATCGAGTGGCGAACTTCAGATCACTATTGATCACGGCCCATCAGGAGTCAGGAACAGAGATCGGAAAATGCAATTGCAAACTTTCCAGACGCCTAAATTCCCTCTGCACACCCTTGCGGATGGTCTTGCCTGTCTCCGATTGCGAGCGTCCAGAAACTGTTCTCTCCCGATGGGAGTGCCTTTGGACACTGAAACAGTATACGACAAGAGACCACCGTATGTTCGTCGAAAGGCCAGGCCATTCAACTTACATACGGTCTCAAATTCCTCTCCACCCAATCCGCCCAAGATGGCGGCTTTGGATGGAGTATCCTTTGAGGGAAGAAGATGAAGAGAAAAAAGAGGGAGAGACTCAACTGAATCTCTCCCTCTTTCTTTCTCTGAGGTCCCACCGTCTGCTTTAAGCGGTGGCGGGATTGCTGCCCGTGATCGGGGGCAGGATCGGTTTCAGTACCGGCTCCTTGTCCGCGGGCTTGCCGGTCTCGGGTTCGGTTCTCGGCGACGGGCCGTCTTCGTCAAGCGGCAGGCCGGCGACGATGCGGCGAATCTGAACCGAATCGAGCGTTTCGCGGACGAGCAGTTCCTGAGCCAGACGGTCCAGGGCGTCGCGGTGCTCGATGATGATCTGGCGCGCGCGTTCGTATTGCTCCATCACGATGCGTATGACTTCCTGATCGATCTTGATCGCGGTTTCTTCGCTGTAATCCTGATGCTGAGCGATTTCGCGGCCCAGGAAGATCTGCTCTTCCTTCTTGCCGAAAGTCAGCGGGCCGAGATTCGACATGCCGAACTCGCAGACCATCTTACGCGCGAGGTCGGTCGCGCGCTCGATGTCGTTCGACGCGCCGGTCGTGATCTTGCCCAGGAATATGTCTTCGGCCAAACGTCCGCCCATCAGGATCGCGATCGAGCCTTCGATATAATCGCGGCTGTGGGTGTAGCGGTCGCCTTCGGGCAACTGCTGGGTCAAGCCCAGCGCCATTCCGCGCGGGATGATCGTGACCTTATGAACCGGGTCGGCGTTGGGGACTTTCAACCCAACGATAGTGTGTCCGGCCTCATGATAAGCCGTCGTCTTCTTCTCATCTTCGGACATCACGGCCGATTTGCGCTCCGACCCCATCAATACCTTGTCTTTGGCCCACTCGAAATCGTACATCGCGACGACTTTCTTGTTGTAGCGGGCGGCGTTGAGCGCTGCCTCGTTCACCAGGTTGGCCAGGTCGGCGCCGGTGAATCCGGGCGTGCCGCGGGCGATGACCGAAATGTCGACGTCTTCGCCGAGCGGAATCTTGCGCGTGTGAACGGCCAGGATGCCTTCGCGCCCCTTCACGTCCGGGCGGTTGACGATCACGCGACGGTCGAAGCGTCCCGGGCGGAGCAGCGCCGGGTCGAGCACGTCGGGCCGGTTGGTCGAGGCGATCAGGATCACGCCGTCGTTCGATTCGAAACCGTCCATCTCGACCAGCAACTGGTTGAGCGTCTGTTCGCGCTCGTCGTGTCCGCCGCCGAGCCCCGCGCCGCGGTGGCGTCCGACGGCGTCGATCTCGTCAATGAAAATGATGCAAGGCGCGTTCTTCTTGCCTTGCTCGAACAGGTCGCGCACGCGGCTGGCGCCCACGCCCACGAACATCTCGACGAAATCGGAGCCTGAAATCGAAAAGAAGGGGACATTCGCTTCGCCGGCGATGGCGCGAGCGAGCAACGTCTTGCCCGTGCCCGGAGGGCCCATCATCAAAACGCCTTTAGGGATGCGCCCGCCGAGTTTCTGGAATTTCTGCGGTTCTTTCAGGAATTCAATGATCTCCTGCAGCTCTTCTTTGGCCTCTTCGACGCCGGCGACGTCTTTAAACGTCACGCGCTTCTGTTGATTCGACAGGAGTTTCGCCCGGCTCTTGCCGAATGAGAGCGCCTTGTTGCCGCCCGATTGCATCTGGCGAATCATGAATATCCAGAACGCGATGATCAGGATGAAGGGCGCGTAAAAGGCCACCATCTGCAGCACCATTCCGCTGCTCGATGAGTTCTTAAAATCTACCTTTACTTTGTGAGTATCCATCTCCTTCACCAGATCGCTGGCCACTTCATCATTCGCCAGATCGGTGGTGAAGGTTCCGCCGGAATATTTGCCTGTGACCTTCTCTTTTTCGATCGTAGCCTGCGCCACTTGGCCATTTCTGACATTAGTTAACAGGTCAGTGTAAGATAATTGTGTTGGTTGGTTGGTTGTAGGATTATGGAAGTATCGGTAAAGCAGAATCGCGCCTCCGATAATCACCACCCAAAAGACCACTTGTCTGATTGTTGAGTTCAATACCATTTACCTCCGTTAAAGACCTCAGCGCCATTCTAGCCCATTTCCCCGAATTTCGCTCGGCATTTTTCCTTATCTTGTTTATCTAATCAAGAAGACGGAAGACCATATCCTGGAGTTTCACATCATTATGAGAACCATGAGAACCGCTGCCGGCGCCGCCTACTGAGGTTCAGCGACGATTAAGGCGCAGTTCGGATCTTCGGCGCCCGGCGCAAACTCGCGCGCCACCGGCAACCCGGGCGCCCAGACGATGCGATCATCCGCCGTCACTAAAATAGGATATCGATCGCGTTGCGTTAAGGGGATTTTGCGCCTGATCATCAGCGCCTTGAGCTTGACTGCGCGCCGCGAGTTTGCGGGGGTGTAAGCGGCGCCTGGGAAACGCGTTCGTAAACGCAGTCCGTCTAATTCTTCGCATTCACGTAGCGCCGCCGCAAACCGTTTCCGGCTTCCATCATCGTCAAGATTCAAACTCGCACGCGTCATTCCGCGCTTAAGCATGAATGTGAACCCTCCGAAATTTCGCGGCTCGTTCTCCTTCAGTTCGACAGGTTCGAGCGGTTTTTCAATCGCTCTAATGTGAATGAATCTCAAACAATCGAACTCGCGCGCAACGACGCCGCCTTCCGGCAATTCGACGCGTCGCCCGCTGGGGCCGTCGATGAGTCTTTCGACCGCCTCGATGTGAGAGGCGCTAACGCGACGCAAATCTCCGCGTTCGTCGCGTAACCATAATCGCAACACCCGACGCCTGATCGCGTCGGGCGCTTCCCGTAAGACCCTGACGTTAAGGCCCGATTCCCCGCGCGATCCGGCCAAATATTCGGACGCCGCGCCGCGCAGATAATCCTCATCCCTGGCGCCAGATTCGGACGTGCGGGCGAGCGACTCTTTGACGCGCGGGTTGAATGTTTCCAACATCGGCAGGAGTTCCAGGCGAACGCGGTTGCGAGTAAAATCGGCAAGAAAGTTCGAACTGTCGCTGCGGAACGCGAGTTCGTAACGTTCGCAATGCGCAATCACTTCGGCGCGCTTGATTCCGAGCATAGGGCGAATGAGTTTCACGTCGTCGCTCAAAGCGACGACGTGATGAACTCCGCGCAGCCCTTCCGCGCCGCTGCCGCGAATCAAACGCATCAGAATCGTCTCGGCCTGGTCGTCCAGCGTGTGCGCGGTGAAGACGATCTTCGCCCCGCGCGCCTCGGCGACCCTCAACAGAAATTCATAGCGCAGCCTCCGCGCCACGGCCTCCAGATTTTGTTTCTCCTCCTTGGCGCGTTCAGCGACGGCGATCCTTTCCGTGAAGACCGAGAGATTCAACCGGTTGGCCAAATCGCGCACGAAGGCTTCGTCTTCATCCGATTCTTCGCCGCGCAATTGATGATTGAGGTGAGCAACGATGATTGAGCCGGGCCACCCCTCGCTTCGCTGAAATCGGGCCAGGGCGTCGAGCAAGGCTACCGAGTCGGCTCCGCCGGAGACGGCCGCTATGATAGAGTCCTGCGCGCCGACCCCGAGCCGCCGCAAAGCCGCCCGTAATTTTTTCTCGAGCTTTGTCATCGGTTGAAATTTTTGTGGAACAGACTAAAGTCTGTTCCATCTCACGAACAAACTAAAGTCTGTTCCACTTCTTCCGAGGAGGAAACCTGTTTGACCACAAAAACACAAAGAAGAGCGCAAAAGCCACAAATATTCTTCAGGTTTTCCCCTCTCCAGTCGCTATGTGACCTTTGCGTTCTTCTTTGTGTTTTTGTGGTCAACCAGGTTCCCTCTCACGCTCAGTCAATCGCCGCGCCGCCCCCCCATGCGCTTCAGGCATCGACGCGAAATCTTCCCAGACAAACCCCGGCGCGCAAAACCAGAGAGCCGGCCCGCTGGCGCCCGCGTATTGATTCGCGCGTCGAATTCGACTCGCTCGCGCGCATTTACTATCAGGGGCGATTCTACGCGCTGCCGCATCTGATGTTCGTCATTGATCGCGCCGCGAAGGAGGGCGCGGGGGATCGGGTCTATTACGTCAATTCGAAGCGCTACTCGTTCCACGGCGAATTCGCGAACGCGAATTATCTCACGCTCGAACGCGGCCGCGAATTCTTCCGACGCAACTATCTTGAAGCCAATCGCCGCTTCATTCTCGGCACGATAGCCTGGCAGACCAAAGTCGGCAAATTCACTTTTGAATTCTGGGAGGGCGATCTGGCGACGGCGGAGATCGTGAGGGAGACCTATCGGACTCTCAGCAAGAGCTTCTTCGCGCCGCTCTGTTTCAAGCCGAACTCGGCCCGTCAGGAAGAGGTCTCGGAGAAAATCGCCGGCGACGTTCCCCGACTTCAGCCGTCGGAGATCAACACGCCGGGAGATTACCTGGCGTTGAACGCGGCGACGGCCGTTGGAGTGTTGCGGATCGTCGATCGGATGACCGACGAGACGATCATTGACCGCAACGAGATCGTCATCTTCCGCGAGCCGCCGATCTCGCTGACGCCGCTTCAGGGCGTGATCACGACGACTTTTTCGACGCCGCTCGCGCACGCCAACCTGCTCGCCAAAGGCTGGGGCGCGCCGAACGCTTATATCAAAGACGCCGACCGTCTGTTCGAGCCGCTCAAAGGCAGGTTCGTTTATTTCGAGACGCGCGAAGACGGTTACACGCTCCGGCCCGCCGAGACGAACGAAACATTGGAAGCGGGGCGGCGTCTGGCCAAACGCTCCGACCTGCTCACGCCCGAAGCCGATCTCGAATTCAAACAACTGACCGAGCTGAAAGACCAGCGCAAACGCGACGCTAGGCGCTTCGGCGCGAAGTCGGCCAACCTGGGCGAAATTATTCACGCCGCCCGCGCCGGCATAGTTCGAAACATCATCGTGCCGGCGGGGTTTGCGGTTCCGTTCTTTCACTACACGCGATTCATCGAAGAGAACAATCTGGAAGAAACGATCGTCGAGATGCTCGGCAATGACCGTTTCAACCACGACCCTGTTTATCGCAAACAGCGGCTAGCCGAATTGCGCGCGAAGATCCAAAACGGCAGGATGAACGAAGAGTTCATCCGCGCCGTAATCGCCAGGCGTCATGAACTACTCGGCGACAAAGGCGTCTTCGTTCGCAGTTCTACCAATTCGGAAGACCTGCCCAATTTCAGCGGGGCGGGTTTGTATACCACCGTGCCGAACGTGCGCGATGACAACGCGCTCGCGGAAGCGATCAAAACCGTCTGGGCCTCGTTGTGGAATTACGAGGCTTACGAGGCGCGAGAGAGCTTCGGCATCAATCATTCGGCGGTCTACCCGGCAGTGTTGATCCAGGAAGGTATCAACGCCGAGGCGGCGGGCGTCCTGATCACGACCAATCCGTTCGACAGAGAAGACCGCCGCTCGGTATACATCAACGCCAAACGCGGGCTCGGCATTCGAGTCGTCGAGGGACGGCGCGTCCCAGAGCAGTTGATCTTCAACCCGCGAACGGGAGCGGCCCGCGTCCTGACGCGATCGGGAGAGGACACGATGCTGACTTTCGACGAGCGCGGCGGCGTGCGGGAGATCAAGATCGATATGGAGCGCAGAGTGTTGACCGACGCGGTCGTGAGGCGATTGGCCCGCGCCGCGCTGCAAATCGAAAGCGCCTTCGGCGGACGCGATCAGGACATAGAATGGATCACAATCGGCAATCAGATTTACATCGTACAGTCGCGCCCCTACGTAGAAAAATAGACGGAGGGACGGAGAGCGGGGGAGCGGGAGAGCGGGAGAGCGAGCGAGTGAGAGGCGGAAAGACGAAGAGGCGCTATTTCACTCCCTCTCCCTCGCTCTCCCGCTCCCTCGCTCTCCCGCTCGCTCTTTCCCTCTGCCTCGCGGGCTGTTCGCGCCCTGTCACTGAAGCGGAGAAGAAGGCGGCTGTTGATGAATTCTTCACTCAGGCGAGATCGTGCTGGCCGAACGACGGCGAAAGCTCGGCGCCATTGGCCGTCGAATCAGTCGTGAGCGATAAAAACGCGACGCGCGTTCGGCTGATCGCTTACGCGCGCGACGAGGCGGTGGATTTTTATCTGCCTGTTTACCGCATGAGCGCCGGGCGGTGGTTGATCAACGAAAAAGGGCGAGTTTACCTGCTCGATGAGCAATGCCGCGAGTTCAAGTTGAACGACGCGAATCCGTCGCCAGGCTCTCTTTCCGATTTTTTGGGAGGAGAGAAGATTCCGCCGGACGGGCGAATACGATTGAAACCGGGGCAGGCGTTTGAAGCGACGCTGGTATTTCCGCCGTTGCCGGATCGGGCGCGGGTCGGCGCGCTGGTTTACGACGGGCGCGTCTTGCCTTTTGCGCTGGACTAACTGTCGTCTTCTAAACGCTGTGGCTGGAGCAATGAGATGTGGCGCGAGTAAACAACTCGCGCCACATCTTCACACCGAAAAACTTTCACCCCAGCGCTTACTTCATCACGGACGGAACATGGGGAATCACTTCAATCGGTTCTATCAAAAATTACCGTCGCGGAATACCGGCGCCGATGAACAACTGCATCTGCTGAACGAAGCAGAGATCAGGCGCCTGCGCCAAAGGCAGCGCATGGTAATGGCGATTGCGGCCCTGCTTTCGGTCGTCGGCTTCCTGACCTATTACCTGCCGGTTTATCGTTTCCCGCGCCTCTTTCCGTCAATAGATCTGGCGATCCCGCTGACAGGCGCCGCGGTCAGGCTGCCGTGGGCCGAACTTCTCTGGTGCGTGTCGCTCACGTCAATTGAACTCTACCTGCTGACGCTGTCGAACATCTTCGGGGCGCACGAGATCGCCGTCGCCACGGGCTTCATCACCGGCGTTACGAAACCCGAAAGGGCCGATGCGATCCTTCAGATCGGCCTGGAAAAGAAGACCATGGAAGTCAGCCGATACGGCATTGATCCGTTTCAGGGCGCCGATAAGCGGCTACTCTTTCTTTTCAACGCCGTCCTGAGACTCAAAGGCTGGTTTGCAAATCAGGTCATACGGTTTCTGGTCCGCCTGCTGTTGGGCCGCTACGCGGTGCGCGCCGTGCTGGATTTCGCCGGAATGCCGATCTATATGGCGATCAACGCCTATTCGGTTCACGCCGTGATGCGCGAGGCGCGCGTGATCATTATGGGCCAGACGCTGATCAATCTTCTGATCGCCCGCCTTCCGCGACGCGAATTATCGGCGGCGGAGAAGGAATTGCTCTACGATACGCTGCAATACGTCGCCGTCTGCAAACGCGACTTTCATCAAAACCACTACGCGCTGACGAAGGCTTTGCTCGAATTCTTTCACGTCCCGGCTGAGAAATATCATTGCTTGCCGGACGATTACGCCGAGAGGCTTAAACAAGCGCCCGCCGCCCCGACAGCGCTCTGCCAGTTGATAATCCTCCTGGGCTTCATTCTCGACGGGCGCGTCTCCTGGCGTGAACGGCTGAGGCTTCGACAGATGAACCGGCTCGGCATCCTGAAAGAAAGCCATGCGGATTTGAAACGCTATGCCCGCGATTTCTTGAACGGCGCCGGCGTGGACTCGTGGAGCGATGCGTATCTCAAATTTGCTTCTGGCGACCGGGTGGAATAAATCAGGGCCGTTCTACTGCTGAGTTTTTCTCTTACTTCAAGACAGTTTTACCGTCAGGCAATATGACAGCCCCGACGCAACCGCCTCGATGGTGGTCGCACTCCCAGGAGGTAAAATCGTTAGGCTTCCATTTGAGAAGAGCGTAGTGATCTTCAAAACGCCGTAGCGCCATTCTCCCGTCGGGCAGGACAAACCAATACGCCTCGATATACTTTCTCCCAACCAACAGCAAACAGACATCCTTCTGCGCCGCCGCAACCTCATTCACTAACGACTGCTTTTGCTCCATTTCTTTGCGGCGTTCATCATTTTCATATTACTTGAATCCTGCGCATAAATCGGGAGACGCCTGGGTACGCAACGCTTCCAGCGTGCAGGCGTGGATTGTAGCCCCTTGGGAAGCCCGGAGCGCCTGGAGTCGATTCGTATGCTTGCAATTGATAAACAAATAATTCAAGCAAGGCCTGTTCCTGAGCATTTGATTTCAATCAATGCGCCTCCTGCCGAGACTGCACGCTGGAAGCGATGCGTACCCAGGCTTGCGCCAATCAACGCTTTGATTGCAAAGTTTTTTTATTTGCACACCCTTCATATCTGCTTTTTCACGATCTTATCCACCGAGGTTTGCGCGATCGGATGATAACCCGGCCGGGCTTTAGCGTAGATTTTCTGCGCCCGCTCTTTGCCTGCCGGCGTCTTCACCAACTCTTCGTACAATGGCTTGATCAATTTTTGCCTGCCGATCGAGGTCAGATACTCCTCGAGGCGCGGATAGGCCGTCTCGTAGTTGTTGCGTATCGAAATCAGCAACCACTGATGCGCGATCTCGGCGTTGCCGATCTTCGTCAGGCCGAAAGCCTGATCCAGTTCTTTCAATTGATTCGCGGTCAACTGTTGCGGCAGGAACCGCAGGAAGTGGAGCCATTCCTGCGTAGACCATTGCTTCGTCCGGAGCTTCGCCGCCGGAGTCTTTCCGTCCAGCCACTCTTTGGCTTGCGCTTCCACTTTGGCGAAGGCGTCCGATTGCGGCTTCGGCGCGCTAGCGGGCAACCCGGGTTTGAATATCCATTCCTCCAGCGGGATTTTCGCCGCCAACTGCGGGTTCGGATCGAGGAGATTCTTTTTCAGATGCGCGATGAAATCGTCGGTCGTGATGCTTTGAAAAGCGAACCGCTCGAAATAGCCTTTCAGGAATTGATCGAAGCGTTCGCGCCCGAAGGTCTCTTCCAGGAGCCGCAAAAAGAGCGCGCCTTTCTCGTAAGGCACGAGCGTGAAGCCGTCGTCGGGATCGCGTCCGGCGAGATCGACATGCAGAATCTCGTCGGCGTCCGGCAGATCATCCATCTCCTTTTTCAGACTCTGAAGCCCCAGCGCCGCCTCCATCTCTTCGCGCTCGCGCCCGTAGATCGCCTCGATGACGCGGCGCTCCAGGTAGGTCGTAAAACCTTCGTTGAGCCAGAAGTCGCGCCAGGTCGCGTTGGTCACCAGGTTGCCCGACCACGAGTGGGACAACTCGTGCGCGATCAGCGAGACCAGGCTCTTGTCTCCGGCCAGGACGGTCGGCGTGGCGAAAGTCAATCGCGGGTTCTCCATCCCGCCGATCGGGAAGCTCGGCGGCAAGACCAGAATATCGTAGCGATCCCAGCGGTACGGCCCGTAGAGCTTTTCGGTCGCGACAACCATCTTTTCCGTGTCTTCAAATTCGCGCGCCGCTTTATCCAGCATCGCGGGTTCGGTATAAACACCGGTGCGATTGCCGAGCGGTTTGAACGCGATGTCGCCCGCCGCGAGCGCCATCAGGTATGGCGGAATCGGCTGCGGCATGTTGAAGGAATAACCGCTCTGATCCCCGCCGATCAGGTCGTTGAATGACGCCTCTCCGGCGCTCATCACGGCGCGCAACCCTTTAGGCGTTCGAATCCTGGCCGAATAAGTCACGCGCACGCCCGGCGAATCCTGCAGCGGAATCCAACTGCGCGCGTGAATCGCTTGCGATTGAGTGAAAACGTAAGGATGCTTTTTGCCCGCGGTCTGCGCCGGTTCCAGCCACTGCACGCCCGAGGCGTTCGGACTTGTTTCGTATTCGATGTAGACTTTCGTCGCTCGCGGAGGCAGTTGAATGGCGAGCGGCGCGCCCAAAATCTTGTCAGCCGCGCCGAGCGTGAACTGCGCCGGCGCGAAGCTGATCCCGTCATTCGACGTTTCCGCCTTGATGATCTTCAGGTCTTGCGTGTCCAGTTTGAGCGAATCGGCGTCTGGCTTTATGCGCTCAATCGTCAATGTTGACGAGCCTTTCAAAACTTTGCGATCGAACAGGACGTCGAGGTTGAGGTCAACGTGGCGGACGCGGACCTGTTCGGGGTTCGAATATGAATGCGCGTCGCGCGCGTTATCCGTTTTTGCGGCCGCATCGGCGGATCGCAAATCTTTCGCGCCGTCAGTTGATGAATTCCGACAAGCCATAACAAACAACCCAAGCAGGATGGTGAAACAGATTAGGGATCGTGTGACTTTCATTTTGCTCCTCCGAAAACGCGCCATGTAGTAGCGACTTCAGTCGTTACTACGTGGCTATGTTCGGATGAGATTGTCAAAGCGGTTCCCGGCTGTCAATCGGTTGAGCTATTATTCGAGTATGAATTTCAACCAGGCTGTCGAGATGATCGCAAAATCGAATCGCATAGTCGGCTTTACGGGCGCCGGCATTTCTACCGAATCCGGCATCCCCGACTTCCGCAGTCCCAACGGCATTTGGGCCAACAACCGGATCATCGAATATCAGGAATTCGTTTCGAGCCGCGCGGGCCGCGTCGAATACTGGCGGCAGAAGGTGGCGATGTGGCCCGAAATGCGCGACGCTCAGCCGAACGCGGGCCACCTGGCTTTCGCCGAACTCGAACGCCGGGGAACATTGCGCGCGATGATCACGCAAAACATCGACGGGTTGCACCAACGCGCAGGCTGTATGAATGTGATCGAACTGCACGGCACGACCGTCGAAGCGGTCTGCCTGACTTGCGGAGATCGCATCTCGATGGACGAAGCCCTGCGCCGAGTCGAAGCGGGCGATCCGGCGCCGGAATGCGATCACTGCGGCGGATTGCTGAAACCGGCGACCGTCTCTTTCGGCCAGGCGATGCCCGCGCGAGAGATGGAATTGGCCGTGGAAGCCTGCCACGACTGCGACGTGTTCCTGGCCGTCGGGTCGTCACTGGTCGTCTATCCGGCGGCGGCGCTGCCCGAACTGGCGAAGCGGAACGGCGCGGCCTTGATCATCATCAACCGCACGCCAACGCCGATGGACGGAATCGCTGATCTGCTAATCAATGACGAGATTGGAAAAACGCTGCCGATGCTGATTGGTCAGGTTCAAGTCTGACCTGTTCCTTGCGGCCCTTGTCTCGCGGATGCGCCAGCGCGACGAGCAGCCTTTCCTGCACGTCCGGCCCGAAAACAGGCGGGCCGTCGAATTGTATCGGCGGCTTGGCTTCACTACGCGTCGGACACTACAGATGGCGGCGCTTCACAGCGCGCGGAATCATTAAGCCGTTGTCGGCGCCACGATCCCACGGCATTCGCCGAAACCGATTCGCCTGAATCCCTCGCGCTCGCAATACCCGCGAAAGATCACTTCATCGCCATCCTGCAAGAACCGGCGCGTCTCACCAGTCGGCAGATCGATCGGCTCGGCGCCTCGCTGAGTCAATTCGATCAAACAACCCAGGCTTTCTTTCGTCGCGCCCGAGACCGTGCCGCTCGCGATCAGGTCGCCTGGTCGCAGGTTGCAGCCGTTGCTCGTGTGGTGCGTGAGCATCTGCGCGAATGTCCAGTAGAGGTCTTGCGTGTTGCTTGCGCTGAGGCGATGAGGGGCGATCCCCTTTTCGCGCATCTGTTCGGTCGAGATGAAGACTTCGAGTTTGATGTCGAAACCGCCGCGCTCGCGATTTCCAGGCGAATCCAGATATGGCAGCGGTTCGGGATCGCCTGCCGGGCCCCAGCGGCTGATATTCCCAACGCTGAATGTCGCGCGCCGACCAGTCGTTGACCAGGCAGAGGCCGAAAATGCGGTCTTCGGCTTCGGCAATGTTGATCGGCTTGCCTTGTTCGTTGCCATCCCCGACGAAGAATCCGACTTCCAGTTCGTAATCCAGAACCTTGCTCGGGCCGAAAGCAGGCGCTTCGGCGTTGTCGTCCTTTGTTTGTCCGACGGGGCGGCGAATGGGCGTCCCGCTGACGACGATTGAAGACGCGCGACCGTGATAGCCGATGGGAACCCACTTGTAATTCGGCATCAGCGGCTGATCGGGGCGAAACATCTTGCCGATGTTGGTAGCATGGTAGACGGAAGCGTAGAAGTCAGTGTAGTTGCCAATACTGACCGGAAGTTGCAGTTCGACCTTATCCTGGGGAACTAAAATTCGCTCGACGAGACCTTCGACATTTCGAATCTCAAAATTGTCCGCTCTCAATAGCTCGCTTAGCCTCTTTCGGAAAGCAGATAGTGTTTTCCGGTCCAGTTTCATCAAGCTATTTTCCATATTTCCTGCGGTGACGAAATAAGGAAGACTATCTTTTAGGAAAGTTGGCAAATTGACATAAGTAACATCAAGCACGTAGTTCCCGATGCCGATTCCAAGTCGACTATCAATCCCGCCCTTATGTCTGAAAACACAGAAAGGTAAATTCTGAATTGGAAAATCCGTGTTCGGATCGTTGGCCGATTCGACCCAGCTTCGCAGGTTCGGATCGTGTGTTTCGTTGATGGTGTAGGTCATAGCAAACCGTCTAAATCGAGCCACGCAAGATCGGTACAGTACCGCGCGCGTAAGCAAGCGGCCGACCGATGAGTCCGCCGCGCAGCAATCGCGCGCGGTACTGTACCGGTGTCCCAATGTTGCTTGGCCTGATTTAGTTCAGCGCCGAGGGCAGTAACGACCGGCGGTTCAGTACCGGGAGCGGTAGTGACCCGGTTCAGTCTGAAGCCGCGAGTCGCAAAAGGCGCCAGCTCGCTACGGCTCGCCGTACCGTACCGTTCTCATAGCAGGCCAATTTTCTTCAAGTCTTCAATCGGCTCTTCAAATGAGCAGGAGCCGAATGCGACGGCGAGCAGGTTGCGCGAGTTACGCAGTTGCCCTCTGACGATCATCTCGTCGCGCCACGTCACGCCGCCGCTGTCGAATTGGAACGCTTCGGGAGATTGCTCTTCGAGCAGTTCGACGAGCCGGTCGACGTTCATCCCGCTTTGCGCGAAGGCGGCGGCCAGGAAGACATTCAAGAACCCGTGCATCATCGCCGACGCGCTGTCGGGCGCGTAAGTCAGCCTGTTGACGGAGCGCAGCGGATGATGCAACCCGGCGGTGGCTTTGAACGGCGCGTCCTCTTCGGCGCAAATTTTGATGAAGCGCGCGAGGTCGAATGATGAAGGGAAAGCATCGACAGTCACGCCGCCGGTCCGAACTTTTGCCCGCGCTTCCGTTTCGGCGACGCTCTTGATCAATTCGGTCGGATCGCCGCCGATCGGGGTTTCGAAATAGGGCGTGAGATTCGCCGGCGCCAGCCTCATTGCGTTTTCGATGTCGGCCGGTTGCACAGCCTTGATTTCAATGGCGTCAATTGTGGCTGCGCCTGCGGATGAATCCGAAGTCGCGTGTTTTTGATTGAACTCGGCGACCCTGTTCAGGTCGGAAGAAAGGTCGCCGCCGCCGAGCGCGCTCAATCGCCAGAAATCGTCTCTTTCCTGAGTTCCACTCGGCAATATCCCTTCCACAGCCTTTTCAAATTCATCCAGCCTCGCGACCGGAACGACAAATCGTCCGAGCGCCCATCGGTATTCGCTTTCGCGGTAATCGGCGTATCTGCGCGCCGCCGTCCGCATATCTAGCGCGGCGGGCGGAAACAGCCCCGCGTAATCAATCAAGCCTGATAACAAATCTCGAAGCGAATGGTTCATCACCGCTTACCACGCTCCTTCAACTCATCTTTGCGCTTAAACGCGCTGCCCCATAAATCCAGGTTACTGAGAGGTGTTAAGCGGTACGGTACGGGGAGCGTTAGCGACCTGAGGATCTATCAATAGGCCTATTGATAGATCCTCAGGTCGCTAACGCTCCCCGTACCGTACCGCTCGCCGATTTTACCTCAGTTGAGGCTGAAGAAACGATTCGAGCGCCTGCGGGTCGAAGTTCTTCTTCAGCCCCTCCCAGCACTCGAAGTAATCTTCCTGCCGCGCCTCGGTCTCCATCGCGAATTTGGTGGGGCGAATGACGTAGCGCGACTCGAACATGAACGCCAGCGTGTTCTCGTAGCGCTGCGGCTTCAGATCGGCGTCGCGGGCCTTCTCGAAAGCGTCGGCGTCAGGGCCGTGGGCCGACATGCAGTTGTGCAGGCTCGCGCCGCCGGGCGTGAAGCCTTCTTCCTTCGCGTCGTATTGGCCGAAGATCAGCCCCATGAACTCGCTCATCACGTTGCGGTGGAAGTAAGGCGGGCGGAACGTGTGTTCCGCCACCATCCAGCGCGGCGGGAATATAACGAAGTCGACGTTGGCCACGCCCTGCGTGTCGGAAGGCGAGGTCAACACGGTGAAGATCGAAGGGTCGGGGTGATCGAAGGTGACCGCGCCGATCGTGCTGAACCGCGCCAGGTCGTATTTGTACGGCGCGTAATTGCCATGCCAGGCGACCACGTCGAAGGGCGAATGATCGATCTCGGCCTCCCACAGATTGCCCTGAAATTTTGCGACGACGCGGAAGTCTCCCTCGATGTCTTCGTAAGCGGCGACGGGCGCCAGGAAATCGCGCGCGTTGGCGAGGCCGTTCGCGCCAATCGGTCCGAGTTCAGGCAATCGGAACTGCGCGCCGTAATTTTCGCAAACGTAACCGCGCGCCTCTCCATCTGGCAATTCGACCAGGAACTTCAACCCGCGCGGCAGAACGCAAATTTCGCCCGGCGCGACCTCCAACACTCCAAGCTCCGTGCGGATCGCCAATCGCCCCATTTGCGGAACGACGAGCGTCTCGCCGTCGGCGTTGTAAAAGAAGCGGTCGCGCATCGAGGCGTTGCAAGCGTAGACGTGAATCCCGGCGCCCGTCTGGCCGGCGAGATCGCCGCAGCCGGCCATCGTGATCAAACCGTCAATGAAATCGGTCGGCGCCGAAGGCATTGGCAAAGGGTCCCAGCGCAATTGATTCGGCGTGACGGGCGCCTCATTGAAAGGCGAACTTCGCAGCAGTCCGGCGCGGCCATTCGGAATTTGCCTGAACGGCTTGTGCGTGACCGACGGGCGGATGCGGTAGGTCCAAGTCCGGCGGTTGGTCGCGCGCGGCGAGGTGAACGACGAGCCGCTGAACTGCTCGGCATAAAGTCCGTAAGGCGCCTTCTGCGGCGAGTTCTGTCCGACCGGCAGCGCGCCCGCAATCGCTTCGGTGGCGAACTCATTGCCGAATCCCGATTGATACTGTATCGCCATAAAATTCAAAGCCACAGAGGTCACCGCAGACCACAGAGCGTTTTAGAAAGAGATATGCCTCTGTGGTCTCTGTGGCCTCTGTGGCGATGCCTCAGACTAAATTTCCGCGCTTCGCCTGCTCGCGCTCTATGGCCTCGAACAAGGCTCTGAAATTGCCTTTGCCGAAGCCCTGCGCGCCTTTGCGCTCGATGATCTCGAAGAAGAGCGTCGGGCGGTCTTCGACCGGTTTGGTGAAGAGCTGCAGCAGGTAGCCCTCTTCGTCGCGGTCGACCAGAATGCGTTGTTCGCGCAAGGTTTCGATGTCTTCGTCAAGCTTGCCGACGCGCTCGGTCAACATTTCGTAATAGCTTTCGGGCACTTCCAGAAACTCCACGCCGTTAGTCCTTAGTTGGCGGATGGTCGTGACGATGTCCTTCGTCAGCATGGCGATGTGCTGCACGCCCGGCGCCTGGTAAAACTCGTTGTACTCATCGACCTGGCTCTTGCGTTTGCCGTGCGCAGGCTCATTGATCGGGAACTTGATGCTCCTCGACTCGTTCGCCATGACGATGCTATTGAGCGCCGTGTACTCGGTCGAAATGTCCTTGTCGTCGAAGGTCATGAACCGCTCCAGCCCCAGCACGCGGCGGTACCAATCTTCCCAGACCTTCATCTGCCCGTACTCCACGTTGGCGACGTAATGATCCAGCCGCAGCAGGCCCGCGTTGCGCCCCGGCGCGCGCGATTCCACGAAGTCCGGCATGAACGGGCCGTCGTAATTCCGCTTCGAGAAGAACGAATGGATGGTGTCGCCGTAAATCTTGACCGCCGAGCGCCGCGCTTCGCCGCTCTCACTCTTGATCGTGTACGGCGCGACCGCAGGCTCGGCGCCGCGCGCCAGGGCTTCTTCAAACGCGTAGTCGGCGTCGTCCACCTCGAAGGCGATGTCGCGCACACCGTCCCCGTGCTTCATAATGTGTACGCTCGAAGCGTCGCGCGACGTGTACGGCGTCGTCAGCAAGAGCTTGAACGCGCCTTGCTGCAATGCGTAAGAACACTGCTCGCGGTTGCCGGTCTCAAGGCCGGTGTAGGCGACGCGGTCGAAGCCGAACGCGTTGCGGTAAAAATAATCGGCCTGCTTCGCGTTGCCGACGTAGAACTCGATGTGATGGACTTGTCGAATCTTCAATGGATTATTGCTCATAACTCCGATCTCCTACTTTCACTACCAAAAGGCGTTAGGCGGGCCGACGGGCGCCACCTCACGGTCGCTGTGTTTACCGAACCTTCCGATAAACTCCAGCGTCACTTCCTTCAAAAACGTATACGACGGGATCACGAACAGAACGGGCTGCATATCCGAATAGTCGAATGACGTATGGATGACCTCTTCCAGATCGAACTTGCGTCGCTCGACCTCATCGCCGAACGCGTGTTCGAGTTCGCTGTAGGACGACAGCAGTCCCGCGCCGAAGGCCTTGATCTCGCTCCCTTCTTCGACCAGACCGAATTCGACCGTGAACCAGTACAATCGCCCGAGCTGCTCCAATTGTTCGTCGCTGGCGATGACCGCGCCTTTGCCGATGGACTGCGAATAATCGGCGAAGTCGGGGTTGGTGAAGTTCGGGATGTGGCCGATGATCTCGTGGACGATGTCCGGCTCCGGCGTGTAATCGGGGCGCGAATGATGCCGGAGGTATTGAGTGCAGAGCATCGTTCGTTTGCCCAGCCAGCTCAGGAAGGCGCGCGTCTCGACCAGCCCCTCGATCGGCGCAATGTGAAAGTTCGAGGTCTCCTTCAATCGCGCGTCGAGGCCGCGCAGTTGCGGAATCTGGTCGCGGCTTATGCCGAGCTTGCGCTTGGATTCCAGGTAGAGCGAACTGGCGCGCCGCCGATGGGTTTCTTCCAACTGGTCGTAAACGTGTCGCCAGATGTCCGTCTCCTGCGGCGTGTAATCGACGTCGGGAATGACGTGCTCCGGGTCTTCGCGGTACTGCTTGGCCAGGCGGGCGATGAAGTTGCGCCGCGCGCGATATTCCGGGTCGTGGGCGCCGGGATGATCTATCGGCAACATGCTGATTTCCTCGAACCCCACGTCATCCGTCAAAAACTCTTCGGTAACTGATGCTGACGCTGTTGGCATAACTCGTACCTCGGCTTTTATGTGGATGAGTAGCCACAGAGAGCACAGAGGACACAGAGAAACCATTAATTACTCTCTGTGTCCTCTGTGCTCTCTGTGGCTAAAAGTCTTCATACACAGAAACTTTAACTCCTTGCCACCCGTCGAATCGCCTCCACGGCCGCCGGATTTTCCAGCGCGGTCGTGTCGCCGGGGTCTTCGCCCAGGAACGCGGCGCGGATTACGCGGCGCATCACTTTGGCGTTGCGCGTCTTCGGCAATGACTCGACGAAATAGATTTTTTCGGGGCGCAACGGTTTGCCCAATTCCTTTGCGACGCGTTCTCTCAACTCCTCCTCTATCTTATCGTCTCCCTTCGCCCCCGGAGTCAACACGCAGAAGGCGACGAGCGCCGAGCCTTTCAATTCATCGGGGACGCCGATGGCGGCGGCTTCTATGACGCTTTCGGCGCCGACCAGGACGGATTCGACCTCGGCGGGGCCGACGCGCTTGCCCGCGATCTTCAAGGTGTCGTCGCTGCGGCCCAGGATGCGCCAATGGCCGTCGGCGTCAACCATCGCCCAATCGCCGTGAACCCAGACGTTCGGAAACCGCGACCAGTAGGTTTGCAAATAACGCTCGTCGTCTTTCCAGAAACCTCGCGCCTGGCCGATCCACGGCTTGCGGATGACGAGTTCTCCGACCGCGCCGCGAACCGAATCGCCGTTTTCATCGACCACGTCAGCCGCGACGCCGGGGCACGGCGCCGAAAACGCGCACGGTTTGATCGGCAGCAGCGGATTGCTCATCAGGATTCCGCCGGAGATTTCTGTTCCGCCGGAATAGTTGACGATCGGTATGCGCCGCCGCCCTACGTTTTCAAACAACCACCACCAGGGATCGGGATTCCAGGGTTCGCCCGTCGAGCCGAAAATGCGAAGCGATGAAAGATCATGTTTTTCAATCCATCGGTCGCCTTGCGCCGCCAATGCGCGCACGAGCGTCGGCGAAATGCCCAGAACTTCGACCTTGTGTCGCGCGCAGAACTCCCACAGCCGATCCGGCTGTGGGAAGTCCGGCGCGCCGTCGTAAAGAACAATAGTCGCGCCTAAAATCAGCGCGCCGTAAATCAGCCAGGGTCCCATCATCCAGCCGACATCGGTCATCCATGAAATTCGCGTGCCCTGGCCGACGTCCGTGCCGAAACACATGTCCTGAGCCGACTTCACTGGGAAGCCGCAGTGCGTGTGCAGGATGCCTTTGGGCCGGCCCGTCGTTCCCGATGTGTAAATCGCAATCAACGGGTCTTCGGCGCCGGTAGGTTCAATCAGGCGCGCCGCGCCGCCTGCCATATCGCCCGTCGCCAGCAACTGATCCCAGGTGAGGTCGCGCCCGGGCTTCATCGGCGTGGTCACACGCATCCGGCGGACGACGATCACGCGCGTGATCGCCGGGCAATCGGCTACCGCGTCGTCGGCGACCTGTTTCGCGCCCGCCGGCTTGCCTCGGCGCGGAAACGCGTCGCAGGTGAATAAAGCCTTCGCGTTGACGTCGCGCAGCCGCGACGAGATAGCCGACGAGCCGTAGCCGGAGAAGAGAGGCACGGCGATCCCGCCGATGCGGTTGATTGCCAGCAGCGCGATCACTGTTTCGGGAACCATCGGCAGGTGAATGCCGATGGCGTCGCCACGGCCGTAACCGCAGGCGCGCAACCCGGCGGCGCAGCGTTCGACCTCGATCAGCAGATCGGCGTAATCCAGTTCGCGAGTCGCGCCTTCTTCACCTTCCCATTTGACGGCAGGCTTGCGCGCAGTCGGCGTGTCTTCCCAGCGATCCAGACAGCTTCTGACGATATTGAGCGACCCGTCGACACACCATCGCGGCCATTCTACGCCGCGCGAAAGGTCGACGACCCGGTCGTATGCCTTGTCGAATTGGACGTCGAGGAAGCGAAGGACTCGTTCGGTGAACCATTCGACGTCGGCGACCGAGCGACTATAGAGTTCGTCGAACGTCCTGAGGCCGCAGAAGGAGATGAAGCGCGTCAATTGCGCGCGCGCAATCACATCATCGGTCGGGCGCCAGGCTATGGCGTTATCATCACGTAACCGTTCGATCATTTTTCAGATCCCATTGTTCATTGTTCATTGTTCATTTGTCATTGGTCGGCCGGCGGTCTGACAACTTTCATTGGGATGACCAATGACAAATGAACAATGAACAATGAACAATGGGAATCCCTCACAATATTATGTCGCCTAGTTAAACCGCTCCACGAATCCCAACCTCCTTATACACAGGATACAGCCAGTGGCGGTATTCCTGCCTACGTCCGGCGACGACGTCGAAGTACGTCTTCTGGATCGCTTCAGTGACGGGGCCGCGCGCGCCGGCGCCGATCGCGCGCCCGTCGACTTCGCGGATCGGCGTGATCTCAATCGCCGTGCCGGTCAGGAACGCCTCGTCGGCGTCGAGCAACTCGTCGAGCTTCAGGGCGCGGACTTCGACTTCGTAACCCAGGTCGCGCGCGATCCGCATCGCCGAATCGCGCGTGATGCCGAGCAGGATCGAAGAGTTCTGGTCATTGGTCAGCAACCGCCCGTTTTTGACGAGGAAGATGTTCTCGACCGCGCCCTCGGCCAGATTGCCATGCATGTCTAGCAGGACCGCCTCGTCGTAGCCGCGTGACGCGGCTTCGCGAACGGCCAGAATCGAATTCAGATAATTGCCCGTGGCCTTCGCCGTGGTCGGGATCATGCTCGAATGGAATTTTTTGTACGGCGAGACCGTGACGCGCATCCCTTTGGCGAGTTTCTCGGCGCCGAAATCGTTCGGCCATTCCCAGGTCAGGATGTTGACGCCGACCGGACAGACGGCGCGGATGCCCAGGCTGCCGCTGTCGAAATAGGCCGTCGGGCGAATGTAGCAGTTTGTGAAATCATTCCGTCGAATCGTTTCGCAGATCGCCTCGTTCAATTCCTCCTGCGAGTACGGGATGCCGAGTTGATAAACTTGCGCCGACGCGTAGAGCCGATCCATGTGTTCTTTCAGCCGGAAGACGGCCGAGCCTTCAGCCGTTTCATAACAGCGAAGGCCTTCAAAGACGCCCACGCCGTAATGAAGCCCGAAGGCGGATGAATGAATTTTCGCTTCGTCCCATCGTAAAAACTCCCCGTTCTGCCAAACCCATCGCGTCTTCTCGAACGACATTCTTTTGAATCCTCCAAAAAAATTGTGCTGACCAAATCACCACATGTAATATTATGACACCTAGCGGTACAGCGCCGGGAGTGGCGCCGACGGTCGGCGCCGCTCCCGGCGCTGTACCGAGGTCGATGATAGAGCTTGGATGGAGGCGCAATGAAGACGAGGTTTTCGATACTCAGCCGCGCCGGGTTAAGCAAATAAGTTTTATGGGCCGATCAGCCTAAAGATGTTTTCCTGCCCGGATCACTCGCTGACGATGGTCACGCTGTTCATCACGTCGCCCACTCGAATCCGTCGCACGACGTCCATGCCTTCGGTCACGCGGCCAAAGACCGCGTAATTCCCGTCGAGGAACGGGGTCGGCGAGATCGTGATGTAAAACTGCGAGCTTGCGCTGTTCGGATCTGAAGCTCGCGCCATCGCCACGGCGCCCGCCTCGCCGTGCTTCAAATTCGCAGAGACCTCGAGCGGAATATTCTTACCCGATCCGCCCGTGCCCGTGCCATGAGGACATCCGCCCTGGATGACGAAGTTCGGTTCAACGCGATGGAACTTCAGCCCGTCGTAAAAATTGCGCTGAGCGAGTTCGATGAAGTTCGCAGTCGTGATCGGAGCGAGGTCTTCGTGAAGGACGAATTTGATCGCGCCTTTGTCGGTTTCGATTACTGCCGTGCGATTCTTGTTTTGTGACATTACTTCCCCTTTGAGATTAAACATTATCGGAGAGGCGCCCCTGGGTACGCGCTGCTTCCAGTGTGCAGCCTCGGCGAAAGGCGTAATTACAGGAAGCAACCGCTCCCGATGTCGCCGCGCTCACGTTAAGTGATTATCCTCTGCAATCGCGCGCATCCGGCTCCAAGCGCGCTGCGGTCCTCCGATAGGTCTCCCCGCCCATGACTGCACGCTGGAAGCGACGCGTACCCAGGGGTTCCTGAGGAGCGCGACGAATTATGACGGCAGGCGACCGATTTGCAAACTGCCTGATCGAACCGTCAAGGGCGCGGCCCGCGCGCGCCAGCAAAATGTAGCGGCGCGATTACGACGCGCGAGGCGTGATAAATGGCGCGCGCCACACGGCGTGGCCTAAGAAATAAGTGGCGACGTTCTGGTACATGGATTGATGCTAGCGCTGGGGAGGAGGGTTTTTTGAGCGCTGAATGGCGTTAGGTTCTGACAATGTTACAACTGTCGCTGTTTATTGCACAGGCCAGGTTGTTCAGTTCGGCCGAATGTCATTTGAGCGCTTTTGACCCCCCTTCAAGTGATTACTCACCACGACATTTAATCGCGTCCACACGCGCCGCGCATGTGGCGCATAGTTCCCCAAATCATCCCGGCGCCGCCGAGGGCAAATAGTATTTTGATTTATTTCAGGCAAGGAGGGAGCAGATATGACAATTCTTGAGCCAATCATCAATGAAGTTTCAGAGCAATTCGGATTGAGAGGAAAAGCCGGTCCATTAATGACCGCGCAGCTCACACTTATCAGCAACGAACGGACCGGAGGGTTGCAGGGATTCCTGGATCAATTCAGGCGCGCCGGTCTTGGCGAGATCGTCTCGTCATGGGTCAGCCGCGGCTCGAACACTCCGATAACGACGGAGCAACTCGAAAGGGCGATCGGGAGCGACACGATAAATCGCATATCGTCTAACGTCGGCGTCGCGCGCGCCGCCGCCGCTTCGGCGTTTGCCTACATGATTCCGAGAGTGGTAGACCTTCTGACACCTGAGGGCGTGATTCCCTCACGGCTGCCGGCGTGGGTCAACTCGTATCTGAGCGGCGCCCCGGCGAGGCCCGAGACGCTCAGAGGCGAGCCGATCAGGACCGAGGAGGTCAGGCCGCCGGGCGAGCCTGTTCGGAGGGACTATACCGGCGGATCGACCTTCCTCAGGTTGCTGCCGTTTCTGGCGCTGCCGCTGCTCGGTTTTCTGATCTATCGCGCCTGCAGACCCGAGCCGGAGAAGATGGGATACCGCGCCCCGGCGACAGCGTCGCCCACGGCCCCGGCCGGAACACAACCCCAGGCCCCTGGCCTCAACTCGCGGCTCTCAGTGATCAATTCCAACGGCAAGATCAAATACTCCGGCGTCGTCCCAGATGAGCAGACTAAACAGAACGTCCTGAATCAGCTCAAATCGACTTTCGGCGAGGGGAACATCAGCGGCGACATCGGCGTCAATCCGCGGGCGAGGGCCGCCGCGTGGACGTCAGGACTATCGTCGGCGCTGCCGAATTTCAAGGCGTCAGGTTCGGAGGTGACCTTCGACGGCAACTCGATCAACGTCGGAGGGACGATGTCTGAGAACGCCAAGGGCGACACGGTCGCCAAACTCAAATCCGTCTACGGCGCCGGTATGAACATCGGTTCGTTCGAGGCCGCCACGGCGGTCACCGAAGCGAATCGGAGAGCGACCGAGGCTTTGTCGTCTTTGAGGCCCGGCTTCACCGCGGAAGATTTGGTCAACGCGCTGAACATGAACATCATCAATTTCCGATCCGGCAGCTCGCAGATTCCGCGAGAGAGCATGCCCGTGCTGGAGCAATCAGCTTCGGCGATCAAATCCGCGCCGGCGGGGACCAGGCTCGAAGTCGGCGGCTATACCGATAACGCCGGTAATCCGGCCGCTAACCAGAAGCTCTCTCAGCAGCGAGCCGATTCGGTGCTCCGCTTCCTCACCGGCAAAGGAGTCAAGTCCGACTCCCTGGTCGCAAAGGGCTACGGGGACGGCAACCCGATCGCCAGTAACGATACGGAGGAGGGTAGATTCAGGAACCGGCGCATCGAATACAAGGTCTTGAAGTAAGGCTATAATTAACCGGTGGCGCGGACTTTAGTCCGCGCTGACGGCTGGCGCGCGGACTAAAGTCCGCGCCACTAATCGCTAACTTAACCTCATTGGCCTTTAGGCGGAAGCGTTCGGCGTCACGGAGTGGATCCGCGTCCGACGCTTCCGCCTAAAGGCGGGACTACGAACTGATTTTCCGCAGGAGCATGACCATCGGAAAAAGAAAACTGGCGTTCACGTTTTCGATTCTGGCCGTTTACGTCGCGGCGGCATGGGCGGCCGCGCAAACGACCGCCGCGCCCTGTCGAACTTGCATTCAGACCGGAGGGCGGCAAAATGAGAAAGGCGCCGCGCAGTTGGAGAACACCTACTGGAAGCTGGTCGAACTCAATGGGAAGCCGGCTGTGGCTACCTCGCGGCGACGGGAGCCACATCTGCGGCTGAGTCCCGAAGCTAAGACTCTGCAAGGCTCCGGCGGGTGCAATACGATGCGGGGCGTCTACCAGTTAGACGGCGCAAGATTGAGATTCACCCAAATCGCGACCACTCGCATGGCCTGTCCCGAACCCTATATGGGTCAGGAGAGCGCATTCTTGAAAGTTCTCGAAGCCACGGACTCGTTCAAGCTCTCCGGCGACAAACTGGAGTTGCTTGGCGACGAAAAATTGCTTGCGAGTTTCGAAGCGCGCTAAGCTCCGGGGCGTAATAAAATGAGATGTGGCGCGAGTAAACAACTCGCGCCACATTTAGGCGTCGCAAAACTTTTCCCCAAGCGCTCAAATGAAATGACAGTGGCCAAAGACCGCCTGAAGGCGGAGTTCCAAACGGAGCCATTCCCACTTAGATTTTGCCGCCGATAAAAGTTACACTCCGGCCATGGACACTATCACACAGGGAGTGCTCGGCGCGGCCGCGGCGCAATCGGCCTTGTCTCGCCGATTGCCGCGCGGGGCGGGGCTGATAGGGGCGGTGGGGGGAATGGCCGCCGATCTCGACGTCTTCATTTATTCACTCCACGATCCGACCGTGGGCTGGACGTTTCATCGCCACTTCACGCACAGCCTGATTTTTATCCCGGTGGGCGGCCTCATCGCCGCGCTGCCGTTTCTGTTGATGAAGCGGTTCAAGGATCACAAACGCGAAGTGGCGCTCGCCGCGGTCATAGGCTATGCGACGCACGGCCTCCTCGACGCGTTCACGAGTTACGGGACTCAAATGCTCTGGCCGTTCACGAATCTGCGCGTGGCGTGGGATTGGATACCGATCGTCGACCCGCTTTACACGATCCCGCTCTGGATCGGGGTGATATGGACCGCGCGGACGCGCAATCCCAAAGCCGTTCGCGCGGCGTTCCTCTTGACGAGCCTCTACATTTGCTTCGGCGGATGGCAGCATCATCGCGCCGTCGAAATGCAACAAGACCTGGCCGCGATGCGCGGCCACAAGATCGAACATTCGCGCGTGATGCCCGCGCCGGGATGGCTGATTTTCTGGCGCTCTCTTTACGTCTCCGACGGGCGGATCTACGTCGACGGCGTAGAGACCACATGGTTCGGCTCTGCGCTCGCGCTCGAAGGAGGTTCTGCGAATTTGACGACGTTCAATGACCTGCCCCCGAGCGCGCGGTCGAACGCCGAATCGCGACGCCGCTTCGACGTCCTCAACTGGTTCGCCGACCGGCTGATCGCCCCGGTCGCCACGGCCGGAGGAAACGAGAGCGCTTATGGCGATATGCGGTACACGGCGGCGGTCGAGAGCCTGACGCCGTTGTGGGGATTGCAGTTCGATCCGGCGTCTGGAGATTCGCGGCGTTGGAGTCCGCCGCCGAATCAAGGCAGAGAGATCGGCCGGATGATCAAGGCCCTGGTCGTCGGCGATTCACGCTACAAATCGCTGGCCGAACTTCGCGCCTCGAACGCTCGTTGATGGTTTTTGAGAATTAGTTCGGCCATCGCCCCTCCGGGGCTCACGAGATTTACTTTCAACTCTTCCGGTGGTTTCTCCACCGGCTAATGTCCGCCGTCCCTCCGGGACTGAAGAAAGATGGCCGGAGTTAAATCTCAAAGACCATAAGCGGGCGCGGTTACGACGAACACGCCCGTGAAACAAGCCCGCCTTTGCTTGCCATACTCTTCCCACGATAGTAGCATCGCGCCCGCATCGCCCTTCTCGCACAGAGTTCATCAACTTCACTAATAGGGAGAAACAAGATGGCGGTTAGCGCGGCAGAATCCATCGAACTGTCCGTCGCCGAGCGCGCTCGGCGGCGAATCACGAAGCGGTTAATGCCGTTTCTGTTGTGGCTCTATTTCCTGGCCTTCATTGATCGCACTAATGTCAGCGTCGCCGCTCTGGACATGAAAAAGTCTCTGGGCGAAGGCGGGCTGGGATTTACTGACGACATCATCGGCACGGGATTCGGCATCTTTTTTATCGGCTATTTCCTGCTCGAAATCCCGGGCACGCTGATCATCGAAAGGTGGAGCGCGCGGAAGTGGATCGCGCGCATCATGATCTCGTGGGGGATCGTCGCCGCGTTGATGGGATTTATCGGCAAGCCCTGGATGAATTTCGGCGCCGAGAAGGATCAATTCTATGTTCTGCGCTTCATTCTGGGTTTGGCCGAAGCCGGATACTTCCCCGGCATTGTCGTGTTTCTGTCGCACTGGTTCCGCTACGAAGACCGGGCCAAGGCCAAATCGCATTTTATGATCGGACTGCCGATCGCCACGATGATCGGCGTGCCGATCTCCCGAGCGATTATGGAGAACATCCACTGGGGCGGATTGGAAGGATGGCGATGGGTCTTCATCCTCGAAGGCATTCCTTCGGTGATTTTCGGCGTCGTCACATTGTTCTATCTGACCGACTGGCCATCGGAAGCGAAATGGCTGCCCGAAGACGAAAAGCGATGGATCATGGGCGAGTTGGAGCGGGAGCGTCGTGAAATGCTCGCCGAGGGGAAGGACCCGCTCTGGGGAGGAATCGTCAAGGGGCTGAAGAATCCGAAGACTCTGTTGCTCTCAGCCATTTACCTTTTCATTGTTACCGGTTATTACGGGCTAAATTCCTTCCTGCCTTCGATCACGGCGAAGATGAAAGCCCTGGCTCCGCTAGCCGCGTCAATTGCGCAAAGCGTCGCCGACGCGCTGCCTTCTCTTGCAAGCTCTATAACTCCTGGCGCGGTTCAAAAGACGTTGGAAACGGTCATTACATCGCTGCCCTACGCTTTCGGATTGGTCGCCATGCTGATCAACAGCGCGCGCTCTGACCGGACGGGCGAACGCCGCTGGCACACGGCGCTGCCGATGCTGCTCGGAGGGATCGGGCTGGCGCTGGCCATTCTTTCGGGAGACGTGTTGGCTCTGGTCGTGACATTCTTTTGTCTGGCGGGAATCGGCCTTCACGCGTACTTGCCGGTCTTCTGGACGTGGCCGACCAAATTCATGGCCGCTTCAGTCGCCGCGACGGCGATCGGCCTGATCAATTCGTTCGGAAATCTCGGCGGATATTTCGGGCCGAAGGTGGTCGGCTATTTGAGCGTCAAGTACGATTCTTACGTTCCCGGAATGTGGTTTCTGGTCGTGTGCATCTTGATCGCGGGGCTGCTGGCGATTTTGGTCAAGCCGCCTCTAAAGAAACAGGAAGATGGAAGATAGAGTTCCCATCGAACCGCGGGAAGAGCCGCCTGAAGTGTCAGAATCGCTTGAGAGCCGTCGCAAAGCGCTTCGCAAGGAGGCGGGGAAGTCTCTTCTCTTTGGAAGCGGAATAGTTCTTCTCCACCTGGTTCTTCTTATCTGCGGGGTCATAGGTCTGCGAGGTATCTTTCGCAGCATATTATTTGTCATCGGTTTCGCCGTCATTGCAGAAGGTGTTTGGGAGCTTCGTCGGACCAGAAATTTAACGCTGGAAGACCTGAAACCGAGTGAGCCGGAGAAAGATTTTGCCGAATCGCTGAAGAAAACGAAGCCTGTCTTCACGCGGGTTATCCTGGCATGTCTGATCGCGGTCGGAATTTGTCAGCCAGTATTCAAAAGCAAGGAATCAATTGAAGCGGCAGGATTGGTGAAAGGCGCGACCCGACAAGGCGAGTGGTGGAGATTGCTGACTTCCATCTGACGGTCGTGTGAGAGTCGCGCGGGATTGATGATGGCGCTGCGCACGCGTTCTGCCGGCGCTCCTTGCCGCGCGGCTTCTAGATGCGCCCCTCCTGGGCCGTGGCAACGCTGGCAATCGATCCCTTCCGGCAGCCGATTCGGAAATCGCGCGTTTTCCTCCAACGCGTCCGATTGAGTTTGAATATAACCGTTGTGACAGGACATGCACCTGTAGCCGATCTTGCGGCTGAAGCCTGCGTGATCGGGACGGTCGTAGCCGGGACTCATCGCCCAGTAGCCGCCGTTCCTGGCGTACCAGGTAATGGGAAGCTCTATCAACTCTCCGGCTTTCGTCCGGCTGATGTAGCTTCGGGCGTGATTGCCGGAGCCGATCCGGTAATCAACCCTGGCTTCGAAGACGTTGGTCACGGCCCCGTCGAAACCGATTTGACGCCGTTGTATGTACGGCCTGCCGTCGCGCGCATAGACGGTGAAGGCTTCTTCTGAAGCGTCGTGATGAAAGGCGCCTCGCTTCAGTTCGGGAAAATCGTTTTCTGATTGCACGGCGCCGAATGTCCGCGCCATCGCAGTGCGGGCGTAGCTTTCCGCGACCTCGCGGTGACATTCCGCGCAGGCGCCGGGCTCCACATATCCGGCGTTCGAGATTTGAGAAGAGGTGTGAGCCGTGGCGAAACACACCACAACCCAGATAAGCGCCAGTCCGTTCCATAAAATGATGACAAATATGCCATCATCTTATCGCGACCGATTTTGTTGATTTGCCGGTCGCAGTTTCGCTCTTTGATTGACGCGGCGACTTGGTTTCGGCCTTTGCCGCGTTCTAAAGTCTGCCCCGGAA
>WNFZ01003196.1_pt1 | contig 36992 bp, 42 predicted proteins | sample 5400081 | NCBI WGS metagenome assembly WNFZ01 (sample SAMN13153365, study PRJNA577476) | soil metagenome | isolation source: 80 cm soil or saprolite under grassland replicate 1 | place: USA:California | collected 2016-06-15 | reverse complement strand
GCGAGGCCCTTGGAAAGCATCCGACGGTTGGGGAGGACCAGGCCGGCATGGTCCGCGACCTGACCCTGTCACCGGATGGGGTGCGGGTGGTGGTCGGCAAGGCCGGCACCGGCAAGACCTACGCGCTTGGTGTGGCCCGCCACGCCTTCGCGCTGGACGGCTACCGCGTGCTGGGCGCGGCACCCACGGGGATCGCGGCGACCAGCCTGGAGGCGGAGGGGTTCGAGGAGGTCGCCACCGTCGACCGGCTCCTGCACGAGCTCGACCAGGACGCCCGCGCCCACCATGCTTCGCTCCCCGCCGGGCTCCAGGAGGCGGCGGTGCTGGACGCAAGGTCGGTGCTGGTGGTGGATGAGGCCGGCATGGTCGGCTCCCGCAAGCTCGCCCGCCTCCTCCAGCACGCCCACCAGGCCGGCGCGAAGGTCGTGCTGGTCGGCGACGACCGGCAGCTTGCCGCGATCGACGCCGGCGGCGGGTTCCGTGGACTGCGGGTGCGCCTGGGGGCCAGCGTCCTGGTGGAGAACCGGCGGCAGCGGGCCGCGTGGGAGCGGGAGGCGTTGGAGCTGGTCCGCGACGGCCAGGTCGACCAGGCCGTCACCGCCTATCGCGAGCACGAGCGGATGGTGCCGGCGACCTCCAAGACCGAGCTGACCTTGAACCTTGTGCGGGACTGGTGGCAGGCCCACCAGGACGCCGAGACCACCGAGCGGTCGGGGGAGCCGGGAGGGGAGGCGGTGATCCTGGCCTACCGCCGCGACGAGGTCGACCGGCTCAACACCACCTGCCAGCAGGTCATGGCCCACAACGGTCGCCTGGGCGCCGAGGCGATCCAGGTCGGCGACCGCCAGATGCATGTGGGCGATCAGGTGGTGTGTGGCCGCAACGACCTGCGCGGGCTGGGGGTGGCCAACGGCACCCGCGGGACCGTCACCGGCCTGAACGTGAAGGACCGCACGCTGACGCTGCGGACCGAGCAAGGCCGCCAGGTCACCCTCCCAGCCGGCTACCTGGACGGCCCGATCCCGCCAGGGCGGCGGGTGGTGGACCTGGCCTATGCGACCACCGGGCACAAGGCCCAGGGGCTGACCCGGTGGCGGGCGCTGGTGCGCATCACCGGCCAGGAGGACGCCAACTGGCTGTACGTGCAGCTCTCCCGCGCCAAGCAGGACACCCGGCTGCACACCATCGTCACCCCAGAACCCCACGCCGGCGCCGGTGAGGTCGACCTGCCCGACCGGGAACCACCCGATGCCTACACCCAGCTCGCCGCGGCACTGGCCCGCCCGGGCGGCCAGCGGTTGGCGATCGACACCACCTCGCGCCTGGACGTGCACGCAACTCCGACCGGGGAGCTGCGCGCCGAACGCGACCGGCTCCAGGCTGAGCTGGATCAGGCACCGCCCGACCGCGCCCGGCTGTGGAGCGCGCCACCCTCCGGTGCCACCAGGCCGAGCAGCAGCTCGCCGCGATCGAGGCCGAGCATCCCCAGCAGGGCGGGCGTGGCCTGTTCGGGCGCCGGCGCGCTCCCGAGCACGTGCAGGACCCGGCCGGGCGGGCGTTGGCGGCCCGCCAGGCCGAGCGGGCCGCCCAGGCCGAGGTGGAAGCCCGGGCGGCGCAGCAGCAACACCAGGCGTGGCTGGAGGACCACCACGACCTCGGCTCGGGCTACCGCGAGGTCACCCGGGAGCTGGCCTTGCGGTCCCGAGAGCGGGCCGCGTTCGCCGAGCTGGAGCAGCCCGCCTACCTCACCGAAGCGCTCGGCCCGCTGCCCGAGTCGGTGCGAGGTCGGCGTGCCTGGCGGCAGACCGCCCGAGAGGTGGAGGACTACCGCCAGCGCTTCCAGATCAGCGACACCGACCGGCCCCTGGGTGAGCCTCCAGCGCGCGACCACCAGGACCCCGAACGGCAGCAGGCATGGCGGCAGGCCCACGGCGCGATCCAGCGTATGCAGGCCCGCCAGCAGCGCCAGCTTGACCGCGACCACCTACCAGGTTCCGTTAGAACCATCGCCGACCACGAGCACGGCGAGTCCACCAGCCGGCATGCCCCCACCCGTGACCCCCATCCGGTCCAGGGTCCCGAGCGGGCCGCCGGCTAGCCCCAAGGGAGGCCCCGATGGCCCACCAGCCCGGCCACTGGCCCGACCATCCCGACGACCACGACGAGGACCCGCCGGTCGGTGTCACCATCCGCCCCCTCCACCAGCTCCCCGACCGCGGCCAGCTTCCCACCCCAACGCTCCCGGCCTTCGGCACCGGCGTCGGCGGCCAGCGGGGCGGCTCCTTCGGCACGCCCGGCGGCTCCGCGATGGCCTACTACCAGCGCGCCCGCGCCAGCGAATGGGCCGGGTTCCTGCGCACCCTTCCGCTACGACTGGCCGGCGTGGTCGCCGCCGGCGGGCTGGCCGGCACCCTGGCCCATGGCGCCGGTCCGCGGCTGGCCGGCTCGGCCGCCGCGCTGGCCGCCGGTGTGCTCGGCTGGCGGCTCCGCTTCCGCGTCTCCCCCGAGACCGCCGCGTGGCGCCGCGGCGCCCGAGGGGAGCGGCGCACCGCCCGCCACCTCCGCAAGCTGGCCCTCCAGGGCTGGACGGTCCTGCACGACCTGGCCATCCCCCAAAGCCGCGCCAACGGCGACCACCTGCTGATCGGCCCGCCCGGGGTGTTCCTGGTCGACTCCAAAGCCTGGCACGGCCGCATCACCCTGGCGGTGGATGGGTCCGCCTGGTACAACGGCCACCCGCTCGACCAGACCCTGGCCACGGTGCGGTGGGAAGCCCAGCAGCTCGCCGCCGCGATCGGCGCGCCGGTGCTCCCCCTGCTGTGCGTCCACGATACCAAGATCCCCTGGGACGAGATCTACGTCGACAGCGTCCCGGTGCTCACCCCCGCCAAGCTGGTTGCGCTGCTGCGGTCCCTGCCAGCCCACATGGACGAGGTTGGGGTGATGCTGCTGGCCGAGCACGCCCGCCACCAACTGCACCCCGCAGTCTGACCGGAAAACAGACCGGCTTGGGATGGTATGGCCCTGTTTTCACGCCTGCGCGACGTCCCCGCAGGGACACCAGGACTAACCAGGGATTGTCCGAGTTCCTTCGGCACGAGGCGCCCTGGCACTTTCCCGGACCAGATGCCGCTCACCAGCAAGCGAGAGCATCCGCCTCGATCTTAGCCGTCTGACTGTCCGGAACCCTTTGTTGGTCGACGCGGCTTGGACGGCTTGTCCTCCGAGCTACTCTCATCCTCGGATGGCTGGTCAGTGTCTTGCAGCATCTCTCTTACTTGTGCTGCCAGGTCCACAGCCTGCTGCGCGTCATCCGCTATTGGCAACGCGTCCGTTTCCACCTGGTCGACTAGTCGTTCCAGACTGCGCCGAGCAGCTCGGGTTGTTGGGTATACGCCCCTGGCCAATTCCTCTGCTGCTAACTCTAGCCTGCGCTGAGCAACTTCTGCGGCGTAGTAGGTCCTAGCGCCTCCAAGACGCCTTGCCTCTTCGTAGAGCTCTCGGTACAGCAGCTCCACTCGTTGGTCACTGCGAGCACTCGACTCAAGAACTGCTCGTTGAAGCCCCGCCAGCTCGCTGATGCCCGTGAGGACCTCAGCTATGCTCCGTTCGACACGGTCGCCGCTACCGAGGGCTCGAAGGTCGACGCTTGCCCCGATGGGCGAATCGACGGCACCGTCGAGGGCTTCACGCAGCTGTGCGACGATCGCTTGACGGCATTGGTCGGCGCTTTCGAGGTCGCGGTAATCGAACCGGATCACTCTCATCTGTGCGAGGTCGAAGGGGAGTGGCGGCTCATCGTGGGCGACGATGAGGGCGACTGGCAGCCGAGCACTGTGGCGTACGGCGAGTTCGTAGAAGACGTTGGGGTTGCGGTTGGTGAGGTCGGCGACCGCGGCCTTGGCTTGGAGGATGTGATCGATCACCTGCAAAGTGATCTGTCCTGGAGCCGCGATCTGGTCAGCGCGGATCGCGGTGAGACCGAGTTCTTGGGCGGCGCGGGAGACGATGAACTTGAGGACGCCATCGGATCGGTGGCGGATATCGCTGCCGTCTTCCCCGATTGGCGCGATGAAGAAGCACTCGGTCTCTAGTGTGGGCATGGATTCAGGCATCCACGACATCCCTTGGTGGGTCCCTAGTCGGCTCAATGTGTTCCGAGGTCGCCACGAAGCGTGAGCGGCAAGCTAGCACAAGCCTGCAGACCTAAGTCCACCGTTTCCTTACAATGGATCGGCCTATGCGCTGGCCATCCGCTTATGCCGCCGCCGCACCGGGACGAGGTCGGAGTCATGCTGCTGGCCGAGCACGCCCGCCACCAGCTCCACCCCGCCCCCTGAGCCGAGCGTCGTTCCCAGGCCGGCTCGGGGAGCAGACGAGGCGCCCCCGGTGCTTCCCCGCCGGGGCGCCTTGCTGTATCCAGGGGCTGTCGCTAGAGGTCGCCCTCGGGCGGGTCGAGCCTGCACATCGCCTATTCCGCGCTGCGGCTCAATCAGGCATCGTCACGGACGGGTCTTCTACCCCTTGCTTTCGTTCGGGGTGAGTTCGGCTTGGGGGTCGGGTCCTCGGCGGGCTTCTGGTCTTGCTGGGTGCGTTGCAGGTGCGCCTCGGCTGGCCTTGCTTGCGGTTCCCGCTCAGGCGCCTTTCTCCTTGGAAGGATGTACCCGGCCCGTTCAAGAATGGTCACCGCTGCCGACAGATCCGGCTCTTCGAGCATAATGGTCCAATCGAGTAGATCGTTTACCTGATCCTCGAAGCCGGGAAGCACAAGATGTCCCCGTCTAACCCGTGAAGGTCCTCCTCCACGAGCCACGTAACGGTGAACGTCCTGCGAGAGGGCCTTCAGGATGCTCACGGCGCTGTCGCGTATAGCATCATCTTCTGACTCCAACCCCGCTACAGCACGTGAAAGCGTCGCGCTAATTGCGCCCAAACGATACATGGCTGCAGCCGTCGCCGACCGCTCTAGTTCCAGCTCCTGCTTCAGAGCCTCCAACTCCTCCACATCGATGGCCTCAAGCACCGCTTGTTGTAGCTTCCCCAGTTCCGCAATGCCCGTGAGGACCTCGGCGATACTTCGCTCGACCCGATCACCAGCGCCAAGCGCGCGAAGGTCAATGCTGGCTGCGATCGGCGAGTCAACAGCACCATCAAACGCCTCACGCAGGTGCGCGACGATCGCCTGGCGACATTGGTCCGCACTGGTCAGATCACGGTGATCGAAACGGATCGCTCGCATCTGCGCAATGTCAAAGGGAAGCGGTGGGTCATCCTGGGCGACGATAAGAGCGACCGGCAGCCGGGCGCTGTGGCGGACTGCCAGTTCATAGACGACATTGGCGTTCCAGCCAGTCAGATCCGCGACCGCCGCCTTTGCCTGGAGGATGTGGTCGATCACCTGCAAGGTGATCTGTCCTGGAGTGGCGATCTGGTCCGCGCGGATGGCGATCAAGCCAAGTTCTTCGGCCGCGCGAGCGACAATGAAGTTTAGAACGCCATCGGAACGGCGCCGGGTCTCGCTGCCTTCCTCCCCGATCGGCGCGATGAAGAAGCACTCACTCTCAAGCGTGGGCGTGAGGTCAGGCATCAGTATCGCTCCCTCGACGATTCCACTCGTCGCAAGAAGGCACAAGAGCGCCAAGCGGTGTTGGTCGGGAAGCTAGCACAAACCGGGGATGCCTCCCTCCGCCACAAGTTCCACCCGCCACCTGAACCGACCATTGCTTCCGGGTCTCCCCGGGATGCGACGAGGCGCCCGCGGTGCTTCCCCGCCGGGGGCGCCCACGTGTGACCGAGGCGCGGTCCATTCCTCGCCGGTTTGTGCCCGCCCGAACATCATTGGCCCTGCCGACGTGGTGGGCAGGCGGCCGAACGAGGAAATCGGCACCGCGGACCTGGTGCAGCTGGCGCTCAACCCGGACGGCGACCCCGTTCGCCTTCGAGCACGTCGCCCCGAAGGGCCTCCAGGCCCGCCAGCTCGCCCTCTTCGCCTGCTGGAGGCTCCGGGCTATGCGGCGCCCGCCACGTGTCCGCGCCCCGCCAGGCGGCTCAGGCGCTGCGCCGGCGCCTGTGCTGGCCTGCCGACAGCTGAGCTGTCGTCTGAGCGTCGTAGTGCCGCACGTAGGCGAAGGTGATCCGGAGGCCGACGTACAGGAATAAGCCGGTGGGGGGTATCCATCTGACCGGAGTAGATGGCAAGGCAATGGCGAGCCAATGGCGCTTGACCTGGGCAAATGCGCCCATCGGGTGCCAGCCCTGCGAGGTCTCCGACCTGGACAGGTCCGCTCAAGTGGATACCCCCAAAAGCCGGTTATCAGGGCGCGGAACGGCGGTACCCAGCCCAGGAGCCACGAGGCGACCGCGTCCGGCCAGGTCGTGAAGATCACCCCAACGAGGACGCCCAGCACGCCGTCGATCTCCAAATGAAGCCCGCCTGTGGTGGCCTCTCGGAGCCTCTCCAGCTCCTCGCGGACCACCTTGAGCGCGGCGTCGGCGCGCTGGTGCTCGGCCTGGAGCTTCTCGTCCGTCTGCTGCCGGAGCGTGTCGATCGCCTGGTCGTGCTTCTGATCCTGTGCGAGCAGGTCTGCCTGGAGCCGGTTCACGAGCGCTCCCAGCTCCGCGATCTGATCCTCGAGGGACTGGCCGGGTCGCGAGGTGAACGGTTCCCGTGTGAGCACAGCCGCCTGGTTCGCGGTCATGTGCATAGTTGCCGTGCCGACGTCGAGAAGCGCCACCTGACGTGGGCGGTGCAGCACCCTCCGCACCTCGGCGACGATCGCTGCTCTCCCCGCGCCCAGCCAGGCTCGGATGCGGGCAGGAACCCCCCGGTAAGCAGCGACGTCGACGAGGCCCCACACGACCGCGACGACGCCGAGCAGCTCACACACCCCGCCGAGCGTGTTCACCTGGGCCGCGTTCATGGCCGGGAGGATATGCGCCACTGCGCTCACCGGGCCACGATGAGGGCTCACCGGTCGAAATGCGCGGTAAGCTCCGGCCCAGAGATGCGGGGAAGCATTGAATCTATCGGATCAATGATCACGAGGATGTAGCCAAGCCGTGCGCTTGACCGGGATCGAAGCGACCGACTTCCTCTCCTTCGACGACGTGAACTTTCACCCTGGAGCCAGGTTTGAACGTGGTCGTCGGCCCTGGGGGTTCTGGCAAGTCCACCCTCGTGCGGGCCGTTGACCTAGTGGTAAGGGCGTTGGATTCGACGGAGACCGGCGACGCGCGCCTGCTAGAGGAGTACGCCTCGGCGCAGCGTCACGATGCGACCGCGCCGGGGTTCTGCGTTCGTGTCGGGGTTGAGCTGGATCAGCCGTCGGAGCGGCAGGCCATCGTGAGCTTCGTTCGAGCCGCGGTCATGTCTGGGCTCTCCGATGTCGATGCCGACCCGGGCTACGACGATCAGGTCCGCGACGGGATTGACGAGCGGCACCTCCTTGAGCTGTTTCGGGGGAAGCTGGCGGTCACCTTCGACGCGCGGCCGGGCGGTGGTTGGAGCGTCGGCTACGAGTTCTCCTACAACGACCGGTGGTACTGCTACATGCTGCTGGGACGGCCTTCGGCCGGGCAGATCGTGCCAGGCCCGCTGACTCCCAGCCATCCTCCGGCACCGGGCGGTCCGCGGCTATCCGACCGGCTCGGCTTGCAGGACGGCAGCGAGCAACTCGTCTTCGACGTGGCCAGCCTGCTGCCCGGAGAGGACGGCGGCACGCTCACCCTCACCGTCGGCCTTCTGGACCTGAGAGGTCTTACGCCCAGCCTGCGGGAGTTCGCCACGCTCGCCGATGTGGATGTGACGCAGCGCCGCTACTACACCCTTGCGCGGGTGCTGCGGCCGATCCTGCACGGCGCCCTAGTTTTGCGGAGCGACCAACGGCTGCCACCCCTCCAAGACTACGACCCGGTAGCGCTTGGAACCCAACCGACCCTCACCGATCCAAGTCAGCTCCCCTTGGAACTGTTTCGCCTCAAGGCGGGCGACCGCGCCGAGCGGAAGCGCTACCAACGCCTACAAGCAGTATTCCGGGAGTTCACCGGGCTGGACCTCGACGTGCGGCTCCGCGTGATCCCAGGCACCGACACGCGCCGAGTGGAGCTGTGGGTAAGCGACCGCGACCGGGAGGTCCCCATCGGCCTGGCGGGCGCGGGCCGCTGGGAGGCGGTCGGCCTCAGCGCAGCGATCGTCGAGGCGGCAGGGCGAATCGTGGTGCTCGACGAGCCCGCCGCCAACGTCGACGTGACCGTGCAACGCAAGCTCCTTGCCCGCATGCGCCAGATCGACGGGCAGGTTCTGCTGATCACCCACTCCCCGCTGCTGGTCCCCGCCCAAAGCCCCGAGGACCTGCGCCGGCTCACCCGGTTCCAGCTCCGAGAGGGCCGCACGAAGTTGCGCCGCCTGCCCGCCACGGGTGTCCCTGAAAGAGACCAGCGGCGGTCTCGTTGGCTGCAGATCCTGGCCGGCTCCGCTGACGCCAGGGCGATGGTGTTCGCCAAGGGCGTGGTGCTGGTGGAAGGCGACACCGAGCTGGGCGCCTTTGAGCAGTGGTTCCAGCAGTGCCCCACCGCCCAGGAGGCCGGTACCCCCGACGCGCGGAACCTGGTGCTGCTGTCGGTCGACGGTGACTGCGGCTTTGAAGCCTACGTGGACTACCTGCGGGCCTTCGACATTTCCTGGGTGATTGTCTGCGACGGCCCGGCGCTTCGGCTGGACCGGCAAGGGTCGGTGTTCGCGCAACTGGCCGATGCTGGGGTGCAGAGCGCCGAGCTCGCCACGGCCCTCAACGCGGGCAGGAGCTCGCACGGCGGCGACGACGCCGAGTTCCAAGCCTGCTTGGACCTCGCCAAACGGCACGGGGTGTTCACCCTGGCCGAGTCGTTCGACGAGGAGATCGAGCCGGCGTTGGAGCGGTTCGACCCTACGGTGTGGGCGGACGCCAAGCGGGTCGGTCAACGGAGCAAGGTACGACGCGGACGGTTCTTCGCCCAACATCTCAACTGCCCGGCCGAAGTGGACGCCCTGTACCGTGACCTCGTGGCGTGCCTTGGGTAGCTGCACGCTCGTCCAAGACCGGCCAAGGTCAGGCTTGAGGGCTGCCGCTGACGGCTTGTTCCCAGAGCGCACCGTCTGCCCTGGCCTGTGGGCGGCCCGATGGCTGGGGATCCGGCCAGCACTGATCGAGACCACGTCGAACACCCGGCCAGCTGCCAGGGTGGGTTGCTCGCACTCCTCGAGGGTCCCTGTGGCCCCGTGTGGATCTCGCTAGCACCTACACTTGCCGTATGGAACCGAGCGAGCAGCGCGCACCGGCCCCGGCTGCCCCGCCTGGGGTCCCGGAGCTGGCCGAGCCAGCCCCGCCGGCCGACCTGGTCGACGAAGGTGGCCTCAGCGGTCAACAGCTCAGGTTCTTTCAGGCGCTGGCCGAGCAGGACGGCCGTGTCGCCCGCTGGTACATGGGTGCGCGGATCACCCTCTCGAACAGGAAGAACCCTGAACGGCTCCAACAGGCAGCCCACAGCCTACGTGAGCTGATGGACAAGCTGCTCCCGATCCTGGGGTTTCCGGCCAAGTCGGAAGGTGGCAATCTCGGCGATCGCTTCTACGCCATGACAGCCAGATGGGAAAAGGCGAAGCAGCGGAGCAAGTGCTACACCGAGGGAGTGTGGACCGGCGAGATCGACGACGCGGCACGACGCGGGTTCACCGCCGTGGACGAGGCGATCGAGTGGCACCGCCAGAACCGTCCAAAACGCAAGGAGGCGTACCGGGTGACCATCCGTGCGCTGGACGTGTCGCGTCGCCCTCTCCCCTCCTGGATCGAGGACACCCACGTCCTGCTGTGGGAAAAGCTGCGCGACTACTTCGTCAAGGTCTGCCACCACGACCGCGAGACCGACGATGACGAGTTCAGTGCGGCCCTCCAGGAGTTGGAGAGCTTTGTCCTGGAACGGCTGAAGCCCCGCACCTACGCTGAGCAAGCAACGCTCGATCAGCTGATTGCGGAGGCCGAGCGTGACACTTGACCCCAAACTGGTCGAGCGCGCGGTCGCCGAGGCGAGGAAGCGAGCTGAAAACCTCGACTACTTCTTCGACCGGCTCGCCTCCCCCCAGTGGATCGAGCCTCTGCGAGAGCGACGCCTTTTCTCGGAGCCTCCCCAGCAGTATGTCGATGAGCAAGGCTACGTTCACGTGCCCGGATGGTCCGCCTCGCGGTACCTGGCGCGCGTCGCGGAGGCGGCCCCAGAGCTAGTGTTCGAGGTGATCGTCTCGATCCATGCTAACAACGAACGCGTCCAAGAGGACTTCGTGGACGCCGCGCTGGCGATGCCGGTCACGCAGGCACGGCGGGTCGCCCAGCTGCTGACGGCATGGCTCGCCGAGCGTGACCACCTGTACTACCTGCTGCCACGGAAGACGGTCGACCTGATCTGCCGACTCACTGCCGACGGCGCAGTTGATGAGGCCACCGACCTTCTCGGCGCGCTCTTCGCGCCTCAGCCCGATCCGCGCGAGCACGGGTGGCCTACGAGCCTGCGGGCGCGGATCTCGGCTTGGGAGTACGACCAGCTGCTGCGCAGGGTCGTCCAGGACGCCCTACCCCAGGCACCGGCCGAGTTCCTTGCCGCGCTGCTTGGGCTGCTCACTGACGCGCTGAGCCTACTGAACAGGGACGAGTCGGGTGGGTCGCGCGATGACGCCTCACGCATCTGGCGCGTACGCGTCACGGACGACGACGATCGGAGCAGCCGGATCGAGGACGCACTCACGTCGGCCGTGCGCGACGCGGCCGTTGCCACCCGAGAATCCCAGTTGCTCGCCGACGAGGATCTGGTGCGCTTGCTGACAGCTAGGCCAGAGCAACTGATCCGGCGTATCACCATGCACGCGCTGCGGCAACCACCCGAGCCCAACCTGGAGCTCGTGCTCCCGTACGCGCTCGACCTTGACGAGCTGACCAGCGCGGAGCCGAGCCCGGAGTTCAGAGAACTCCTTACGGCCACGTCAACCCGGCTGAGCAGCACACAGCTCGGCATGCTCGTCGAAGCGATCGAGCGAGGGCCGGATGTTGACCGCTATCGCGAGCGAGCCACAAGCTCCAGGGAGCGGCCACCAACCGACGAGGAGGTGGCGTCCTACGTTGCGTTCTGGCGGATCGGACGCCTGCGCTTGCTGAAGGACGCACTCACCGGCGACGCGCTCGCCGACTACCAGAGACTGGTCGCCGAGCACGGCGAGGCCGAGATTCCCCTCAGCTGGGAGGTGCACCTGTCCTGGGGACCGACAAGCCCACTGTCCGCGGAGGAGCTGGCGGACAAGTCGGATGAGGAACTGCTGGCCTACCTGCACCGCTGGGAGCCGGAGAAACAGTGGGATGGGCCGTCGGTCGAGGGACTCGCACAAGCACTGGCAGTGGTAGCGCAACGGGATCCGCTGCGGATCAGCCGGCTCGCACCGCAGCTGCGTGACCTGCAACCGGTGTACCTGCAGTGGCTCCTCCACGGACTTCAGGAGGCCATCCGCGAAGGGCGCAGCTTCGACTGGTCTTCGCTGCTTGACCTACTCACGTGGGTGGCTGGCCAGCCGCGCGAGATCGTCGGCGGCCGCGGGGGCGACTACGGCGACAGCGACCCCGGCTGGGTCTGGACAAGGCGGGAGATCGCAGCGCTGCTCCAGCGGGGGCTGAACGATCGTGGAGCCTGCGCCATGCCATTACAGGAGCGCCGGCGCTTATGGCAGGCGATCGCAGCAGTCAGCCAGGACCCCGATCCGACACCAGAACACGAAGAGCGATACGGCGGCCACAACATGGATCCAGTGACGCTGTCGCTCAACACGACTCGCCCGCAGGGACTCCAGGCAGCCGTCGCCTACGCCTTGTGGCTCTACAACGCACTGACCCGAGGGGATCAAGAGCCTTCGGCTGCGTTCTTCGAGCAGGCACCTGAGGTGCCCGCGCTCCTGGAGGCCCACCTCGACCCAGCACGAGATCCCTCGGTCGCCGTTCGGGCCGTCTTCGGACGATTCTTCGCCAACCTGTTCGCGCTCGACCGCACCTGGGCCACCGCAAACGCAGCATCGATCTTCCCGGCAGATGACTCAGCGTTACGGGAAGCAGCGTGGGGCTCCTACGTGATCTACACGCCGCCATACAACAACGTGCTGGATGTACTGCGCCCGGTCTACCTGCGCTCCGCGGAACTGGCAGGGTCCGACCGCAGACGCGTCGACTGGATGAACGCCGATCCCGCCGCCAAGCTCGGCGAGCACGTCGCCACCTTCTACTGGCGCGGCATCATCACGCTTGACGACGAGCTGCTCACCACCTACTGGCGCCACGCTACCGTCGCGGCGCGTGCTCACACGGTCGAGTTCTTGGGCAGATCGGCACGCGAAGCCACCGCACTCACCGACGATGTCCAAAACCGGCTGCTGGCGTTCTGGGCCTGGGCAACTACGCACACCCGACCAGGAGAAGCGGCGGGCGAACTCGCCGGTTTCGTTTGGTGGTTCGCCGCCAGTGGTCTTCCAGCCGAATGGCGGTTTCAGCAGATGACCGAGCTGCTTCAGGAAGAGGTCCGGCCGGAGGCTGAGTTCCTCATCGCCGACGTGCTCGCCAGCCTCGCCGAGCAGCACCCGCTTGCTGTGGCACGGATCCTCCGCCTGTGGCTCCAGCGAAGCGAGCCTTGGACTGTCGATGCCCGGCACGAACAGATCGAGAAGGTCCTGCGAGCCACTTACCGGGCAGGAGATCCCGACGCAAGGCGGCTCGCGGAGGAAACGGCGAACTGGCTCGGCGCCAGAGGTTTCCGGCAATTCCGATCTATAGTTCAGTAACGGCGTGGCTGCTGTGCCACCGGCAGGCCGCTTTCCAACGACACGGGGTGGGAGTTCCAGAAACCATCCGGCCCTTCATCTGCCGTACAGAGCCCACCGCACCCACAGCGAAGTCCCGGGCGGCCAGGGGATCACGATGCTTGAGGCTTTGCCCGGCCGGCACGAGCCCATCCGTGCCCGTCGTGCCCTTGCTCCGGCTGTCCTCCACTGAGTAGCCCCCAGTCACGCGCACTTTGATATCCCCTGAGCTGTGGATGCTCGGCCTCCGTTGCTCCCCAAGCTCGCGGTGCACTCGCGCGCGTGGGTTTGATGCTCCGGTGTGCCGACAAGCCAACGCCCCCGGGGAGCCGGGGGCGCTGGCTAGGGCAAAGGTTGCTCAAAAGGGCGGGGGTCGTTGAACTGGCCCCGCTCGGCACCACGGTCGCCGTTGCGGCTGCGCTCGACCCGCTCCGGCCGCGCGGTCGCCCACTTAAGGGACGGTGCGACCTCGTCGGCGTCGATCTCGGTCGAGGTCCGCTTGTCGCCCTCGGGGGTCTCCCACGAGCGGGTCCGCAGCCGGCCCAGGACCACGGCGCGGTTGCCCTTTGAGAGGGATTCGGCGACGTTCTCGGCCTGGTCGCGCCAGGCGTTGACCCGGAAGAACGAGGCCTCGCCGTCCCGCCAGGTGCCGTCGGCCTCGCGGATGCGCTGGTTGACGGCCAGGCGGAAGTTGGTCACCGCGGTGCCGTTTTGGGTGAAGCGCAGCTCGGGATCATCAGTCAGGTTGCCCACCTGGACGGTGAAGTTGTCGCTTGCCATCGGTGTATTCCTCCAGTCCTGCCTTGCCACGGATCGAGGGTGGGGGGCTCAGTGGGGCGGGTCGCGCTGGTGGCCACGGCCACGCCGGGCCGCGGCGCGGCGGCGGGTGTTGGCATCGCGGCAGTCCAGACAGCGGCACCCCTGCCGCCACGCAGTCGCTGTGCCCGCCGGCGCGGCGACGGTGTGGGGGGTGTCGTCGGCGATCGCCTGGTCGTAGACCTCACCCCAGACCATGCGGGGATGCCAGCCCAGCGCGTCGCAGCAGCGCTCCCCCGAGCCCACGGTCACGGTCCCCGAGCGGGCGGCGTCGCGGAGCACCCGTAGGAGAGTGTCGCCCAGCAGCTCCTCGACCGGCCGCCGGCACCGCTCCGCATAGGCGCTGACGGCCTCCAGCAGCGGCCCGGCCGGGAGCCGGCGCCGGTCCACCGGCACCCGCCGACCAGCTCCCCGACGATGTTTCGCTGCGGTGGTCTTGGCCATGGTCAGCGTTCCGCGGCTGCCCGCGCCCGCTCGACGGTGCGTGGCTGGACGGACCGCTCGGGTTGGGCCAGCCGCAGAGCGCGCAGCGCACGTTCGCGGATCATCCAGGCGGCCAGCTCGGGGCTGCCGCTGTTCTCGCGCGCCTCGGCCAGGTGGACCCGGCTGCCCAGCGCCAGGGCGCGCTCACGGCCCTGCGCGAAGCGGTGCTGGTCAGGGTTGGTGCGGCTTGGCAGCACGCCGAACTGTGGGTTGAGCCCGGCGAACCGCTCCTCCAGCCGCGCCTCACGAGCCTCACCACCCTGCCGGGCCAGCTCGGCACGACGGGCGATGCGCGCCTGGGACTGCGCTGGATGCTCATCGTTTTCGTCCAACAGGTCGAAGAACACCCGGCGGCCCTGCGACCGCAGCACCTCCCACTCGCGCACGCTGGTCTCCGGGTCACGCCCCTCGCCAAAGTCGGGGTTGAGCGCCAGGAAGTCGCGCAGCTCCTGCTGGCTGGTCACCGCTCCACCCCCTCACGAGCGGCATCCAGCGGCTCAGGCAGCCACCGGCCCAGCGGCTCGGGCTCCGCCGCGGGGCGGATGGTGGGCTGGGCTTCGGCCAGCTCGTGATGCAGCCGCACGGCGGCCTCCTCCAGCGCCTGGTCGCCGTCGCGCTCGAGCTCGGCCGCCGACGCCGCGTGGGTGGGTGGCTGGTCGACGTCGACGCCGACGCCGAGGACCAGGTCCTGGTCGCCGGGCAGGTCGGGCAGCCGGCTGCGGCGGTCGCGGTTGCTCGCGGTGGGCTGCTGGTTGGGCGGTAGGGTTGGGGTTGGTCCCACGGTCTGCCTCCTCTACGAGGGTGGTGAGGGCTGTGGGGTCGGGGGCGGTGGCGCGGTTCCTGGCGGGATTGGGCGCCACCGCCCCGCCTGCCTGGATGTGCTGCTAGGGCATCACCTCCTTTCCAGCCTCCGGGTCCTCACCGCTCCGGCGGGTGCTCGCGGTCGCGGGGGCGGAACGGCGGATGGTGCGAAGCATCTGTTTGAGGGCGGTGCTGGTCGCGTGCGCCACCGCGTGCGGCAGGTTGTAGAGGTTGCGGGCGGCCTCCCACAGCACCTGATTGCGCTCCCCACCCCTGCCCTGGCCCGGCCCGCGCGCGCCCGCGATCCGCGCGCTCTCGGCCACCAGGACCGCGCGGCCGTAGGGGTGGCCCGGCTCGGCCGGCCGCATCGGCGCCGACGCCTGCTGCCGCTCGGTCGGACGGGGGGTCAGCCGCTCGCGCAACGCCGCCGGGACCTCGCCCAGCGGCGTGTCCAGCCCGCGGCCGGCGTACCACACGTAGGGCCGGCCGGTGTGGCTGTGTCGAGAGGGTGGCGCCACGACGTAGCGGTCGGCGGCGCGATAGTCCACGCCCTCCAGCACGCCGATCCGGTCGGGCAGCCCGGTCGGTTGGACGTACAGGTGCCAGCCCGCCCCCGAGCCGGTCCGCACCCTCGGACCACCGATCGGCAAGCCGCCGGCATGGTCGGTGAGGAATCGTTGGAGGCTTTGGCGGCCCCGTTCACCGTCGACGTCGATCACGTCGAACGCCACGCCGGTGCGCAGCCCGATGTTGGCGTGCGACCAGCGCCGCCACAACGCTCGGACCTGGTCGGGATCGGTGGTGGCGTCGTGGACGCCGTGCCCTTCCCGGCCGCATCCGCCCTTGCACAGCCCGTACAGCGGATCACCAGGACTGTGGGCGGCGGGGATGCGAGGCAGCTTGCCTGACAAAGGCAGCACCGGGATGCCCCGCTCGGCATACTCCAGAGCCCGCTCAGGCAGGTCAGGCGACCAGGGCGCTGTCATGCCCGCATCACCTGGCCTGGCACCTGGTCCCAGGTGCGGCCGTCCAGCAGCCGCCCGCCGGCCTTGGGGGTGCGCCCGCCCCACTGCTTGAAGAAGAACGCCACCCCAGCCGCCAGGCAGCGGTCGCGCAGCTCCCGCACCCAGCCAGGGTCGACCGGCCGATGGTCGGGGCCTGACTCGCCGCCGACGATCACCCAATCGATTCCCTCAAGGTCCAGCGAGGGGAGCGGGCCAAGCAGTGGCTCCAGGGACAGGAACCGGACCGCCGCAGGGGTGCCGCGGAGCTGGTCGGCGCGCCAGGTGTACCGGTCGCTCTCAATGGAGGTGCCCAGCCACACGTTGCGGGCCGGCCACGACAGCGCCAGGCCGTCGTGTTGCTGCCGCCAGCCCATGACCTCGGCGACCACCTGGCCCTCGAACCGTTCGGAGCCCAGCAACCGGGCCATGCGGGTGGGGCGCTTGGTGAGCACCTGGAAGGTGTGCTGGTCGGCCTCGTGCATGACCGCGAACACGCTGGCGATGAAGGTGTCGGGCACGCGGGCGTGGAACAGGTCCGACATGGAGTTGACGAACACCAGCCGCGGCCGTCGCCACCCCAGCGGCGCCGCCAGCGTGTCGGGGTGCAGCGCGACACCGAAGCCCGGCCCGCTGGTGGGCGGCCGGCCGTCGGTCTGGTACTTGGGCTGCCCCATGGCCTTGAGCCGGCCGGCCAGCACCAGGGCGTAGCAGTGATCGCATCCCGGGGAGATCCGGTCGCAGCCGGTAACCGGGTTCCAGGTCGTGTTGGTCCACTCGATCCGGGACGCGCCGCTCACCGCTCGACCTCCCTGTGGTCGCGGTGTGGTGCGACCAGCGACAGGTGCCGATCCGGGTTGCTGGTGGTTGTGCGACCATCACCGTTCCTGGTCGCCTCTGGCCGGCTGGTTGTCTGGTCGCCGCGCTCCGGGTCGGTGAGGGTCAGGTGGTCGTGCGACTTTGCCGCGGTCTCCTCCTGGTCGCGCTGCTGGTCGCTGGACGCCTGGTCGATCCGGTCCGGGGTGATCGCACGGCCCAGCCTGGTGGTCGGCGGGTCCTGCTGGCGGGCGAGGTCGGCTTTGACGCGCCGCAGGGTGCGCTGGGCGTAGCTGGCGCTAACGCCCAGCTCGCGGGCGATCTCGGCGGCCACGGTCATGCCGCCCAGGTACAGGTCGCGGACCCGCTGGTAGGCCGCCCCACTGTTCACCTTGCCCGAGGTCGCCTTGACCGCCGAGGCGCGCGAGGGCTGGTCGCCGGTCTGGATGGCCTGGTGGTCGCCGGCGCCGCTGGTCGCCCCCGAGTGGTCGCCGGCGCCGCTGGTCGCCCCCGAGTGGTCGCCGGCGCCGCTGGTCGCGTCGGGGTGGTCGCTCGCCGCGGTGGTCGGACGGTGGCCAGTGCTGGTCGCCTCCAGCGCCGGCCGGTCGCCGGATGCGGCGACCATGCTGGTGGTGGCCTGGTCGCTGCGGACGACCACGGTCGCCTCCTCGACGCTGGATTGCCTGGCGCTGGTGAGGCGGTGGGTGCGGGCGATGGCGGCGCGGCGGGCGATCATCACCAGCAGCTCTACGCTGAGCAACAGCGCGGCGGGTGGGATCGCGGCCACCCCGCGGGCTGGCCAGTCGCCGGCCTTGGCGTGGGCGACGTTGAGCACAAAGCTCACCATGGCGGCGCCGGCCAGCAGCGCGCGGGGCCAGGCCAGCTCCCACCAGGCCCGCTTGGCCTGGTGGACACCCAACCACAGCTCGGCGCCGGTGGCGATGACGATGAAGGAGTCGACCAGCAGCGGGATCGCCCAAGCATGCTGGGGGGTGATCCCGCCGGAGGTGGTGGCGTAGGAGCGGATGGCCTCGAAGCTGGTGAAGAACGCCACCGCGCCGACTCCGACCGCGGCGGCGGCCATGATGGTGACCAGCGCGGCTTGGAAGCGGCGCAGCCACTCGTCCGCGGCCTGCACGCTGGGGTCTCCGATGCTTGGCATCCCGGGCGGGGTGCTGATCGGCGGGCTTGGGTTGGGTTGGGCCGCTGGCGGCGCGGCAGCGTTGCGGCTATGCATCGGTTGGCGCTCCCTTGGATCAGCGGCTGGAGGGGGCACGGCCGCCGAGCACGATGGCGGCGATGGCCAGGCCCAGCCCAGCGATGGCGACCGTGCCGACGATCGCGGCCACGGTGGCCAGCACGGTGGCGACCAGCGCGACGATCGCAACGACCGTGCCGGCGGTCATGCCGGCGATGGTCAACACCATGGTGATGGCGGTGGCCGGGTGCATCCGGCCCAGCGTCTCCAGCGCCAGCACCGACGCCGGCAGGCGGGCCGGCTCAGGCTCGTGGAGGTAGTGGATCTCGACCGGCGGGCGAGACTGGCGGCTGTCTATTGGTTGCAGCAATGGTGGTTCCTCCCTTGTCAGATGCGGGTGCAGCGGGTGGCGGAGTGCGAGTGGCGACGGGGCGGAAATGCTCAGCGCTCGTGGCCGTCCTCCCTTCCCGGTTGGAGCGGAGGGCGGTCGGCGGCGCGGTCGGCGTCGTTGGGTTCGGCCAGCTCCAGCCATCCGGGGTCGTAGCCAAGCTGGGGGATCTCCTGGGCGAGCCGGCGCTGCCCGCGGACCTTGTCCAGGTAGAACGCCCTGGCCTGCTCCCCGGACTGCCATAGCGTGCTGCCGATCTCATCCCAGCCGTGGCCCTGTTGGCGGGCATCGCGGATCGCCTGCCACCGCCAGCCGGTCAGGTCGTCCACCAGCTCGCGGTTGGCCGCCAGGGCCTCCAGGGGTCCTGGCCCCTGGGTCCACTCGGGGTAGCGCTCGAACGTCGCGAGGGCTTCCTGGTCGCCTTGCTCGCGGGCGTGCTGGAGCGCGAGGCGCATGGTGTTGGCCATCGACCAGGCATCCCAGGTCTCCAGCGCCGCAGTGAACGGGTGCGTTGGCGGCTCCTGCCGCTGCTGCCCGGTGTCGGGCTGGGGGTTGGGGGTGTCGTGCTGGTGGTGGTCAGCGCTCATGGCCGCCCTCCCTTGGGTTGCTGGTTGGCTGGGTGCGCCCACGCAGGGCGGGCCTTCCGCCAGCGCGCTCGCGCTCGCCGTTGGCGAGGCGCTGATGGGCGCGGGCGGCCACCGCGCGGGCGCGGGTCTGCTCGGCCTGGTCGGCGAGCCGGCGCTGGCGGGCCTGCACGCGGGCCTGGACGGCCCGGCGGGTGATCGCGGCCGTGCGCTGCTGGGAGAGCTGCTGGTTCTCCTCGAAGCGGGCGCCGGTCACCCGAGGGCCAAGCGCCTCGATCTCTTCTCGGCCGCGGACCCTGCCCCACTTTTCGGCCAGGGAGGCGCTGACCGGCCGGGCGAAGCTGGGGTTGAGCGCCATGAACTGGCGTGCCTGGCTAGGCCGCACGCCACGAGTCGGCACCGCCTCAGACGTTGGCTGTCGCCGCTGGTGGCGCTCCAGGGCACGGGTCGCAGCCTCGTGGTCCCGGTTCGGGTGGCGGTCAGCAGGTTCGCGGCCCGGGCGGCGGAACTCGCCGCGGGCCTTGCGCTCGTCTTGGCAGATCGGGCAGTAGCGGCTGGCACCGCCGCTGTTCTTCAACGACCGCTCGCGCGCCCGGGAGGCACCTGGCCAGATCCGCGCTAGGCGGAAGCCGATGCCGGCCTGGGTAATCACCTCCACCAAGCGGGCGCCGGCGCCGCGCTGATGGGCCGCCAGCCGCTGGTCGAGGTCATCGGCCCAGCCGGTGTAGTGGCCAGCGTGCTGGTAGCGCTGGTCGAAGTGCAGCAGGTACACCGTCCCCCGCGGAGCCTGCCCGTTGGTCGCCGGCGTCTGGCTCTCGGGCGTCGGCGAGCTGGACGGGATCCCGCCAGGGGTGGGGGCAAGGGGCTCAGCGCTCACCGGGACCGCCCCGCCCGGTCGGCCACTGCCGCACGGCCTGGGTGATGGTCTGGCGGCGGTGGGCGGCCTCTTCCCGCAGATGTGCTCGGTCGCGGTCGGTGAGCTGGAGGCTGGCGCTGATGGCCGGCTCGGTGCGGGCGGTGGGGCGGTGCTGCTGGCGTTCCAGCGTGGCGAACGACCAGTCGAGCAGCTCGTCCGTGGTCTTGCCGAAGAACTTGCTGCCGACCAGGTAGCCGGGGGTGGCAGCGTCGCGGCGGCGGATGAGGTCATGCAGCCGCCCGGCCGCTTCGTCCATGACCTGGCGGAGCTGGTTGGCGTCGGCGCAGGAGAAGCGGGCCGGCACGTCCAGGCGGGTGGAGGCGCGCTCGGCGTTGAGCTTGGCGCGGATCAGCCGATGGTCGACCGCCTCCAGCCGCGGGCTGAACCGCTCGCCCTCGGTGACGCCCTGGTCGATCTCGTCGACCTCCAGGGCGTGCATGGCGCTGCTGATCGGGTGGCGCAGCCGGTCGACCTCGCCGGCGCTGAGCACCAACGGGGTCGCGTGCTGCACCCATGGCAGCTCGCCATCCGGGACGGCGGCGCGCTGGGCGGCGGTCAGGGTGGGCGCGTCGTCGGGGGCGTTGCAGTCCCACGGCGGATGCGGGACGGCCGCATGGTTCAGGTCACACGACGCGGCGCAGAAGAGCATCCGATCCGCCGCGGAGGTGACGTCGGAGCTGGGAGGGGTGGTGGTCATCTAGGCCACCTCCCGCGTGTCGGCCTCAGAGGCCGGCACCGGCATACCCTCGGGCTCGAGGGTGGGGTGGCCGGTGTGGGCGTGCTGCGGAACCGCCGGGTAGGCCGGCGCGGCCCGCAGGGCAAGGCGGCGCAGGCGGGGGTTGCGGAACCAGGCGCGCAGCCGCACCCGCGCCGGCGGCAGGTGCCCATACAGCAGCACGCCCTCGCGGGGGCGGAGCTGACGCAGCACCTCCATCGGCACCATCCGCCGCCAGCTCACCGAGGCGGTGGTGGAGGCCCGTCCGTCCGCGGCGGCCGTGTGGGAGGTGTGGGTGACGGCCTGATCGCCGATCAGCTTGGAGGCAAGCTCCAGGGAGTCGACGTCGGCCTGGCCGGACAGGAACAGCTTGGCGCGGTGGCCGTTGAGCACGGTGGTGGCGCGGCTGCCGTAGCGGTGCTGGAGCTGCCCCAGGTCGTGCCAGATGGTGACCAGCTGGATGCCCTGGCCTCTGGCGGTGGTGGCCAGCTCTGGGAGCTTGGCCAGCGCGGCGCAGTTGCCGGCCTCGTCCAAGCACACCAGCAGCCGCGGCCACAGCATGCCGTCCGGTTGGTGGGCGGCCAGCTCCTCCGCCCGGGTGATGATCGTGCTGATGAGCAGCTCGAACAGCGGCCGGAGGCGGCCTTGCTCGTTGGCCGGCGCGTACAGGTACAAGGTGTTGGGGCCGTGCAGGAGGGCGTCGACGTCCAGGTCGCAGCCCTCCGCGCTGGCGGCGATGATGGGGTCGGCGAACACGTCCAGCAGCGTCTCGGCGGTGCCATACACGCTGCCGAGGGTGTTGTCGGGGCGGGCGGTGCAGGCCGACCACGCATCCAGCGCCATCGCGTCGCCCGTCTGCTCCAGCGCCTCGGTGACCTCGTCGCGGTCCTGGACGTCGACCCAGCGGGCCACGTCGGCCATCGTCCGATCAGAGCGGGCGGCGGCGAACAGCAGGACGCCGAGCAACTTGGCGCCCAGCAGGGTCCAGTAGTTGGCGTCCTGCTCCCGCAGCCCGGAGACGTCGGCGGCCTCGGCCAAGGTGCGGGCGACCTTGCGGGCGGCGGTGTAGGTGCCGCAGTGGGCCAGCGGGGTCCACTGCGCCGCGGGCACCCCGCTGAGGCCGAGGGGGTCGTAGACCCACACCTCGCCCAGCGCCAGCCGCCGGCGCAGGGTCGCGCGGAGGACGTCGGGTTTGATGGAGGTGGTGATCACCGGCCCCTGCCATTCGAGGACGGCGGGGATGACCAGCCCGGCGGTCTTGAACGAGCCGGCCGGGCCGAAGCACAACACCGAATGACAGCTCTCAACCGCGAGGAGGAGCCGACCCCACCAGCCGCCCCGGCGGCCAAGGGTGATCCGCCCCGGCCTGGGGCTGAGGACGATCAGGCGGCGCAGCCGCCAGCGACTGGCCCACTGCGCGCCGTGCTCCCGCAGCCGCCGATCCCAGCGGAACCGCTGGCCCAACATGGCGCTGGCCAGTCCGATCGGGACGATCAGGACCAGGACGAGGGCGGCGTATATGCCGACCGGGCCGGGCAGCATCCCACGGACGCTTGCGGGCCAGGCGAGGCGAGGGTCGCCCGGATGCTTGGCCAGGTGGAACGGCACCTGGGCGACCTCGGCGAGGCTGACCGGCAGCCAGTGATGCGCGCCGAACAGCACCGCGGCGACCTGGCCGACCACCCACACCAACACCGTCGCGGCCAGCACCGCGCCGACCGCCAGCCACAGCAGGCTGTCAACCGCGGACTCTGAGCCCTGGGGCTTGGGGGTCTGGACACGCTCAGGCCGCATCCGAGCCACCCCCAAACTCCGCGGCGGCTCGCTTGGCACGCTCGGCCTGCATGCGAGCGCGGTACTCGCCTTGGTGGGTGGCGATCAGGTGCGCTACTGCCGCACGGCGAATCTGATTGGTAAAGCGGGAGGCCCGGTTCTGGCAGTCCTTACAGATGGAGTTGGGATTGCGGTAGAAGGCGGTGGTCGGCTTCGTCTTCCGGCACCGCGAGCATCGCTTGCACTGCGCGCCGTTGCTGGGCGCGCCCACGTTGCTACGCTGGTCGCGCATCTCTGGGAGGTCTCCTTATGAGGTGCAGGACCTGGGCGCGGATGCCGCCGCGCCCAGGTCGCCTATGGCGATTGCCTTCGCCGGTTCGGCTCGTCCGGCTCATCGCCTCCCTTCGCCTTCCTCCGTGCCTTCGCCGAAGCGAGCGCCAAGCGGGCAAAGTGCGCACGCCTGAGCGACTCGGCGCGGCGCTGGCGCTCCTCGGGCGGCAGGACCCCTTCTGGGTCCGCCTCGCGGTCGAACTTGGCGAGGAACGCGGCTCTGGCCTTCGCGGTGGTCTCCCGCCGGTCGCGCTTGCCGTGCAGCGCATGAGCAGCCAGCCGCGCCCGGAGGCTTCGTTCAGCCGGACTTATCGACTCGTACCGTGGCATCGCTACCTCGCCATCTCCTCCGACCAGCAGGGTCCGTTTCAGCATCTCTGCGGTCACCACTGAGCTTAAGTAGAAACTATCATCCTGACAAGTGTCACTGAAGGCGGATTGGCTCGACACCGTTCCACCCGTTCAGGCATGCTTGTCGGCGGAGAACACCCATGCGCGAGCCGCCCCCGAACCCCATCGAGCGCCTCAAGTTCGCCGAGGCGCTCCAGAAAGCCATCGCCGATGCAGGCATCTCCCAGCGAGAGCTTGCCCGCCGGCTGGGGGTGTCCCAGGCGTCGGTATCGCAGTGGCTTCACGGCCAGACAGTTCCGCGCCCAGGGATGGCCGTTCGCCTCGAGCGCGAACTTGGCCGAGATCCTGGTTCCCTGCTGATCCCGCTCGGCTACGTGGTCGTGGACCCGGAAGGCAGGCCGGTCGGGGTTCCGGAGGCGGTTGCTAAGGACCCGAGGCTGGGGAGTCGCGAGCGGGAGATCCTTCTGTCCCTCTACCGCACGCTGGTCGACCAGAGGGGCAGGGAACCTCGGCAGATCGAGCGCGACGACCAGGACCTCGCCGGGCCGGACCTCGACCTCTGACGCTGCCATCCTCGTGAACTTCGCTGGCCATGCATCCATGGCATAAGGGAAACTGAGGTGCGATCAAGACGTCGAGAGTGAGTCGGACTCACTCACGATTCACTCACGCCCACAGGCCAGGAACGGGCATGCAGCAACAGCACGCGGCCGACGTCGTGGCCGAGGCCGCCAGGCAGTACACGGAAGAGCTGGGCCGTTGGCGCCAACAGCGGAAGCTCTCCAAGTTCAAGCTCGCCACGCTGATGACGTACGACCGCTCCTATGTCAGCCACGTGGAGAGCGGCACCCTGCCTCCGACCGAGGACTTCACTCGCCGCGCCGAGGCCGTACTCGACACCGCCGGCGCGCTCTGGGCGCGGTGGGAGGCGTACGAGACAGCGAGGATCGGGAACGCCCGAAATTCACCGCGCTCGGTGGGTCGCCTCGAACCGATTGCCGGCGAGCGCCAGCGTGACCTCAAGGTCAGCCCGTTCGTGGCCTGGGTCGCCGACCACTCCCGCCTCAGCTTCCAGGAGGCATACGGCGCGGTGGTCGATGGTGTCGAGCAGCTCGCGGCGCGAGGCCCCGCCGATCGCTACGCGGCGGCTCACCGGCGCGCTCAGATCACCAGGGAGCAGCTCGCCCGGGCGCTGGTCACCTACTACCAGGACCCTTCGCCGCACAAGGTCGGCGCGAGGTTCTACAGCGCTCGGGTCGGTGGCGTGCCACTGGCCCTGAGCATCCTCATCCAGCCGGACTGGCTCGGCGAAGCCATCAGGTTGAGCACCGACCAAGAGCGGTTCCAGCTCGCCGCTCCCGATGTGGGCGCAGCGGTCCGTCTCCCCGAGGGACCGGCGCTCGAAGCGGCGTTGCGCCGGCTGGCGGCGGCCGAGACCTCGGCGACGGTCATGGTCAATAACCCGCTATACCGGCTCCGGGGCGTCGACCTCTCGCGGCAACGGCTGGAGGCCACCGTCGCCCTGAGCGACTTCGCGGACTATGCCCTGACCATGGACCTGCTCGAGACGGAGCTGGTGGACACACTGGCGGCGGCCCGGGGGGACGGCGACGGTCGGGGAGCGGCGGCCGACTTGCCACTACGCGATGTTTACCTCCCCAACGTGGCCTCAGCCTTGGCCTTCAAGGATCGCCTCTGCGTCGGGGGCCCGGTCGCCCTGCTGGCCGCCGCCCGACCAGGCACACGCCACGGTCAGCCCGAGCCGGACTACGTCTTGCTCGTCCAGGAACGCTCCGCCCGCGTGCTCAACGTCACCGGCAGGCTCGCGGTGGTCCCCAAGGCCTTCCACGGCCCCACCACCGAGGCCGCCGAGGAAGCCCACCTGTCGGCCTCGCTGGAGCGCGAACTCGAGGAAGAGCTGCTCGGACGCGAAGACCTCGAGCAGGTGTCGGAGCGCTCGTTCCGACGTATTGACCCGTTCCACACCGACCAGCTCTCAGAGCCGATGCGCTGGCTGGTCCAGCGACGGCAGACCGACGCCTATCGCGTGGAGTGCGTCGGCTTCGGTATCAACCTGGTGACCGGCAACTACGAGTTCCCATGCCTGATCTTGATTGACGACGAAGAGTGGTGGCAGCGCTACAGCGGCCAGATCGAGGCCAACTGGGAGATGGCCCGAGTCCGCCGCTACTCCTCACGCGACACCACCGGCCTCCAAGCCCTAGCCGCCGATCCAAGGTGGAGCAACGAGGGGCTCTTCGCGTTCCTGGAGGGCCTGCGGCGCCTGGCTGAACTCGATACCGTATCGCGGGTTGCTCTACCAGAGATCGAAGTGGGGGCGTGATGGCGGACAACTGGTACGTCGGCAATGCGGCCATCGACAGCAAGGACCATCGTGGCTGGCTCATCGGCCACTTCCTAACCGACGCCGACGGCGTGCGCGCCTCGGAGGCGGTCGAGATCAAATGGGGCATCCACCCGGCCGGCGAGGCACGCCACGACTGGCAGACCGACGAGCAACGCACGACTGTCATCGTTCTCGTCCAGGGCCAGTTCCGCATCGAGCTATCGAGCGGGACCTTCATCCTTAGGGAGCAGGGCGACTACGCCATGTGGGGCCCGGGCGTCGACCACTCATGGCATGCCGAGGAGGACTCGGTCGTGATCACCGTGCGGTGGCCGTCTCTCACCCATTAAATTTGGTCTCCGGGTCCTGGCACTGCTGCGCAGCGACTCACCCTCGGAGGAGGAACCGTGACCTACCGCCTCGTGGCGCCTTCTGGATGAAGCGTTGGTTGGGACAGAGGACCACTCCTCGGCATGGTCGCCTGGGGCAGGGTCGCCTGGTTCGGCCTGTTCCTGCTCTACGTAGCCGCCGTCATCGCCTGCATGCTCGTGCTGTACGGCATTCTGCTGGCGACCGGGCTCTATTGAGACCAACAGTGCAACCGGACACCATCAGGCCGCGGCCCGCCCAGGCGCTCACACTGACCCTTGGAGACCGCGATGACGTTGGTAATGACCCTCATCCATGCTCCCTTGGCTTTTCACGTCGGCGATCGGCTCGTCACGCAGCAAGAGAAGGGCCGCCGTGAGCCGTGGGACCCACTGACAAACAAGAGCGTGCTCGTATTGGCTAGCGACGGCTACATGTGCATCTCATATAGCGGCCTGGCATACATAGGTAGCAAACCGACAGATCAGTGGCTGGCGGAAGCAGCATGTGGCCGGCAGACCATACCGGGCGTGCGGGGCGGGCTCGCGCCGCTGTTCAGCACCACCCTAATGCCCCGCATTGGACCAGCTCTGTTGCGAGTGCGCGCCGCCATTGAGACTGACTTTGCGACGCAGCCACATCGCTACCGAAGGAACGGCATGGATGTCATTATCGCGGGATGGATCAAAAGGCGCCGGCACAGCATCAGCAGACAGCCTCGGCCCTTTATGCTGAGGCTTCGCCACCGCGGACGACCGCGTTCCACCCTCGAGATGGAGCAGCTACCTCGTTACTGGGATTGGCCGCGACAAGTAGGCTTGTGCACGGTCGGCGCCGATCCAGGACCAGCCAGAACCCGACTGCTTGGGGAGGTCGATCAAGCCGGCTTTCTGAACGAAGACGAATACGAGGCACTGCTCGTGAAATGCGTCCGCGCCGTCGCTGAGAACAACGACGCAGTGGGAAAAGATTGCATGTCGATTCTCATGGGGCGGCAGGGACCATTTCGCGTGTGCTTCCTCCCGAACCCAGATGCTGACCTGGACAGAAAGGCCGCTTATACACCCTGGGTGATCGGGCCCGGCGTGATGTGGCCGCCCTCCGTCCTGTACGGCGGCCTGCCGACATTGGACGCCCCGCCGTATCAGGTAACGTTTGAAAGAGTGCCGCCGCTGCCACCCTCAAGCAGTGTGGGCGCGTACGGGCAGCCGCGCCGACCATTCCGACCCGCCTGTGGCGGATAAGCAGCGACGGGACACTACTCCAGCCGGTATATCGGCTTGTCCTCCACCGATTGCGGGGCCTCATTCCCTTCCTTGAAAAGTTCGCGCAGTCTCCTGACCACATCATCGACTGCCGTACGCATCAGAGCATCGCCCTGTTCCGGCTCCAGCGTCTTGGCGTAGTCAGCGAGCTTCTGCAGGTCCTCCATCGATGCGTTGTATACGGCGCCGAGGTCGACTTCCCTCGCACGCGGGTCTAGCAGGCTGAGATCGTGCGACTGGGTGAACGCGACGAGCTCGGCAAGCAGGTCGAGGATCTCCGTGGCCGCGCTCTCCAGCACCTCTTCGGGCGTCGCGACCCGGCCGCTCGTCCAATCCACGTACAGGCCTTGCAACTTTGCCGCCGACTCCTGCGCGACGGCCTGTTCTACCCGCGAAACCACGTTGCTCGATGGGGCGCTGGCCGAGAACAACACGGCGGCGAACGCGGCGTGCTCCAGCTTCGCAGTGTGGTGGCCCAGGTTCTTCCAATGCTGCTGCACGTCTTCGAGCCCCGAGGCCGCACGCAGGCAGATGTTGTACTTGCCTAGTTCTTCCAGGCCCAGCACGCCCAAGGCATGGGCGCGGGCGTGGCGGCCGTGCTCGTGTAGCAGCCGAGCATCTTGTAGGAGCCCGGCGGCATTCCGACGAGCGGCATCGGCCAGAGCCAGCCAATCGACCTTGCCTGGGTATGGGCCGTTCCCCATTCTTACCCCACATCCTGGAACCGTTGTTGTCACCAGATCATGATCGGAGCGCCCCGGGTCTCACTCAACCTAATTTAGAGTCCGAACGGGCTGAGCGGATCCCGATCGTCCTCTGAACGATTGCCGACTGCCTGGAGAAGCTCCCGCCCCTTGCCGGCCACGAGTTCATCCTCGTCCCGTGAAAGCCGGGTTGCTAGATCGCGAGGAACCGCCCACACGTCGAACTGTGCAACATCCAGGAGAGCGATCGCCACCGCGTAACGATCTTCTGGATTAGAGCTGCAAGCCAGACGATCGAAGATGACGCGAGCCTCGCGTCGCCGCAACAAGAGTTGCTTAGTGGCCGCCATTGCAGGCGCCTGGACGTACCAATCCTCGGCTGCTGGACGGGCAAGTCGTCCAAGGAGCCCGACCGGAACAGCCCCAGGGTCCACCGTCGCGCGATCCCATAGCAATACAGCAGAGCTAGATCGCTTTGAAAAGTCGTCAGAGCAGGCCAGTTCCTCTATGAGATCGATGTCGATTAGCCTCGGGTCCAGTCGGTTGATCGCCTCTAAGACGGAGCCAACCAACAGTACCTGCTCGTTATCTTCCCTACCGTCGGTTGCCTCCAGGAATTGCCGAATCTGTGCAACGGTGGCCTGCTGCGCTGCCCTGGTCTCAGTGGTGAGAAATTCGTAAGCCCGTCGCGTTGCTTTCTCGTGTTCTCCAAGTCCTAGCCCTGTGATCAGCTCGACGATGACCTCCGGAGCCTTCGTCAAAGCAGTCGGCGCAGGATGTGGTTCACCAGCAAGGACGCCCCAGGAGGCAAGCTGTCGGACAATCAGGGGCGCGACGGCCGACACGTCGTTGACATCCAGGCGCTCATAGGTCGGGTTGATATTGCTTGGAAGCCGTACCGACGGGTCCTTGAAAACCAGGGTTCGGGAGCGGAGGTGAGGCTTCTGACTGGCCCGTTGCAACTCGTCGATGATGTTCTGCCGACATTGGACCGATCCATCCTGAAGCTGATCGTCGGGCGTGCACAGCGCAACCAACATATCCGATGCATCCAAGTAGGATTCGACCTTGCTCTCGGGGTCCCCGGAGGTGTGAGGTAGCATCGGCTCCTCACTGAGGATCACACCGAAGATATCGCGATCAGATAGAGCCCGCCGTATGGGAATTGCGACCTGCTCCTTGAACTTCTCCGAGCAGGACAGAAAGACGGTGACTCGGCCCTTCAGCAAGGTTGACTCTCCGTTCGCCAACGTGACTCACACCCTGTAAGCCATCGGTGCATCCTACAGAGGATCGCCCGTTCCGGCGACCAGTGAAGGAACAGACGGTGCCCCTATAATTAATTGGGCTGCACGCCCTCAGTGCTGTCACCCGGAAGCGCGAGCCTCTGTAATTAGCGGGGAAGCTCGTCCAGTGCCTCGCTCACCGCGTCGGCCGCCTCGTCACGGCCGGGAGCGACGCCCTTGCGGACCGAGCGGCCCTCCAGAGTGACGAGCCACGGGTAGACGCCAGGCCGGTTGGCGTCGATCCGGATCGCATAGCGACCGTACCGGGCTACCCAGAACTTATGGCCGGCGTTCTCCTTGGAGTCGTACTGTACTCTTGCCATGCCCGGGATCGTAACTCTGCGGGCGTCTACTGGTGCCCTGTAGACAGGGGATAATCGCGTCCAAGGCTGTCCGCCGTGATCAGATCCGATCCCCGAGGCCCAGCCTGGCGTGTGCGGCTCGGGCACGCTTCTCAGCGGTCGCCTTCGCGTAGCGGTCGACCATGGCCCGAGACTTCCATCCGGCGAGGCGCATCAGATCGCCCTCGCTCCCCTCGGCATCAAGCCAGGCATGAGCGAATGAGTGGCGAAGCTGGTGGGGGTGCAAGCCGGGTAGGCCGACCGAGGCGCCCCGATCGGCGACCACCTGGAAGACTCCCGATGCTGTCATAGGTCCGTGCTGGCCGATCCACAGGTTTGGCAGATGTCCATGGCGGTGCTTGGCGCGAACACGGATGTAGCGATCCAGGGCGAGCGCCGTCTTGCGGCCGAAGGGGACGACGCGAGGCCGCCGGCCCTTGCCGAGGACCACGACGACTTGTTCCTTCAGGTCGAGGTCGTCGAGCATGATGCCGACGCACTCGCTTCGCCGAAGGCCCGTGTCCATCAACAGGCGGATGATGGCCGTGTCCCGCCGGGCGGTGAAGTCTTTGCCTTCGCATGCTTTGAGCAGGCGTCGGAGCTGGTCATCGGTGAGGACGGGAACCGGCTCCTCGGGGAGCTGGGGTGGCTTCATGCCGTTCATGGGATGGCCGGGCAGCTCGTCAAGCTCCTCTACTGCCCACGTGAAGAAGGAGTGCAACCCGCGGTAGCGGTTGTGCGCCGTGGCCGGCTTCCAGCGCTTGAGCTGGTCGGCGATGAAGCCCCTGATGTGGTCTCGCGTGATCGCGGTCACAGTTAGGGGGTGACCGTTCGCCTCCAGGAAGTCGGCGAAGAAGCGAACTGCGTCCGTGTATGCCTCCACGGTGCGCTCGCTCTTGTTCTCGCCATGCAGAGCCAGCCGAAAGCTGTCGTTGAGCGTCCGGAGGTCTAATCCAGGATCAGGTGGCGCAGCCATATCGATAAGTTAGGGTGTCAGTGAGCGTTGTGCAAGCCTTGAGAACAAGTGAACGCCCCTCGCAAGAGGGGCGTTCATGCCTTCTGACCTGCGGCTCCTGGTCGGGACGGCGGGATTTGAACCCGCGACCCCCTGCTCCCAAAGCAGGTGCGCTGCCAAACTGCGCCACGTCCCGTCGCTTAGGGCCTCTGACCTGCGGTGATAGCAGTCTCCGCCAGGACGGAGGACGAGCACAGCGCTCGTTCACCACATGTTTCGGCTACCGCACATGCTCCTTACGTGTCCGGTTTGGCCGAAACGGAGAGGCCCATGGCACCGCATAGCGTAGACGACTTGGCGCGATCCTTGCGCATCGGGAGCGCGCGCTGGCTCGCCACCGAAACGATCGCGTCCTCAGCCTCAGAGGTAAGCGTGGGAGCGCGTCTGGATCGGGCGCCGGCTCACCCGCTCATGAAGACGACGGCACCGGTCACCGGTCGACCTCCTCTGGCGCCTCGGCGGTGCCGGGCATGGCCGCCAGCGCCTGCTCCACGTCGGCGATCCACTGCAGCAGCGCCTGGCGGGTGCGCACCCCGTGGAGCGCCGCCAGGTGCCAGAAGGCCGCCTCGGGGAGGTCCTTGAGCCGGTCCGCCGTGGCCTGCAGGTCGGCCAGGTCCAGCTCGACCGCGGCCCGGTACTCGCGCAGCAGCGCCCAGCGCTGTTGGTGGCCGAGCCGGCGGGCGAAGAAGAACTTGACCAGGAACTCGCTGCGCACCCGCGGTGGTTGGAAGTCGGGCGTCGCCAGCCATTCGTCGAGGGCGGCCCGGCCCTGCTCGGTCAACCGGTAGACCCGCTTGTCGGGGACGCGGTCCTGGGCCACCGCGGTGCCCGCAACGTAGCCGCCGTCCTCCAGCTGCCGCAGCTCCCGGTAGACCAGGCTGCGGTGCATCGGCCAGAAGTAGGCGAGCGACGCTACGACCACACCGGCGACAACCGCGGTGCGGTGTCGTTCGGCCTGCGCACCACCGGCGGCATCATCACCGGCGCGGCGCTGATCATGGTGGCGGTGTTCGGGGGGTTCGCCTCGGGCCGGCTGGTGTTCCTGCAGGAGATGGGGTTCGGCCTTGGGGTGGCGGTGCTGATCGACGCCACGATCGTCCGCTCGGTCCTGGTCCCGGCCGCGATGGAGCTCCTCGGGAAGTGGAACTGGTACCTGCCCAGGTGGCTGGAGTGGCTGCCCCAGATTCGGGTCGAAGGGCCGCAGCCCGACGGCCAGCAAGGCATCGCCGCCGCTCCAGCGTTGGCGCCCGTGGGAGAGCCCAAGCAGCGACACGAGCTGCGCCGTGAGGAAGGACGGGAGGCACCGTGAAGGCACAGATGAGCACAGCAGTGGGGAGGTGGCGGTAACCGAAGCCTTTGGGTTCTGTTCGCGCCCGCGCCGCTCAGCACAGCGTTGGGCATTCTGATTGCGAGGTGCTCATGTACCACAGAATTGTCAAAAAGCGCATCATCTCGGTCTTTGACCGGCTCAGTAAAGGCGACTTCGAGTACGCTCTCTCTGATGTCGGAACCACAATCGAGCACCGTTTCGCCGGCGAGCATTCCCTGGGCGGTACGCGCACAAGCACCACGACAATGCGCCGCTGGTTTGAACGCCTGTACCGACTGTTTCCGAATCTGCGGTTCCAGATGCATTCAATAGCGGTCTCCGGTGGCCCCTGGGATACCACCGTTGTCGTTGAGTGGACTGATCGCGCCACTCCCGCCGATGGGAAAGACTACGTGAACTCGGGGGTGCATGTGATTCGGATGCGTTGGGGCAAGGTTGTGAGCATCCACGCTTACCTCGATACCCAGGTATTGATTGACACACTTGATCGAATGGCTGTCAATGGAATTGAAGAAGCAAAAGCGTCACCAATCACAGGGTGACGTGATATTGGAGCCGTGACGCGTTCGTCCGAGCGTTGCAGGAACTCGGCGTGTGGATCCCTACCCCTGAGGCCGCACAACTGCTGCTTGCGCGTGACCTCGCTGGGCGCGATGGGCTGCGCCAGACGGCGCCTCAAACTCCTGGTGGCATGAAGCCCCTCGGGCCTGCTGGCGAGCTACCGGCGAGCCGGCGTCTGGGGAGCCTCCTGAGCCTCATCACAACAACATCGCGACGGGCTCTTGCGGCATACGATTCCACATCATGGGCAGCTCCCGCGCGCCCTGCGCTCGATTCCCACCTTGGACGGGTCGATTGTAAGCATTTTTGTAAGCCGCGTCGTCTCGTGTGTCCACCGGCCCAACCCCGAGCATCTCGAAAGGACGCCTGGGATCGTCAGAGGGGGGACGGTCCTCGCAAGAGCATCAGCCAGGTGCCGATATGTTGATTGGGGGGACGACACGGAGGTGACCATGCCACGCCAGATCGATCGGGAAAGCGTCCGCCGGCTCGCGGCGCAGGGTGCCCAGTTGGTCGAGGTCCTGCCGGCCAGCGAGTACGCCGAGGACCACTTGCCCGGCGCCGTCAACCTGCCGCTGCGGCGGCTGGAGCAGCAGGCCCCTGCGGTCCTCGACCCGGGTCGGCCTGTGGTCGTGTACTGCTCGGACTCCGGATGAGACCTCAGCCCGCGGGCCGCGTGGCGGCTCGAGAGCATGGGGTTTGCCCAGGTGTACGACTACACCGCCGGCAAGCTGGACTGGCTGGCCGCCGGGCTGGCCACCGAGGGATCCAACGCGTTGCGACCGCGGGCGGGGGATGTGGCCCGTCACGACGTGCCCACCTGTGGGCTGGACGAGCGGCTGGGCGAAGTCGCGGGGCGGGTGCGGGCCGCGGGATGGGACGCCTGCGTGGTCGTGAACGTCGAGCGGGTCGTGCTGGGCTTGTTGCGCGGCAAGGAGCTGGAGGCGAACCCGGGTCTTCGCATCGAGCAGGCGATGCGGCCAGGCCCGAGCACGTTCCGGCCGTACGTGTCGATCGCGGAGATGGCGAAGTTCATGGCCGACCACGACGTGGACAGCTCGCTGATCACCACCTCTGATGGCCGGCTGGTCGGGCTGCTGCGGCGCCATGATGCGACGCTTGTCGCCGAGGAGCTTCGCGAGGGCGGAGTGAGCGCCGAGGAAGGGGGAGCGTGATGAATGAACACGTACCGGCTGTGCGGTCCTGCTCGAGGTGCGATCGGCCGATCGACCGCTGCGAGTTCTGCGAGGCGACGGACTGCCGCACGCCCGTCTGCTACGGGTGTCTGCAGGTGGCCCTGGGCCAGGCGCTCCCGCAACCGCATCCCCACGGCGGCTGAGCCATGGGGCTTGCGCGGCGGCGGCCAGTCCGGCGGCGTGCGAGCGCCGCTGATGCTTCTCGGATCAGCAGGCTGAGGAGTTGGTGTGGACCGCGGGCGGAGTTTGGCCGGGGGGATCCAGATAGGCGGCGGCCTGGAGGGTGAACAGGTCGGCGTACAGGCCGCCCGCGGCGATTAGCTGGTCGTGGCTGCCGTGCTGGACGATCTGGCCGTGGTGGAGGACGTAGATGCGGTCGGCGGTGCGGACGCTGGAGAACCGGTGCGAGATCAGCAGCACCGAGCGGCCGCGGCAGAGGGTGCGGATGGCCTGGAACAGGTCGTGTTCGGCGCGGGCGTCCAGGGCGGCGGTGGGCTCGTCGAGGATGATGAAGGGGGCGTCGCGGAAGAACGCGCGGGCCAGGGCGATGCGCTGCCACTGGCCGACGGAGAGGTCGTTGCCACCGGAGAACTCGGGGCCGAGGATGGTGTCGTAGCCGGCGGGCAAGGCGGCCAGGAAACCATCCGCGCCGGCGTGGCGCGCGGCGACCATGATCCCCGCCAGGTCCTCGATGCATTGGTGGCGGCCGAGGCCGATGTTGTCGCGGGCGGGTAGGGCGTAGTGCTGGAAGTCCTGGAAGATGACCGCGACCTGGCGGCGGAGCTGCTCGGGGTCCATGGCGGCGGTGTCGGTGCCGTCCCACAGGATCTGGCCGGCCTGGGGGAGGTAGAGCCGGCAGAGCAGCTTGGCCAGGGTGGTCTTGCCGGAGCCGTTCTCGCCGACCAGGGCGACGATCTCGCCCGCGCCGATGTCCAGGGACACGTCTCGCAGGGCGGGCCGGTCGGCGCTGGGGTAGGTGAAGCTGAGGTTCTCCGCGCGCAGCCGCGCAAAGCCGTTGGGGGCGTTGCCGTCGGGACGGCGGGCCTTGACGGCCGGTTCGAGGGCGACGAACGAGGTGAAGTCCTCCAGGAAGCGGGCCGACTCGAACAGCATGCCGGCGCTCATGACGCTGGTCATCAGCCGCTCGCCGAGCACAAGGACCGCGCCGGCGGCGGTGCCGGCCTCGGCCAGGGGGAGCCGGCGGTCCAGGGCCAGCCACAGCAGCGTGGCGATCGTGGCGGTCAGCGCGGCCGCCATGCCGAGGGTGCCGCCCAGCAGCAGGCGCAGCCGCTGGTGGGTGGTGGCGCGCAGCTCGGTCAGATGGCGATCGTAGAGGCGTTCGTAGCGGTCGCGGAGGAAGCCGGCGAGGCTGAACGCGCGGACCTCTTTGGCGGGGTCTTTGCTGGTGAGCAGGCTGTAGAGGTAGGCGCGCTGCCGTTCGGCGGGGGTCGTGCGGCGGTGGAAGCCGAACAGGACCTCGCCAGCCTTGACGGCGCTTGCCAGCAGGGGCACGGCGGCGAGCAGGACCAGGGGGACCAGCCAGGGCTGCAGCGCCAGCAGCGCGCCGGTGACGCCCAGGATGCCGATGGTGGCGCCGAGCAGGCCGAGCAGCCCGTCGACGAGCTGCATCGGCCGGGCCTGGCCGCCGAGCGAGGCGCGCAGCAGCCGGTCGTGGAAGGCGGGGGTCTCGTAGGCTTCCAGCTCGACGGCGCAGGCGACGTCGATGATGCGTCCCTGGGCGTGACGCTGCGTTCGGGTGCCGAGCAGCGTGCTGGTCTCCCGGCCGAGCGCGGCGACGAACCCGAGCGTTGCGACGATCGCGGTCAGCGCGACCAGGCGGGGGAGCACGCCTGCGGTCGATGCGCTGGTGCCGGCCTTTGACGATGTCGAACAGGTCCTGGCAGCCGGGTTGGGTGGACGGTCGCGCCGGTGGCGCGGGGTCGCCGGCCGGTCGCTTGTCGGGCAGAGCGTCACTCATGGGCACGTCCTTGACATACCAGGTCTGGGATATACCATGCACGGTATGGGATGGTCGCTGGTGGTGAGCGCGCAAGTCAAGGCTTGGCTCGACGGGCTCGACGACGAGGCGTTCGGGCGGGTCGCCTGCTACCTGGACCTGCTGGCCGAGCATGGCGACGGTCTGCGCCCGCCGCACAGCCGTCGGCTGGGGCGCAACTGCCGGCTGCGTCTGCTCGTCGTGCCCCGCGGCCGTCGCGGCGGCGACCGGCTCACCTATTGGCTGGACGGCGGCGGCACGGTGCTGGTGCTCACGGTTGGGCGCTGGTGGCGCCCCCGCCCCTGGGAGCTCGCGCGCGCCCGGGCGGCGCTGCGCCAGCACCGCCAGCAGGGACCCCGCCGACGCGGCCGGAGGCACCGCGGGGCGTGCCGCCCGAGTGGAGAGGAGCCAGCATGAGCCGGCCCAAGCCCAAGCCGACGCCCGAGCGGTGGGAGCAGGTCCGCCGCGGCCGGCTGACCTCCCCGGCCGCCGGCGCCGGCTACCAGCGTGCCCGGCGGGCGCTCGAGCTGGGAGAGCGGATCCGCCACCTCCGGGAGGCCCAGGGGATCAGCCAGGCGGAGCTGGGCCGGCGGATCGGCTCGACGCAGCCAGCGATCGCGCGGTTGGAGGCCGGCAGGGTCAGCCCCACCCTGGAGACCTTGGACCGGGTCGCGGCGGCGCTGGAGGTCGAGCTGGTGGTCGGTTTCGAGGACGCGCGGCGCCAGCAGCACACCCAGGCGAGGTCGTGAACCGGGGTCAACTGTGGTTGACCTCCAACGGGGGTCAATGTAGGTTGATCCCATGAACGAGACCGTACAGGGCGAGGTGACGGCGGTGGCGGCGGCGACCGGCAGCAAGGACCCGGAGGTGGCCTTGGCGGCGGTGGCCGCGCTCCGTGGCCTGGTCGAGGTGCTGGAGGCGTTGAACGTGGAGAACGCCCGCGCCAAGGGCTGGTCGTGGGAGGCGATCGCGACCCGGCTCGGCGTCACCAAGCAGGCCGTCCACAAGAAGTACGCGGGCAGGCGGTTCGGGTTGGGGAGGAGGTCCGGGTGAGGGATCGGTTCACCGACCAGGCCCGGAGGGTCCTGGACCTGGCAGGCGTGGAGGCCGACGCGCTGGGGCAGCGCTACCTGGGCCCCGAACACGTCGTCCTGGGCGTGCTCCGCGATGGCGCCAGCGCCGCCGCGCAGGTCCTGCGAGCCCACGGGCTGGGGCTGGAGGCGGCTCGGGCGGAGCTTGGCAGCCTGGCCGAACGCGGAGTGGTTGCCGGCCCGCGGCCGAGCGACGCTGAGCTGCTCGGGGCGCTGGGGATCGACCTGGACGCGGTGCGTCAGAGCACGCAGGGGACGTTCGGGTCGCTCGCGGTGGCGCAGGCGACTCGTGAGGCCACCCGCGCTCGACGGCGGGGGATCGCGCGGGTGCCGCGGACGCCACTGGAGGGCCCGCCGTTGCTGATCGGGCGGACGCTGCAGTTCGCCGCCGAGCGGGCGGATGCGCTCGGCCAGGCCACGGTCGGGCCGGAGTTGCTGCTGCTGGGGGTGCTGGACGACA
>WNFZ01000534.1_pt1 | contig 37040 bp, 31 predicted proteins | sample 5400081 | NCBI WGS metagenome assembly WNFZ01 (sample SAMN13153365, study PRJNA577476) | soil metagenome | isolation source: 80 cm soil or saprolite under grassland replicate 1 | place: USA:California | collected 2016-06-15 | reverse complement strand
ATCGCTCGGTTCCCGCATGGCGCCCATCGTCAAGGCGCTGCAAAGCCGCTATCGCCGCGAGGCGCCGGTTCTCGCGCGCATCCAAGCTTCGACCATCAACGGCTGACCGATGCTCTACTGGCTCTCCGCATTCTCGGACGCGATCGGACCTCTGAACGTCCTGCGCTACATCACGTTCCGCACCGGCGGTGCAATGTTCACCGCGCTGGTGTTTGTCTTTCTGTTCGGCCACTCGATCATCGATCAGCTGCGGCTCGCGCAGGGCAAGGGCCAGCCGATCCGCAGCGACGGGCCACAATCGCATCTGGTTACCAAGAAGGGCACGCCAACGATGGGCGGCCTGATGATGCTATTCGGTCTGCTGGTATCAACAGTGCTGTGGGCGAATTTGGCCAATCGCTACGTTTGGATCGTGCTCGGCGTGACGCTCATGTTTGGTGCGATCGGCTTCTATGACGACTATCTCAAAGTGACGAAGCAGACTCATGCTGGGTTTTCCGGCAAGCTTCGGATGGGCATCGAGGCGCTGATCGCGGCGGCCGCGTGCTACCTTATCATCTCACTTGGCCGTCAGCCCTTCGCGTCCTCGCTCACATTTCCATTCTTTAAAGAGCTGGTACTTCCGCTCGGCTGGTTTTTCATCGTGTTCGGCGCGTTCATTATCGTCGGTGCTGGCAACGCGGTGAACTTGACCGACGGTCTCGATGGGTTGGCGATCGTTCCAGTCATGATCGCGACCGGCTGCTTCGGAGTATTTGCCTGGGTTGTCGGCAACGCAGTCTTTTCGGACTATTTGCAGCTCCACTTTGTGCCCGGAACCGGCGAGCTCGCGGTGCTCTGCGGCGCGGTGATCGGTGCCGGATTGGGCTTTCTCTGGTTCAACGCACCGCCTGCTTCGATCTTTATGGGTGACACCGGTTCGCTTGCGCTCGGCGGAATGCTCGGAGCGATCGCGGTGGCGACCAAGCAAGAGATCGTGCTTGGCATCGTCGGCGGGCTGTTCGTGCTCGAAGCGGTGTCGGTGATCGTGCAGGTGGTTTCCTTCAAGCTCACGGGCAAGCGCGTCTTTCGGATGGCGCCGATCCACCATCACTTCGAGCAGCTCGGCTGGACCGAGCCGCAGATCGTCATCCGCTTTTGGATCATTTCGGTCGTGCTCGCGCTGATTGGGCTATCCACGCTCAAGCTGCGGTGATGGTTCCTGTCACCGCCTTTGCCGGAAAGAAGGTCGCCATCTTCGGCCTCGGCGGGTCGGGACTGGCGAGCGCGAGCGCGTTGCTCGCGGGCGGCGCCGATGTCATCGGCTGGGACGACAGCGCCGAGGCCGTGACCAAGGCGACGAGCGCCGGCATCCCGAGCGGCGACCTGCGGCAGCTCGACTGGTCGAAAATTTCCGCACTCGTGCTCGCCCCCGGCGTGCCGCTCACGCATCCCGCGCCGCATTGGACCGTGGCGCTGGCGCGCGCGGCCGGCGTCGAGGTCGTCGGCGACATCGAGTTGTTCTGCCGCGAGCGGCGGGCGCGTGCGCCAAAAGCGCCGTTCGTCGCCATCACCGGCACCAACGGCAAATCGACGACCACGGCGCTGGTGGCGCATCTCCTGGGTTCGGCCGGCCGGGAAAGCGAGATCGGCGGCAATATCGGCACCGCGATCCTCTCGCTCGCGCCCCCGGACGAGGCTCGCGCACACGTGATCGAGTGCTCGTCCTACCAGATCGATCTCGCGCCCACGCTCGACCCCTCGATCGGAGTCCTTCTCAACGTCACCGAGGATCACCTCGACCGCCATGGAACGCTCGCGCACTACGCCGCGGTCAAGGAGCGGCTCGTCGCCGGCGTGCAGGAGGACGGCACGGCGATCGTCGCGGTCGATGACCCCTGGTGCGCGGCGGCGGCCGATCGCATCGAGCAGGCCGGTAAAAGGCTTGCCCGCGTCTCGGTGCGGCGGTCGCTGCACGATGGGCTTTATGTGGAGGGCGAAAGTATCATGCAGGCCGCGGGCGGCACTGCCCGCACCATCGCCGGTATCGCCGGCATTGGATCCTTGCGCGGCGTCCACAACGCACAGAACGCCGCCTGCGCCGCCGCGGCGGCGCTCGCGCTCGGGCTATCGCCGCAGGCGATCCAGCAAGGTCTCGTTTCGTTTCCCGGACTCGCCCACAGGATGGAAGAGGTTGGCTACAGGGGGCGCGTCCTGTTCGTCAACGATTCCAAGGCAACCAATGCGGATTCCGCCGCGCAGGCGCTCGCCTGCTTCTCCCACATTTTCTGGATCGCGGGAGGCAGGGCGAAGACCGGCGGCATTGCCTCGCTCGCGCGCTTCTTTCCGCGCACCCGCAAGGCTTACCTCATCGGCGAGGCTGCAACCGATTTCGCCGCCGAGCTTCAAGGGCGCGTGCCCCATGTCATCGCCGGTACGCTCGAGCGGGCAGTCGAGCTTGCGGCGGCCGACGCGGAAGCCTCCGATGTCGCCGAACCCGTGGTGCTGCTGTCGCCGGCGTGTGCCTCCTTCGACCAGTACCGCAATTTCGAGGTCCGCGGCGACAAGTTCCGCGAGCTGGTGCGCGCACTGCCGGGGCTCACACCCGCGCGCTAGAGGCAGCCGTTAATCCTCCGTCAACCAACGCCAGGCACCACTGATCGCTCCGGAGCCGCCGCCGAGGGGTCTCGATGGTTTCGCGTCTTGAACGCACGCGCTTTGCCGCCTGGTGGTGGACGATTGATCGGTCGCTGCTGACCGCGCTGCTCACGCTCATGCTCGCAGGAATTATCCTTTCGCTGGCTGCGTCACCCCCGGTTGCCTCTCGCCTCGGCCTCGATCCGTTCTATTTCGTCGGCAGGCATGTGCTCTATTTGATTCCGGCGCTCGCCGTGATGCTGACGACCTCGTTCCTGTCGCCGCGTCATATTCGTCGGCTTGCGGTCATAGTGTTCGTGCTGAGCCTTGCGTTGGTCGCCGCCACGCTGCATTTCGGCGCCGAGGTCAAAGGCGCGCGGCGCTGGATCGTCTTGCTTGGGATCAATATTCAGCCTTCGGAGTTCCTCAAGCCCGCCTTCGTCATCCTGATCGCCTGGCTGTTCGGCGAATCCGCGCGGCGGCCGGAAATGCCGGCGAACACCTTCGCGCTTCTGCTGCTGCTCGTCGCCGTCGCCGGGCTCGTGCTGCAGCCCGATTTCGGGCAGACCATGCTGATCGCGCTGGTCTGGAGCGCGCTGTTCTTTCTCGCCGGTATGCGCCTTGTTTGGGTGGCGGGGTTGGGGGGCGCGGCGGCGATCGGACTCGCGAGCGCTTACATGCTCATTCCGCACGTCGCCCGCCGCATCGAGCGATTTCGAGATCCATCCTCCGGCGACACGTTCAACATCGATCAGGCACTCGAGTCTTTCCAGCGCGGGGGCTGGTTCGGACGCGGCCCCGGAGAAGGGACCGTCAAGCGCATCCTGCCCGAGAGCCATACCGACTTCGTGTTCGCCGTTGCCGCAGAAGAATTCGGCATCGTCCTGTGCCTGCTGCTGCTCGCGCTGTTTGCCTTCATCGTGTTGCGCGCCCTGCATCACGCCAGGCGCAACGAGGACCCGTTTGCGCGGTTCGCCACAGCCGGCCTTGCCGTCCTGCTCGGGCTGCAATCGGCCATCAACATGGCGGTGAATCTGCATCTGATGCCGGCCAAGGGCATGACGCTTCCGTTCATTTCGTATGGCGGCTCATCGATGATTTCGCTCGCCTATGGGATGGGAATGCTGCTTGCCTTGACGCGTGAGCGTCCGCGCGCTGAGTTGCTGGCAAGCGAGGCGACGTTCGTGCCCGCCGAAAGGGCGGCTTGATCGGGCTGCCGGAAGGGGAACCGCGTGCCGCTTGTTCTCTTGGCCGCCGGCGGAACCGGCGGACACCTATTTGCCGCCGAAGCCCTCGCGGAGGCCCTCGCCCGGCGCGGCGTCGCCACTGCTCTCGCCACCGACGATCGCGCTGAGCGCTACGGCAGGGCGTTTCCGGCGCGCGATATTCACGTCATCACCAGCGCGACCGTGCGCGGACGCGACCCGCTCTCGCTGATGCGCACGGCGGCGATGCTCGGCACGGGTACCATACAGAGCTTGCGACTCGTTATGCGCATGCGGCCATCCGCCGTTGTCGGGTTCGGCGGCTATCCGACCATTCCCCCCGTGCTGGCGGCGACGCTGCGCGGAATTCCCACGGTCATTCACGAGCAAAATGCGGTGATGGGGCGTGCCAACAGGTTTCTCGCACCTCGCGTCGACGCCATCGCGACCAGCTTCGCTGGAGTGCTCGACCGCGAGCCCAAGCTGAGCGCCAAAGCGACGCGTACAGGCAATCCAGTGCGGCCGGCGGTCATCGCGGCGTCGGCGATTCCCTATGTCGCCCCGGAAGCGGCGGGCCCGATTCGGCTCTTGGTATTCGGCGGCAGCCAGGGCGCGCGCATCATGGCCGACGTCGTCCCGGCCGGCCTCGAAAGGGTTGCCCATGATGTGCAAGCGCGTCTCGCACTGGTGCAGCAGGCGCGCGAGGAGGATCTCGCACGCGTGACGGAGGTCTATGCACGGGCAAACGTCACGGCCGAGGTCGCGCCGTTTTTCGCCGATTTGCCGGCGCGGATCGCCGCGAGCCATGTCGTCATCGCGCGCGCCGGCGCCTCGACCGTTGCGGAACTCGCGGCGATCGGGCGGCCGGCCATTCTGGTGCCGTTACCGCACGCGCTCGATCAGGATCAATTCGCCAATGCCGGTGTGCTGGAGAGCGCAGGCGGAGCGTTGCGCCTGCGCCAGGACGATTTCACGCCCGATCGGCTGGCGGCCGAGATCAGCGCGCTTGCCAGCGCGCCGCAAAAGCTCGTAGCAATGGCCGCGGCCGCCCGCTCGCAGGGCGCCATCGACGCCGCCGAACGACTGGCAGATTTGGTGCTGGGCGCGGCGGCAAGGGCGTGAATTCGCGTGCTGGGTGGCGCGCCGTGTCGGGGAACACGGAGGGAAGAGACGATGAAACTGCCGAGCGACATCGGTCCGATCCACTTCGTCGGCATCGGCGGGATTGGCATGAGCGGCATCGCGGAGGTGCTCATCAACCTCGGCTATACCGTGCAAGGGTCCGACGCGTCCGATAGCGCCAATGTCAAGCGCCTGCGCGATAAAGGCGCCAAGGTGTCCGTCGGCCATTCCGCCGCCGCACTTGGGGATGCCGAGGTGGTGGTGGTATCGACCGCGATCAAGCGCGACAATCCCGAACTCATCGCGGCGCGCGCCAAGCGCCTGCCGGTGGTGCGCCGTGCCGAGATGTTGGCCGAGCTGATGCGGCTTAAGCGCTGCGTCGCGATCGCAGGTACTCACGGCAAGACGACGACCACCTCGCTCGTGGCCGCGCTGGTGGATGCCGGCGGCTTCGATCCGACCGTGATCAACGGCGGCATCATCAATGCCTACGGCACCAATGCACGACTTGGCGCCGGGGACTGGATGGTGGTCGAGGCCGACGAGTCCGACGGCACGTTCCTGAAGCTGCCGGCGGATGTCGCCGTCGTGACCAACGTGGACCCGGAGCATCTCGACCATTTCAAGACCTTTGAAGCGGTCCAAGACGCATTCCGCGCCTTCGTCGAAAACGTGCCGTTCTACGGCTTTGCCGTGATGTGCACGGATCATCCGGTGGTGCAGCTGTTGGTCGGGCAAATCACCGACCGCCGCCTGATTACCTACGGCGAGAACCTGCAGGCCGACGTGCGGCTCGCTGAACTCGATCACGCCGATGGCCGTTCGCGATTTTCAGTCATGTTCCGCGACCGCGCCGGGGAGACGACGCACGAAATCGGCGGCCTGACCCTGCCCATGCCCGGCCGGCATAACGCTCTCAACGCTACTGCGGCGATCGCGGTCGCGCGTGAGCTCGGCGTCGGCGACGGCCTCATCCGCAAGGCGCTCGCCGGCTTTGGCGGCGTGCGGCGGCGCTTCACCCGCACCGGCGAGTGGAACGGCGTACCGATCATTGACGATTACGGCCATCATCCGGTCGAGATCGCCGCCGTGCTGCGCGCCGCACGCGAATCGAGCAAGGGGCAGATCATCGCCGTGGTTCAGCCACACCGCTACACGCGCCTCGCAGCGCTGTTCGAGCAGTTCTCGACCTGTTTCAATGACGCCGATACCGTGATAGTCGCGCACGTCTATTCGGCAGGCGAGGCACCGATCATCGGCGCTGACCGCGATTCGCTGGTGCAGGGTTTGCGCGCGCACGGACATCGGCAGGCCATTCCGCTCGATGGCCCGCAAGAGCTTGCGCGCTTGATCAAGCGCCTGGCGCAGCCCGGTGACATGGTGGTGTGCCTTGGCGCCGGAAACATCACGCAATGGGCCTACGCGCTGCCGGGCGAACTCGCCGCGCTCGGGGCAGTGGCGTGATCACAATCCGCACAATCGCTGGGCTTGCTCCCGCCCTCGCTCCGGCGTGTACGTCATGATCTTCCCCGATCTCGTGGCGGACCTGAAGGCGCGCATGCCGAGCTTGCGCGGGCGGCTAATGGCGAACCAGTCGCTCGCGGAACTAACCTGGTTTCGGGTCGGCGGGCCGGCGCAGGTCTTGTTCATGCCGGAGGATGAGGCTGACCTCGTCAATCTCCTGGCGCATCTGCCCAGCGAGATTCCCGTCACCGTCATCGGGCTCGGCTCCAACCTGATCGTGCGCGACGGCGGGGTGCCCGGCGTCGTCATCCGTCTGGGTCGCGGTTTCAGCGAGGTGAGGGTCGAGGACGGCTCGCGTATCCGCGCCGGCACGGCCGCGCCGGACGTGAAAGTCAGCCGCGCGGCGCAAGAGGCGGCGATCGCGGGGCTCGCCTTCTTCCGCGGCATTCCCGGCGCGGTGGGCGGGGCGCTGCGCATGAACGGCGGCGCCTACGGTCGCGAGACCAAGGACGCGCTGATCCAGGCGCGCGGCGTGGATCGGCAGGGTCGCGTGCGCGTCTTCAGCAACGGCGACATGCACTACAGCTATCGCCACTGCGGCGCGCCGGACGACATTGTCTTCACGGAAGCGCTGTTCCAAGGCGCGCCCGGCGACGTAGCCGAGATCGCCGCTGAAATGGACAAAATCACCGAATCGCGCGAGGCAACCCAGCCGATCAAGAGCCGCACCGGCGGCTCGACCTTCAAGAACCCGCCCGGTCACAAGGCGTGGCAGCTCATCGACGCTGCCGGCTGCCGTGGGCTGAAGGTCGGCGATGCGCAGGTGTCCGAGATGCACTGCAATTTTCTGATCAATCTCGGCAGCGCCAGCGCCGCCGACATCGAGACGTTGGGCGAGACGGTGCGTCGGCGGGTCAAAGAGCATTCCGGCATCGAGCTTGAGTGGGAGATCAAGCGGATCGGGGTGGCATAGCACCCGCTTTGCTCCGGCGGCGCGGCGAGAGCGCGCCCGAGATGCTCGATGCGAAGCCGGCCTCGGCCTTTTGAGTGGTATAAGCGAATCAACGTCGCAGCCGAGGAAAGATGGGCAAGCACGTCGCCGTTCTGATGGGAGGCTGGTCCGCCGAGCGCGAGATATCGCTGCGCTCCGGCAAGGCCTGCGCCGAGGCGCTGGCGCGGCTCGGCCATCGCGTGACCCGCATCGATGTCGGTCGCGACATCGCCACGGTGCTGACGACCGTCAAGCCGGACGTTGCTCTCAACATGTTGCACGGGCGTCCGGGCGAGGACGGCACGTTGCAAGGCGTGCTCGAAATTCTCGCCATTCCTTACACCCATTCCGGCGTGATGGCGTCGGCGGTGGCGATGCAGAAGGACATCGCAAAGGCGCTGTTCCGCGCCGCCGAGGTGCCGGTTCCCGAGGGACTGGTGGTATCGCGGTTCGAGGCGGCCAAGTCGCACTTGCTGCCGCCGCCCTACGTCATCAAACCGATTGCGGAAGGCTCCAGCGTCGGGGTTTTCATCGTGCGTGAGGATCACGCCCATCCGCCGCAGGAGCTCACCCGCGAGGATTGGGCTTATGGCGAGCGGATGCTCGTCGAAAAATACATTCCGGGCAAGGAGTTGACCTGCGCGGTCATGGGCGATGCGGCGCTCGGGGTGATCGAAATCGTGCCGACGGTAAGGTTTTACGATTACGAGGCCAAATACGCTCCCGGCGGCTCCAAACATCTTCTGCCGGCGGCGGTTTCATCGTTTGTTTACCAACAAGTCCGAAGACTAGCACTGGCGGCGCATCGCGCGCTTGGCTGCCGGGGCGTGAGCCGTGCGGATTTCCGCTACGACGATCGCATCGAGGGGACTGAGGGACTCGTGTGTCTCGAAGTCAACACGCAGCCCGGCATGACCGAAACGTCACTCGTCCCCGAGCTTGCGGCGCATGCGGGGATCACGTTCGACGAGCTGGTGCAATGGATGATCGAGGACGCCTCGCTCAATCGCTGAATTGGAACGCGCGATGGCGCTTGCGCCCGGCGGCTCGTGCGGCTGCGCGCGGCGCCACAGATGCCAAAGCGATGCGTCCGAAGTCGCGCATCGCCCGCGTCATGGATCGCTGGTCATCCTTCCTCGAGAACAAGTGGCCCCGCGGCGTGGGCGTCGCTGCCAGCGCCCTCGTTATTCTCGCGAGTCTCGCCTACGGCACAGTCAAAGGGGATCACATTCCGAGCCTCATCGCTGGGCTGAAGGACGCGCGCGATGCGATCGCCAATGCGGCTGGCTTCCGCGTCGTGTCGATCGCGCTTGTCGGCAATCATCATGTCAACCGGGAGGAAGTGCTCGCCACCGCTGGCATTACCGGCACCACCTCGCTCCTGTTCCTTGACGTCGATCAGATCCGCCAGCGCCTCAAGACCAACCCCTGGATTGCCGATGCCACCGTGCTCAAGCTCTATCCCGGCGAGCTGCAGATCGGCATCAAAGAACGGGAGGCGTTTGCACTCTGGCAAAAGGATGGGCGCATATCCGTCATCGCCGACGACGGCACCGTGCTCGAGCCTTATGTTGCGCCCCGCCTGACCCGCCTGCCGCTCGTCGTCGGCGGCGGGGCGCAGGCGAAAGCAAAGGAATTCCTTGCTCTGCTTGACCGCTATCCCACGATGCGCGACTTCGTACACGCGTCCGTGTTGGTGGGCGAGCGGCGCTGGAATCTGCGTCTGAAGAACGGCATCGACGTGCGCCTGCCCGAATCCGACGTGGCCCCCGCGCTCGAGCGGCTGGTGGCGCTTGACCGCGAGAAGAACCTGATTACGCGGGACATCGTTGCGATCGATCTTAGGCTCGCTGACCGCGTGACGGTGCGCCTCACCGATGCGGCCGCACAGGCTCGCATGGACGCGTCCAAGGACAAGCCGAAAAAGAGGGACGGAAACGCATGACCGCCCTCCAGTTCGGCCTTACGCCAAAGATGAAACCGCTCCCCGGCAACCGCTCGGTGCTGGTCGCTGCGCTCGACGTCGGCACCAGCAAGATCGCCTGTCTGATCGGGCGGCTGCGTCCATGCCCGCCGCAAGAGGGGCTGCCGCTGCGCAGCCATTCCGTCGAGGTCGTGGGATTCGGCCACACCCTTGCCCGCGGCATGAAGGCCGGCACGGTCATCGATCTCGCCGAGGCGGAAGCGGCGGTACGGCAATGCGCCGATCTCGCGGAGCGCTCGGCAAAGATGCAACTCGACTCGGTTGTCATCTCGATTTCTGCCGGCCGCCCGGCAAGTGAACTGATCTCCGCTTCCATCGAGGTTGCCGGCGCGGCGATCGGCGAGCGCGATATTGCCCGCGTGCTCACTGCGGGTAGCCGACATTCCGCGCGCACCGGACGCGCCGTGCTGCATTCGCTGCCGATCGGTTACGTGCTGGATCACGCCCGCGGCATCCAGGACCCGCGCGGCATGCTTGCGCGCGAGTTCGGCATCGACATGCACGTTGTGACCGCGGACGCTTCCGCGGCGCACAATCTCATGTTGGCGATCGAGCGCAGCCACCTCGCTATCGAGGCCATGGTAGCGAGTCCGTACGCGGCTGGCCTGGCCGCGCTCGCCGCCGATGAAGCCGAACTCGGCGCCGCCTTGATCGATATGGGCGCCGGTACGACGACGATCGCGGTCTTTGCCGGCACCCGGTTCGTGCATGCCGATGGGTTCGCGCTTGGCGGCCGGCACGTAACGATGGACCTCGCGCGCGGCCTCAACGCTCGCATCGCCGATGCCGAGCGCCTCAAGACGCTCTACGGCAGCGTACTCGCCGGGGCTTCGGACGAACGCGATATGATTGCGGTGCCTCCGGTGGACCACGACGAGCGCGAGGCGCCGCATTTCGTTTCACGTGCAAGCCTCGCCCGCATCATCAAGCCGCGGGTCGAGGAAATACTCGAAATGGTGCGCGATCGCCTTGCGGCGTCGCCATTCGCAGCCGAGCCGCGTGGGCGGGTGGTTCTCACCGGCGGAGCGAGCCAGCTCACCGGCGTTACCGAGCTTGCCGCGCAAATCTTGCGCCGTCCGGTGCGAGTGGGTCGGCCGCTCGGCATTGCCGGGCTGCCGGAGGAAGCGAAGGGGGTGGCCTTTGCCGTCGCGACGGGACTGCTGGTCTATCCGCAGGCGGCGCATCTTGAGCATTTCGAACCGCGGCGAACGCGGCACGCGGCAACAGGGGGCGGCTATATCGCACGGGTCGGACGATGGCTTCGCGAGAGCTTCTGATGACTCGATCAACGTTCCGATCGGCCGGCGGCGGACCGGCCCGACCCGGCGGCGGTCACGTCCGCTTACCAAGAGGCAAACATGAGCATCAATCTGAAGATTCCCGACGTCCGTGAGCTCAAGCCGCGGATCACCGTGTTCGGGACCGGCGGTGCCGGCGGTAATGCCGTTAACAACATGATCGCGAGCGGGCTGCAGGGCGTCGACTTCGTCGTCGCGAACACCGACGCCCAGGCGCTCACCATGTCCAAGGCCGAGCGCATCATCCAGATGGGCGTGGCCGTCACCGAGGGCCTCGGCGCCGGCTCCCAGCCGGAAGTGGGGCGGGCGGCGGCCGAGGAGGCGATCGATGAGATTCGCGACCACCTCCAGGGTGCACACATGGTGTTCGTGACGGCCGGCATGGGCGGCGGCACCGGTACCGGCGCGGCACCGGTGGTCGCGCGCTGCGCCAAGGAGGCCGGCATTCTCACCGTCGGCGTCGTCACCAAGCCGTTTCACTTCGAAGGCGTGCGCAGGATGCGCGTGGCCGAGCAGGGTATCATCGAGTTGCAGAAGGTCGTCGATACGCTGCTCATCATCCCAAACCAGAACCTGTTCCGGGTGGCGAACGAGAAGACGACGTTTGCCGACGCCTTCGCGATGGCGGATCAGGTGCTCTATTCCGGCGTCGCCTGTATCACCGATCTCATGGTGAAGGAGGGCCTGATCAATCTCGACTTCGCGGACGTCCGCGCAGTCATGCGTGAAATGGGCAAGGCGATGATGGGCACCGGCGAGGCCTCGGGCGAGAAGCGGGCGCTCTCGGCTGCCGAGGCTGCGATCTCCAATCCGCTCATCGACGACGCTTCCATGAAAGGGGCGAAGGGCCTGCTCATCTCGATCACTGGCGGCAGGGATCTGACGCTTTACGAGGTCGACGAAGCGGCGACCCGCATCCGCGAAGAAGTGGATCAAGACGCTAACATCATCGTGGGTGCGACCTTCGACGAGAGCCTGGAAGGCGTGATCCGTGTTTCGGTTGTTGCGACGGGCATTGATCGGGCCGCAGTGCAGCGGCCGGTGACGGAGCCCGAGGCGCGGATTGCAGAACTTACGCAAAAGCTGCGCGCCGAAGACCTTCGCGCCGATCAGCAGCAGCGCCCGCCCGCAACGCCGAGCGTAGCGCCGCGGGCGCCGCAAACGCCCGAATCGATCGAAGCCGCCGCCAAGGCGGCGGTCGCCGCCGCGGTCTTGCCCATGATGGAGGACGTGACCATCCGGCCGATCCCGCCGAAGCCGTCGCTGTTTCCGGAACAGATGGCGCTGCCCTCCGATCCGCCGCCCGCGCCGCGTGCCTTCATCCCGCCGGCGCCGGAGCGCACGGTCAACCGGCCGCGCCGCATGCCCGGCATCGACGAGCTGCCGCGTCCAGCGCAGGCCGAACTGCGAGCCAAGCGCGGCGAAGGCGAGATCGATAATCCGGAGAAGCGTAAAGTGAGTTTGCTTCGGCGTCTTGCCGCCGTGGGCCTGGGTCGCCGTGACGATCTCGACGAGGGCGAGAGAATACCGCCGAATGGCCGGCCGGTTCGACCCCCGCCGGCGCCGCGGCCGATCGATCGGTCGATCGAGCGCACCGCTGCGGCGCCGGCACGCCCGGCCGTGCCACCCGCAATGCCGCGCGCGGCGGAGCCGGTGTCGGACTACGCCAAGCGCCCCGCCCACCAGGGCCTCGATTCGTTGGGCCGGCAGGCGCCGATGCAGCCCCCGATCGAGGAGGATCAGCTCGACATCCCGGCGTTCTTGCGCCGCCAGGCGAACTGATCGGGAATGCTCGCGAAGCCGTGGCAGTCCCGGCGCGAATTGCCGGGACGGCCGGGCGAGCCTTGGTCTATGTATCTGAATTCAAAAGTTGATTTTTGACGTTGCGCCAAGGACGATGGCGGGCCACGCGGGAATCCATCCGCTCGAAAAGGCATGCCGTACCCTGCCCAGCGGTTGCCGCGATTGCGGCCCCCCGCCGGTAACAGTCGGTAAAAAAGCGTGAGTTGGACTTCCGCCCGACCACAGCTAAGCTTTCACCGTTAAAGGGGTTTTCGTCGGGGGACTACGCGGCCGGACTTCTTGCCCGCGGGTTTCGTACAGCCTTACCGATGGCAGGAATGCGACCGACGTCGCCCGTCTAATGTGATCCGCTGCGTCCCATCGACGCGCGCGGCCGGGGGAGTGGCTGGGACGGGATTATGAAAGTCGCCAGGCAGACGACGCTTCGCGACCACACCGATTTGTGTGGTGTCGGCGTTCATTCCGGTTTGCCGGTGACGTTGACGCTGCATCCGTCCGATCCCGATACGGGATTGCGCTTCGTCCGTACACGAGTCGAAGGATGGCACGACCGCGAAATCCCGGCCGATATGAGCGCGGTGACTGCCACGGAATTCGCCACGGTTCTCGGCGATGCTTCCGGCCCGCTCGTCTCCACCGCCGAGCATGTCTTGGCTGCGCTCGCAGGCCTCGGCGTTGACAACGCCGTTGTCGAAATCGACGGCCCAGAAGCGCCGATCATGGATGGCAGCGCGGCGCCCTTTGTCGCCGCAATCGATTCTGTGGGCCTTAAGACGCTCGATCGGCCGCGCCGCCAAATCAAGGTGCTCAAGCCGGTGCGAGTGGCAATGGGCGATGCGTACGGCGAGCTGCGGCCCAACCCGCGCGGCTTCCGCATCGAAGCGGAGATCGAGTTCGAGCACGCGCTCATCCGGCGCCAAACATTGGCGATCGACGTAAAACCCGACACGTTCCGCCGCGAAATCGCGCGCGCGCGCACCTTCGGCTTCCTGCGTGATGTGGCGAGCTTGTGGAACGCCGGCTACGCGCTCGGTGCTTCCCTGGAAAATACGCTCGTCGTCAGCGACAACCGTATTCTCAACCCAGAGGGTACGCGTTTTCCCGACGAGTTCGTTCGCCACAAGGTCTTGGACGCAGTCGGCGATCTGGCGCTCGCGGGCGCTCCTTTGCTCGGCACTTACCGCTCGGTGCGCGGCGGCCACAAGCTCAATCACGCGGTGCTGTGTGCCCTGATGTCGGATACGAGCGCCTGGACGTGGGTGGAAGGGGAGATTCCGCGGCCGATTACCGGCCATGCCGAGATGGCCTCCCGCTTGGCACCGGCCTTCGGCCCGGACAGGTCTTAAAACCCAAGCCGCGCAAGCAGTTCAGTCTGCCACATTCCGGGCGGAATGACGGCCTATTTCCTAAGGCCAACGGGGATTTATCGGGCGGCGACGGGGCGGGCAGCGGTTGAACCTCGCGTCGGGGACGGGATTCATCCGATCCATGGCTTTGCGGTCAGTGACGGTCGAGGGCGTGGAAAGCTGCGCGCGCGCGGCGACGCGGTTTGCTGCCTTCGCGCTGGTGGCGCTCGCGCTCTGCGCCTGCAGCCTGTTCGACCATGATACCGTTGCGCCCGAGGAGCCCGCCGACAAGCTCTACAACGAGGGCCTCTACCTTCTGAACAGCAAGAAGGACCCCAAGTCTGCGGCCAAGAAGTTCGAAGAGGTTGATCGCCAGCATCCTTATTCGGAATGGGCGCGCAAGGCGTTGATCATGTCGGCCTTCGCTTATTACCAGGCCAATGCCTACGACGACTGCATCAACACGGCCAAGCGCTACGTCACGTTACATCCAGGAAGCCCGGACGCCGCCTATGCGCAGTACCTCATCGGCTCGTCCTATTTCGATCAGATGCCCGAAATTTCGCGCGACCAGGATCGCACCGACAAGGCAGTCCAGGCGCTCGAAGAAGTCGCTCGCAAATATCCCAGCTCCGAATACGCGGTCGCCGCCAAGCGCAAGATCGAGATGGCGCGCGACCAGCTGGCCGGCAAGGAGATGGATATCGGGCGTCAACTGTTGAATACACACAATTACACGGGCGCCATCAATCGCTTCAAAGTCGTGGTGACGCGATATCAGCGCACGCGCCACGTCGAAGAAGCGCTGCTGCGGCTCACCGAAGCCTACATGGCGCTCGGGATCGTGGAGGAAGCACAGACCTCGGCCGCCGTGCTGGGCCACAATTTCCCGGACAGCCGTTGGTACAAAGACGCCTACGCCCTCGTGCAGTCGAGGGGACTCGAGCCCAGCGAGAACAAGGGTCACTGGATCAGCCAGGCGTTTACGAAGCTGGCCTCGGGTAAATTCTAGGTCGGCGCCCGAAGGCGCTTTGCCCATTCTCTGCCGGGCTTGACACCGCAAGTGGGCTTCACCCAACTGGCGGCGGCGACAGCGTTCCGGACAAGCTCGTTTCCGCTGCCGTTGCGGTTCGTCACCACGTGCGCGCTTACTTCTCGGAAGCAGGCTGCGGCGCGGCATCCGGCAATCTTCCGCGTCTGCGGTGAAGGGAGAGGCAAGGACAGTCGTCATGCTGGCGCGGCTTTCGATTCGCGACATCGTCCTGATCGATCGGCTCGATATCGAGTTTGCGTCCGGCCTTTCCGTGCTCACGGGGGAAACGGGGGCAGGCAAATCCATCCTGCTCGACGCCTTTGCCCTTGCGCTCGGCGCGCGCGGCGACGCAGCGCTGGTGCGCCACGGCGCCGAGCAGGGGCAGGTGACCGCCGCGTTCGAACTGCCGGCGAATCACCCCGTGCGCGCGCTCATGGATGAAAACGACATCTCGGCGGAAGACGAGCTCATTCTACGGCGCGTGCAGTTCGCCGATGGCCGCACGCGCGCTTTCGTCAATGATCAGCCGCTCAGCGCGCAGGCTCTCAAAACATTGGGCGCGGGCTTGGTCGAGATCCATGGCCAGCACGACGAGCGTGCGCTCGTGGATGCGGCGGCGCACCGCCGCCTGCTCGATGCCTTCGCGGGCCTGGACAGCAAGGCAGGGGAGGTCGAGCGGCTATGGAGCGAGCGCCGCGCGCGTGCCGGCGCGGTAGCGGTGCATCGCGCGGAGGTAGAGAAGGCGCAGCGCGAGGCCGATTTTCTGCGCCACGCCGTCGACGAGCTCAAGCGGCTCGCCCCGGAAGCATCGGAAGAAGCCGCGCTGGCCGACAAGCGGGCCATCATGATGCAGGCAGAGAAGGTCGCCGGCGACCTGCGCGACGCCCACGACGCAGTGGCAGGAGCGCAATCGCCCGTACCCTTGCTATCCGCAACGGTGCGCCGATTGGAGCGCCGCGCCGCCCAGGCTCCGGCGCTGATCGAACCGGCGGTGAAGGCGCTCGATGCCGCGCTCACGGTGCTCGATGACGCGCGCCGACATCTCGATGCGGCATTGCACACGGCCAACCACGACCCGAGTGAACTCGAGAAGATCGAGGAGCGCTTGTTCGCGTTGCGGGCAGCGGCGCGCAAGCACAATGTTCCGGTCGACGCGCTTAATGCACTTGCGGCCCGGTATGCCGCCGAGCTTGGCCTGATCGATGCCGGCGCCGAGCGCCTCGCCGCGCTCGAAGAGGCCGCACGCGCGGCCGACGCATACTATCGTGAAGCGGCGGCCGCCCTATCCCGGGACCGTAAGAAAGCAGCCGAGACTCTCGACCGCGCCGTCAATGACGAGCTCAAGCCGCTCAAGCTCGGGCGCGCGAAATTCGTGACCGAAATCGTAACCAACCCGGAGGCGGGAGGTCCCCACGGGATCGATCGAGTCGAGTTCTGGGTGCAAACCAATCCGGGCACGCGCCCGGGACCGTTGATGAGGGTTGCCTCCGGCGGGGAACTGGCACGCTTCCTGTTGGCACTCAAGGTCGTACTGGCCGATCGCGGCTCGGCCTCTACGCTCGTTTTCGACGAGGTCGATACCGGCGCCGGCGGCGCAGTCGCCGATGCCATCGGGGTGCGCCTGGCGCGGCTTTCCCGCCGCGCGCAGGTCATCGCCGTGACGCACGCGCCGCAGGTGGCCGCGCGCGCCGACCGACACTATCTCATCAGTAAAAGCGCGCTCGACAAAGGCAAGCGGGTAGCGACCCGCGTCGCCGAGCTCGCCGCCGACAAGCGCCGCGAGGAGGTCGCGCGCATGCTCGCCGGCGCCGAGATCACCGCGGAGGCTCGCGCCGCCGCCGAGCGTTTGATCAAAGCAGCGGGATGATTTGACGACGAGAATGCCGGATACCAGCAATATCCCGGTCGCCGATCTCACCGCGGCGCAGGCCAAAGCCGAGCTCAAACGCCTCGCCGCCGAGATCGCCGCTCACGACAACCGCTACTACCAGGACGACGCGCCGACGGTCTCGGACGCCGCTTACGACGCGTTGCGCTGGCGCAACGAGGAGATCGAGGCGCGCTTTCCCGAGCTGGTACGCGAGGACTCGCCCTCGCGCCGCGTCGGCGCACAGCCGTCGCAAAAGTTTGCGAAAGTTCGGCACGCGGTGCCGATGCTCTCGCTCGGCAACGCGTTCTCCGATGCCGAGGTGGCCGAGTTCGTCGAACGCGTGCGCCGATTTCTGCGTCTGCCCGCAGACGAGAAGGTGGTGTTCACGGCCGAGCCGAAGATCGACGGCTTATCCTGCACGTTGCGCTACGAGGCCGGCCGCCTGGTGCGCGGTGCCACCCGCGGCGACGGCACCGAAGGTGAAGATGTGACCGCGAATGTAAGAACGCTCGCCGACGTCCCGAAGGAGCTGCGCGGCAAAGGCGCGTCCGACGTGTGCGAAGTGCGGGGTGAGGTGTACATGACCAAGTCCGCCTTCCTGGCCCTGAACGAACGGCAGAAGGCAGCCGGCAAACCGATTTTCGCCAACCCGCGCAACTCGGCGGCGGGCTCGCTGCGCCAACTCGATCCGTCAATCACGGCTTCGCGACCACTCGGCTTCTTTGCATACAGCTGGGGAGAAATGAGCGAGCTGCCCGCGCAAACTCAGTCCGGCATGGTCAAGTGGTTTGCCGCCCGCGGCTTCAAGACCAACCCGCTGATGCAAATCTGCGACTCGATCGATGCGATGCTCGCGTTCCATCACGAGATCGAGGCACAGCGCGCAACGCTTGATTACGACATCGACGGCGTCGTTTACAAGGTTGATCGCCTCGATTGGCAGCAGCGGCTCGGTTTTATCTCACGCAATCCGCGCTGGGCGATTGCGCACAAGTTTCCCGCCGAGAAGGCGACCACCGTGGTCAAGGCAATCGAGATCCAGATCGGCCGCACCGGGGCGCTCACACCGGTGGCCAAGCTGGAGCCGGTCACCGTCGGCGGCGTCGTCGTGCAAAACGCGACGCTGCACAATGCCGACGAGATCGAGCGGCTTGGCGTGCGCATCGGCGACACGGTGACTATCCAGCGCGCCGGCGACGTCATCCCGCAGGTGCTGGGCGTGGTTGTGGAGAAACGCCCGAAATCGGCGAAGCCTTACAAGTTTCCCAGCCGCTGCCCATGTCCCCTGCATACGGAGGTGGTGCGCGACACCACGGCGAGCGGTGAGGAAGGGGTCATTGCGCGCTGCACGGGGGAGTTTGCGTGCCCGTCTCAGAAGGTCGAGCATTTGAAACATTTCGTCTCCCGCCGCGCCTTCGACATCGAAGGGCTGGGCGAGAAGCAGATCATGCTGTTCTTCGAGCGAGGCTGGGTGAAGGAGCCGGCCGACATCTTCACGCTCGAGGCGCGCAACTCGCAAATCAGGCTGGAGGAGCAGGAAGGTTTTGGCGAAGTGTCGGTCCGCAATCTGTTCAATGCGATCAGGGCGCGGCGCGAGATCACCCTGGAGCGCTTCATCTATGCGCTCGGCATGCGGCATGTAGGAGAGACGACCGCGCGGGCGCTCGCGCGCGGCTACGGGTCATGGAGGGCGTTGCACGAGGCCTGCCTGAGAATCGCCGCAAGCGACGCCGACACGCGCGCCGAAATGGACAACCTCGACCAGATCGGCGACACCGTGATCGAGAGCATCGCCGCCTATTTCGGCGAGAAGCATAATCGCGGTATCGTCGAGCGGCTGACGGCGCAGGCGAAAATCCTCGATGCCGAAAAGCCGGCGGCCGACTCTGCGGTCGCGGGCAAGACTGTGGTCTTTACCGGCTCACTAGAAAAGATGACCCGCGACGAAGCAAAAGCCATGGCGGAACGGCTCGGCGCCAAGGTCGCGGGGTCGGTATCCCAGAAGACCGACTACGTGGTCGCGGGTCCAGGCGCCGGCTCGAAGCTCGGCAAGGCCAAGGACCTCGGCGTGGCGGTGCTCTCCGAAGACGAATGGTTCGATCTCGTGCGTCATGGCGCGTCCTAGTGTTATACCTCGGCGACGCGCTCCCAACATCAGCCATCATGCCGGGTCCCGAGCGCAGCGAGGGAATCCATAATCACCGCCTGTGGTCCTGGATTGCGGGCTCGCCGCAACGCAGTCAAGCTAGAGTCACCGGCACGATCCTTCTCGCATGAACGATCCCAACAAACGCACTTTCATCGGCCGCTCGCTGCCGCGTCGCGAGGACCATCGCCTGCTGACCGGTCGGGGACAATTCATTGCCGACCTCGATCTGCCGCACATGCTGCACGCGGTCTTCGTCCGAAGCCCGCTCGCCCATGCGCGCATCCACGCCGTGGATCTGGCGCGTGCGAGCTGTGCGCCGGGCGTCGCCTGTGCCCTGAGCGGCGCAGATCTCCTGCAGCTCCTGCCGCCGGTGCCGGACACGCAGCTCTCGCTGCCGAGTAAATGGACGGCGCTGGTCCAGCACAAGTTCATCAACCCCCAGCAACCCCTTCTCGCCCACGACAAGGTCCGCCATGTCGGCGAGGCCGTCGCCGTCATCGTGGCCGAGAGTCGTCATGCGGCGGAAGACGCGGCTCAGCTGGTCGGTCTCGATCTCGATCCTCTTCCCGCCGTCGTCGATCCGGAGCAGGCGTTGCGCCCCGGCGTGCCGATCATCCACGAAAGTTTCCACACCAACCTCATCGGCGCATTCACCATTGGTAAGGGCGACATCGATGCCGCGTTTGCGCGCTCCCCGCACAAGTTGCAACGCCGCTTTCATCATCACCGCTATGCCGCCGCGCCAATGGAGTGCCGCGGCGTCGTCGGCGTCCACGATCCGCGAACGGATTCGGTGACCATCTGGTCGGCCACCCAGGTCGTACATTGGGTGCGCCGCGAGGCAGCCGCGGTGTTGCGGCTTCCGGAGGCGCGCGTGCGCTGCGTCGCGCTCGATGTGGGCGGGGGCTTCGGCCTCAAGGGCCACGTGTACCCCGAAGACTTGTTGATTCCTTTCCTGGCGCGCCGGCTCGGGCGGCCGGTGCAATGGATCGAGGACCGCCGCGAGCATCTGATGTGCTCGTGTCATTCGCGCGACCAGATGCACGAGGTCGAAGTCGGGTTTGACGACGAAGGGCGGATCCTCGCGTTGCGCGACCGTTTCATCGTCGACTGCGGAGCGTGGAACCCCATCGGAGCTGGCGTGGTTTACAACACCGCGGTCCATTTGACCGGTCCCTATAAAATCGACGCCGTCGCGATCGATGCCAGGATCGCCGCAACCAACAAGGTTCCGAACGCGCCTTATCGGGGGGCGGGCCGCCCGGAAGCCGCCTTTGCAATGGAGCGAATCGTCGATCTCATTGCCGGCAAACTGCGGCTCGAGCCGGCTGACGTGCGCTTGCGAAACATGGTCCGCCCCGACGAAATGCCCTATCGCGTGGGCATTCCCTACCGCGATGGCGAGCCGATCGTCTATGACGGCGGGGATTATCCGCAGGCGCTACGGCAGGCGCTGGCGGCGGTTGGCGGCGTCGCGGCGTTCCGAGAACGCCAGCGCGCAGCACGCGAAGAGGGCCGCTACCTCGGTCTCGGGATCGGCTGCTATGTCGAGGGCACCGGGGTTGGCCCTTTCGAGAGCGCGATGGTGCGGATCGATCCTTCAGGCAAGATCTTCGTGTCGTCCGGCGCCTGCCCCCAGGGCCAGGGGATGGAGACGATTTTTGCGCAGGTCGTGGCCGATATCTGGCGCGTCGATCCGGACGATGTGGTGATGTCGCTTGCCGACACGGCGGCGATTGCCATTGGGTTTGGCACCATCGCAAGCCGCAGTACGGTCACCTTGTCGGCAGCCATTCACGGTGCGAGCGAACGGCTGCGTGGCAAGGTGTTCGCCATCGCCGCCAATCTGTTGGAGTGCGCGGTCGGCGACCTCGAGCTCCGTAAGAACGGGGTCGGCATCGTCGGTGTGCCGGGCGCCGAAGTCTCGCTCGCCGATGTGGCGCGCGCGGCCCGCCCCGGCTGGGATCATCGGCGGCCGCCGGGCACGGATGCCGGACTGGAGGAGACTTATTACTATGAGCCGCCAACCGTCACTTGGTCCTATGCGGTGCATGCGGCGGTGCTCGAGGTCGACGTGGAGGTGGGACATGTGACTATCGAGAAATATGCCATCGCGCACGATTGCGGCGTTGTGGTCAATCCGATGCTGGTCGAGGGCCAGATCATCGGCGGCGCCGCCCAAGGCATCGGCGGCGCGCTGCTGGAGGAATTCAACTACGACGCCGAAGGCCAGCTGCTCGCCGGCTCGTTCATGGACTATATGGTACCGACTGCGTGCGAAGTACCGAACATGCACCTGATCCACCAACATTCGCCTTCGCCGCTCAATCCACTCGGCGTCAAAGGCGTTGGCGAAGGCGGGCCCATTGCGCCGCCGGCGGTCATTGCCAACGCCGTCTCCGACGCGCTGCGCCCCTTCGCGGTCGAGTTCAATCGGTTACCCGTGAAGCCAGAGCTTATCCAGCAGGCGATCGCATCGGCGACACGCCCCCGCTGATGCCGCAGCGACGGGGCTGGCGCCGAGACAGCAGCTAGACTAAAGCTGAGTTCGCCGTGCCGCGGGAATGCAAGCACAAGCCGACGACGCGGCCGGCATTCGAGTGGCGGATGCTTGAGTTGCGAAGGGCGTAGTTGATTGAGTGGGGCGGCTCATTGTCTTGCCGATTAACGCGTTAGTGCAAGTTTTCTCTGGCAACCCGAGCATGATCGAAAAACTTCGCCGCACGCTTGCGCCGTGGCGCAATGAATGGGCGAGACGATCCAAAGAGGCTCTGCAGTCCGGGGTGTGGGTCGCTCCCGGTTTGGCCTGCGTCGGTCACGCTGGCGCCGCTCATTTCGTCCTGGCCGAGCTGATCCACGATTTTGCCCCGTCAATCCTGTACAACACGGCCATTTTCTGCGTGGCTGTGTGGGCAGGAATTCCTGCTGGCCTTGTAGCGCTTGGGCTTAGCACGTTGTTGATGTTGTTGATGTTGTCGGGCTTGAATGCATTCGGTTTGGGAAGCGACATCCCGGCGGCACCGCAGGCGATCGATCTCACAATCTTTGCTTTGGCAGCGATTCTGATCGTCTGGATCGGCGGGCGCTATCGCGCTCTCAGTGTGCCCTGCCTGCAGCGGGGAAACGAATACCGATCCGGCAGTGGCTTGTTCCTCAAGCTGCATAGATTTCTTCTCGAGGGCGTACCTCCGAACTCGTTTTCCGCCTACATTTTCGCGGTCCTGTGTATCGGCGTCGCGACGCTCATTCGTTCTGGTTTTGCGGTGTCCAGCGGCAACATCATGCCGCTGGTGTCCTATTATCCGGCCGTCCTGCTCTCAGCTCTCATTGGTGGGGCGGGGGCCGGACTATTTGCAATCGTGGCCAGTCTCGTTGCAGTCTGGTCGGAATATCCCGGTCCGGTCTTTTCTGCCGGCGTACCCGCTCGTGACGAGAGCGTCAGCCTTGCCGTTTACGTCTTCGGCTCCTTGCTTTCAGTGTGGATTGCAGAGAACCATCGACCCAGCGTTCACGGCGAGCTTGCACAACAGCCCCGCACGCTGGAAGCGCTCTCGTCAGTTTTAGTCGCTGTCTCCGCTATCCTCCTGACGTCCGTCGTGCTGCTCGCGGTCGACTCATTTCTGGACGCAAAGCCGCTGATATTTGTGTATCTGCTGCCGACGGTCGTGATCGCGATGCACTACGGCAGCACTCTTGCCGTGCTGACGTCGTTTGCCAGCGGGTTGGCGGCGGCGTATTTCTTCTTTCCTCCCAAATTCAGCTTTTACATTGCCGATCCTCTCAACGTTGCGGAGTTGGGATTTTTTCTGTTGCTCGCAGCTATCGCGAGCAAGGCCGTCGCGGCCGTGACGCATGACGCTCGGGCGAGCAAGGCCATCCGCGCCCGCGCCCGGAGCCGGTAAGAACGCGGCTAGCGGATGGGCTGAGCTTACCGCCGCACCAGGGTGAAAACCGCGGCTGCCGTCGCCAGTCCGAAAATCAGCATGAGCAGCAGCATCGGCAGGGCATCCGTTGCCTGCGAGATGACGTGGCCGCCGAGCTGGGCGGCGATGGCGGCGATCCCCATTTGAACAAAACCGGTGACTCCTGATGCGGTACCTGCAACCTGCGGCCGGATGCTCACGGCGCCGGCGATCGAGGTCGGCAGCAGCAGACCGTTGCCGAACCCGATGACGATTTGCGGCAGGAAGATGGTGAACATCTCCCAGCCCGGTAATGCGACGTATACCGACACGTTCAGCAAGCAGCCGGCGATGGTGAGCGCGATCCCCCACCGGATCAAAGCGTCAATGCCGAAGCGCGTCGTCAGCCGCGAAACCGCGAAGTTGCCGGCCATGAATCCGATCGAGGGAACGAAAAACCATAGCCCGTACTCGGCCGACGTACGTCCCAGCATGCTCACCACGACGTGGGGCGCGGCGCCGAGGAAACTGAAGAATGGCGCGGATCCGAGCCCGGCGCAGAGCGCGTAGCCGAAGAAGCGCGGGCTTGCCGCCAACGCCGCGAGGTCGGCGCGGAAATGACGTTCCGAATTCGGCCCAAGCGAGAGATTGCGAGTCTCCGGCAAATCCAGCATCGCCCAGGCGCATATCGCGAAACTCACGGCCGCCGTGAAGGCAAAGATCGCCTCCCATCCGAACAGGGTGTCGAGGATACCTCCGATGAGTGGCGCGACCATCGGCATGAGCACCACGACCGAGGTGACCAGCCCGATCATGGAGGCCGCGTGTTGGCGGTCATAGAGATCGCGGATGATCGCGCGGCCGATGGTCTGTCCGGTCGAGGCGCCGAGCGACTGCGCGACACGCGCGATGACGAGACTTGCGATGCTGGCCGCGAAGATGGCAGCCGTGCTGGCGATTGTCGCCAACGCAAGGCCCGCGAGCACGACCGGCCGGCGGCCGAAACGATCCGACAGCGGCCCAAACACGAGCTGCGCCGCCGCCAGGCCCAGGAGATAGAGCGAGACCGTAAGCTGCACGCGGGCGGGATCAGCCGCGAGCTTGGTCGCGAGCCCAGGCATCGCCGGCACCAGAATGTTGAGCGACAGCGAGCTCATGCCCGCCATCGCGATCAGTAGCGCCAGCAGCCGCCATGGCGTGCGGCGGGCCTCGCTCCCGTTCTTTCCCGCCGGCTCGCGCAAGGGCTCGGTCCAGCGGCTTCAGCTTGCGCGAAGCGGACGGCTTGCGACGGCAAGCCAGGCGCGCGTATCGGTATCGAGCAACGGCGCCAGCGTCTCAAAGACCCGGGCGTGATACGCATCGAGCCAGGCGGCTTCCTCCAGCGTGAGCATCTCGGCCACGATCAGCCGGCGATCGATGGGTGCGAGTGTGAGCGTCTCGAACGCGTTCAGCGGTTTCTCCGCGCCGGCAACCGGCGCGGCGCGAACCACCAGCACCAAATTCTCGATGCGGATCCCGTAGGCGCCGGCTTTGTAGTAACCGGGCTCGTTCGACAGAATCATGCCGGGCTTGAGCGCGGTGGTGCCGAGCTTAGAGATGCGCGCCGGGCCTTCGTGCACCGAGAGATAACTGCCGACGCCGTGGCCGGTGCCGTGATCGAAGTCGAGACCCTGGACCCACAAGAACTGGCGCGCAAAGGAATCGAGCTGCGCACCGGTCGTTCCCTCGGGAAACACCGTGCGGGCGATCGCGATATGGCCCTTGAGCACGCGGGTGAAACGGTCGCCCATCTCGGCGGTTGGCTCACCGACCGCAACGGTACGGGTGACGTCGGTGGTGCCGTCCTCGTATTGCCCGCCGGAGTCGATGAGAAACAACTCACACGGTGCGATGACCCGATTACTCTTTGCCGTAACGCGGTAATGCACGATCGCGCCGTCGGGGCCGGCTGCGGCGATGGTCGGAAAGGAAATGTCCTTGAGCAGACCGGTGTCACGGCGAAAGCTTTCGAGCGCCGCCACGGCGTCAATTTCGGTGAGCTTGCCGCGCGGCGCCTCCCGATCGAACCAGGCGAGGAAGCGGGTGACCGCGGCGCCGTCGCGGACGTGCGCCGCCCGGGCGCCGGCGATCTCGACCTCATTTTTAACGGCCTTCATCAACGCGATCGGACAGGCTCCACGGCTGACTTTGCCGCCGTGGCTGGTGATGAGGCGCGCGAGTGCCTCGGCCGCGGTGCTTTGGTCGAGCCGCACGCTCTTCTGTTGCCGGCCGAGCTCCTCGAGCGCGCGCGCGAAGTCGGAAGGTTCGCAAACGTCGACGAGTGCCTCGAGGCGGTTGCGTACCTCGTTGGAGAGCTTTCGGCCGTCGATATAGAGCGAGGGCCGATCCGCCTGCGGAACGATCGCGAAGGCGAGCGGAAGCGGCGTGTGAGCGATGTCGGCGCCGCGGATGTTGAACGTCCAGGCGACGGCGTGTGGATCCGACACGACCAGCGCGCCGGCGCGTTGTTTTGCCAGCTCGGCACGAATGCGGGCGAGCTTTTCATTGGCGGCTTCGCCGGCAAAGCACGGATCGTGCAGCTTGACCGCTCCGAGCGGTGGGGCTGGGCGGTCGGTCCAAATGGCATCGATCAAGTCGGGCTCGACCGCGATCAGCTTCGCGCCGACAGCGGCGCAGGCCTTCTCCAGCCGCTCCACGGCCTCGATGGTGTGCAGCCAGGGATCGTAGCCGAGCCGGTCGTCCGCCGTGAGATTCTCTCCGATCCAGCGATCCGGTGGCATCTCGACCAGATGTTCAATCGCAAAGATCGAGGTATCTACCTGGTCGCGCACCTGCAGGGTGTAGCGCCCGTCGACGAATAGCACCGCGCGATGCATGAGGACGATGGCGACGCCGGCGGAGCCAGTAAAGCCGGTCAGCCAAGCGAGGCGTTGCTCGCACGCCGGCACATATTCGTTCTGGTGGCGGTCGGAGCGCGGCACAATGAAGCCGGTCAAGCCGCGGCGCGCCAGTTCGGTGCGCAGCGCGGCAACGCGAGGTTCGCTGGCGGCGCGTTCGGCGTCGTCTTCGAATGACTGGAAATGGGCCTCGAACATGGCGGCAATCTATTGAGCCCATGGCAGCCGGGCAATGCTCTCGCGATCCGGCTGCCGAAGACTGCGCGTCAGCCAGCAGCACGCCCGCGCTTCGCCGCGCGCCGCACCGCCGGGCGCACGAGAATGAGCGTGGCCCAATTCTCGAGCGTCAGGCGGTATACGAGGACGAGGCCGCGGGCGCGATAGATGGCGAGCGCGGCGGCGGCTTGCGGCACGAGCAGGCCCGAGAGCACCACGTGCCCTTTGGGCGCAACGAGCCGTGCTATCGGCGTTGCTAGCTCTCTGAGCGGATCGAGCAGGATATTGGCAAGGATCAGTCGGTAGGGGGCGCGGACGCGGAAGGCTGCAGCGCGCAGACCGGCGGCATGGATGACTTCAACCGCACCACCCACCCGGTTGATGCGTGCGTTGCCGCGCGCAATGGCGACGGCGCGGCGATCGAGATCGCTGGCAAGCACCGGTCGATGCAATGACTTAGCCACCGCGATGGCGAGCACGCCGGTGCCTGTGCCGACGTCAAGCGCAACAGTTTGCTTGCGCCGTCGGCGAGCATGGGCCGACGGGCGGCTGGCGGCAGGCCTGTGCCTTCGCGCCTTCACGATCCGGTCGAGGGCGAGCAGGCAGCCGCGCGTGGTCCCGTGGTGGCCGGTGCCGAAGGCGAGGCTTGCGTCGATCTCGATGCCGATCCGGTTGGCCCGCACCCGCGCGCGCGCATGCGCTGCATGCACGAGGAAGCGGCCGGCCTCGACCGGCTCGAGGCCTTCGAGGCTCTTGCGCACCCAGTCCGTCGGCGCGAGCGTCTCAAACGTTAGCGCGCGGGCCGCCGCCGCGCCGGCGGCGGACGCGACCAGCGCCCGCACCGCCGCCTCATCGGGCCGGTCGCGGAAATGGATGGCGAGCGACCAGCGTCGAGCACCTTCCTCGAAGGCCGAGACCGCGAATTGGTCGGGGTTCTCGGCGAGGGCATCGGCGATTTTCCGAGCGGTCGCAGCATCGCTGACGAGCCGTGCGACCACGGTGGCAGCGTCAATGCGCGCAGGCTCGGTCATGGGCTCAGGTCCTTCGGATCATCCCTGATATTCACCGCCTCTTATGCAGAGGCGGCAGGCGCCGATTCACAAAATGGTCAACAGCTTATTCGGCGGTTGTCCACAGCATCGCCGGTTTGGCGAACTCGGCTTCGGGGCTCTGCCTCGGGTTCTTTTCAAGCTCGGCAGTTGTTTTGCACAGTGCTGTCCACCAGCGTTGCGGCCTCGCAGCATCACGGCGAAAGCAGTAGATTTGGCTCTCAGAACAGAAGACTAGGGACGAGCGCCTGACATGTTCCTGAGCCGCGGCCTCTCGCCGCCTCAGGCCCTCTCTAAGAACATCAAAAAGCGTCGGCTCCGCGGTGGCAGCGATTGGCGCGGTGCCCAACAAGGCACGACCGAAGAATGCATGAACGAATAGGCGTGCCGTCCGTCGAAGCCCGGTCGTCGTGGCTCGTCGCGACCGTCGTGCTGGTGATCCTGGCGCTGTCGTTCGGCGCGCCTTGGATCACCATTGTGGCACTCAAGCTGATCGCCGCCGAACTGGGCGACCTGCGCTCGGTTCCGGCTTTGGCGACCGCGCTCGCATGGATCGGCTTCGGCACCGGCGGCCTGGTTATGGGCTACGTCGCCGAACGCGTCGGGGTGCGCTCGACCGTCATCTTCGGTGCCGTGATGATTTGCATCGGGCTTGCGCTGTCGACCGGCGGCGAGGCCTGGCAGCTCTATATCGGCCAAGGCCTGTTCGTAGGTTTTTTTGGCGTCGGCGGCATGAACGCGCCGTTCTACGTTTATATCAGCCGCTGGTTCGATCGCCGCCGTGGCTCGGCGCTGGCGCTGATTTCGAGCGGCAGCTATGTCGCCGGCGCGCTCTGGCCGCCGATCTTCGAGCGCGCCGTCGCGTACGGCGGTTGGCGGCAGACCATGCTCTATTATGGTCTGCTCGAAGTCGCCGTGGTCGTCCCGCTGGCCGCGATCTTTTTGCGTCCGCCGCCCGAGCTGCCGCTGCCAGTCGGCGCGTTCGGCGTCATGTCCGCCGCCAACAGCGTAACGGGCTGGCCGCCGAATCTCGTCTTCGCGCTGATGGCCGCGGCGAGCATCTTCTGCTGTGTTCCGATGGCCATTCCGCAGGCGCATTTGCCCGCGTTTTGCAGCGATCTCGGCATCCTCGCATCGCACGGCGCGGCGATGTTGTCGGTGCTGTTGGGCACTGCCTTCGTCAGCCGTCAATTTTGGGGCTGGGTCTCCGACCGCATGGGCGGCCTCAACACCGTGCTGACGGGCTCGATGTTCCAGATCATCGCCATGGCGGCGTTCATGTTCACCCAGGATGAAATCGGGCTGTTCACGGTGTCTGCCGCCTTCGGCCTGGGATTTGCCGGGATCATTCCCGCTTATGTGTTGGCAATCCGAGAGCTGTTTCCGGCGCCGGAGGCCTACTGGCGCATCCCGACGCTTCTCTTATGCAGCGGCAGCGGCATGGCGCTCGGGGGGTGGCTGGCGGGCGTGCTCTACGATCACTTCGGTACCTATGCGCCGGCCTTCGCCGCCGGCGTCGCTGCCAATGCCATCAACCTGGCGATCGTCGGCATGCTGGTGTTGCGTCAAAGATCGCGCTCGGTATGGCTTGCTTGACCGGGCCGCTGCGCCGTTTCACTCTCCGGGGCAAAGACTGAGACGGTAAGCGTCAAGCAGGAGCGAGTCCCATGACCTTCCGCATTGCAGTGGTGCAACCGATCTGCCATCCGCCGGGCAGCGACGCCGCGAACATCGCCGACGCGGAGCGCGCCATCGCACGCGCGGCCGGCGAAGGCGCCGAGTTCGTCTGCTTTCCCGAGACATACCCCGGACCGTGGCGCATGCCAGCGACGTTCGATCCGACTGCGGCCATGGTCGAGGCGGCGGTAAAGCATCGGACCCACGTCGTGTTCGGCACCATCGCGCCGATCGATACCAAAGCCGCCTACAACCTCATCTGCATGGCCTATCCCGACGGCCGCGCGCCCGCGCGCTACCGCCGCACGCATCCGAACGGTCCGTGGATCTATACCGGCGGCCCGGCGTGGGAATTCCAGTGGGTGCCGGGCGACGAATTCCCGGTGTTCGAGACTGTACACGGCAAGGTTGGGCTCGCGATGTGCAGCGAGGTCTATATGCCCGAGGTCTCGCGCGCGCTCGCCTTGCGCGGCGCCGAGCTGATTTTCATGCCGGCAGGCAAGGACAAGCGCAAGCTCTGGGCGACCTGGCGCACGCTCATTTGGGCGCGCGCGATCGAGAACCTTGCGATCGTGGTCACGACGCAGAACCTGTTCGATCATTCCGAGCGCGGGTTGGCCATGGTCGCGAGCCCGGAGGAAATCCTGTACGAGAGCACCATTGCCGGCACCGCGGTGGTCGACGTGAGCCTCGAGCGCGTGCGATATCTGCGCGCGAGCCGTGACGAGGTGGGCTCGTCCGAGACCTGCGCGACCAAGCAGGGCGTGCTCGGCCCGCAATGGCAGCGGCCCGAGCTCTACGATCGCATGTATCCGCGCCCGCTACGCGAAGCGGCAGAGTAGACCGCGCGACGTTGCGTTTTCGCAACCAGCATGTCCGGACAATGTCGGGGCAGCGTGAGTCGACGCGTCCATGGGACTGACTTTAACTCCGGGAAGCTTGGTCGTCGCGTCCGCCTATCCCGATCCTCCTTTTGATCTCATCCAGGACGGGTCGGCGACCGGCTTCGACATCGAACTGATGCGCGCGGTTTGCGCGCAGCTCGGCCTCGCCTTGCAGCCGGTGCGGTATGCGGGCGATGACTTCAACGGCATCTTCGATGGCCTCGCAAAGGGCAGCTACGACGCCGTCATCTCGGGAACGACCATCACCCCGGAACGCGCCGCCGTCGCGCTATTCTCGCAGCCCTATCTCGAATTCAATCAGGGCGTGGCGGTAAATCGCCGATCGACGCCGAGCGTCGCCTCGCTCGGCGATCTGCGCGGCCTGACCGCGGGTATCCAGTCCGGCAATACATCCGATTTCGTGGCCCAGCGGCTGTTGGTGGAGGGCACGATCGCCGGCATCAAGTACTATCCCTATCACGGCATAACGACGGCCCTCGACGATCTCGAGGCGGGACGCATCGGGCTCGTAATCAAGCTCTTCCCGGTCATCTCGTGGCTGGTGAGGGATCGTGCGCAATTGTCGGTCGCGCTCGAGGTCCCTACCCGCGAGAAGCTGGGGATCTCCTTTGCCCAGCAAAACCAGTCGCTGTGCGAGGCGGTCAACCGCGCGCTCGCGACGCTGCGCGACAATGGCGAATTTGCGCGGCTGCAGGCGCGCTGGTTCCCGCGCAACGGCGGCTCGTGAGGTGCGAAACCTCGTTGAGGCAACACTCCCAGATGAGCCGCACTCTGGTCATGCTCAAGCCTAGCGCGGCAGCTCATTGGTCGTTGGCGACGGGAGTATGACTGTCGAGGATCTCGCGCAATTTCGCCGCGAGCTCATCCGGCCAATACGGCTTGCTCACCTTTTCGATTCCGGGGTCAAGCCCGCGGCGCAGCACCGAGTAGTTCAGATAGCCCGATGCGAACAAAACCTTTAGTTCTGGTCGCAGACGCCGCGCCTCGGCCACGAGTTGAGGGCCATGCATTCCGCCGGGCATGAAGAGATCAGTGAATAGCAGATCGATGCGAGTGTCTTGACGCAGGATTTCTAGTGCGTCGCGGCCGTTACTGGCCGATAGCACATGATAGCCCAAGCTCTCGACCAGGCTTACAGCAGACGGGCGCACCAGGTCGTCGTCGTCGACGATCAGGATCGTCTCGCCGCGACCTGGAGGAAGTTTCATAACCTTCACCTTTCGAGGAGAGGGGCGCGCACCGCTTCACGCCTCACAATCCGGTGGCAAGACCGAATTACCACACGGAAGCGTACTTGGAACGGCGCGGTTGAGGATAATTTGTCGCAACAACATCTCTGTTAATCGGCTCCATGCAAATCTGGCGATCCATTGCGGCGAGTCCGTTGCCGGTGAGATATATCGTGCGCGACTTGAGACCGCCGTTCTTGACGATCCAGGCGCGAACCGGCTCCGGATACGTGCTGATTAAAAACCGCGTGCCGGCCGGACTGTCAATTTGTCGTCCATTGTCGTCAAGGCGCCAAGCGGCATGGAATCCGAAGCTCGCCCGCGCTGTGACGCAGAGACGGGCGGAGGGAATGATTCCGAGAATCAAGGTGCATGCCGAATCACATGGCCCGTCAATGATGACGCGGGCGCCGGAGCGCTCCAGGGCTGTAAATTCCACCAAGTATTGGACGATCTCGCCGCCGCGATCGGAGACGATCCACACATCGGCAGGTACTTCAACGCGGGCGCCCACCGTTACATCCTGTGCAGGTGAGTGGACTGGCGCGAATGCCAGCGCCAATGCGCCGATTACCAAGAGGCTTCGCATAGTCCCCTCGAAACCCGTTTCCGATGGAAGCTTAGACTCCTCCAGATGCATTGATTTAGGTCAAACCAGCAAAGCTACTTACGTAAATCTACTGATGTGCGCCGGCCTAGCAGGTTATTTACGCCTCTTTGCGGGGAATACGCTGCCGCACATTACCGGGCCTCAGAAAATAAAAGGGGCCGTCCTACAAGGACGGCCCCACGCTCACGCCGCGGTACAGCTAACTGACCATCACTGTCGTTCGATCAAAAGGTCGTCGCGAGGGATGACGTCAGCTGCTCATAGGTGAGGTCCCGCGATCTCGCCCTCACGGCGCTCGCGGCGCTGCTCGCGCCACCAACGACAAGCGTCGCGCGCCATTGCGAGCGGGACCATGCCAGCCGGGATGAATATGCCAAGCGCCAACATTACCCAAAACCAGTCGTAGTCCATCGCCATCTCCCCGTGTCTACGAGCTCGATCGATCGCCTTGTGAGGCGATTCGGTAGGGTCGAATTCGTGCGCAAGGCTCGCGAGATCGGGGCGCCCAATCGGAGCACATCAGTAAGCCCGCCAGCCCGGCGTGACAGACGAAATGCCCAAAATCGCAAAAGGTTCCCGGCCACTACGCCAAACTGGAATTGCTAAGACCCTGAGACTACATGTTTTTCCGCAATTGCAGGGCTGCTATGCTTTGGTAGAATGCCGGAATCGTGAGCAATGCACTGTGGAATGCACACCCTGCGAGGGGCGTTCTTGAAATGATCCATATGGGCAAGGGCTGGACGGAAGGAGGTCAGATGCCCGTCAGCATAATGCATGGCGCGCATTCAGGGCGTCGCCGACGCGCGCTGGTTGGCATTCTGGCGGCACTGGCATTGCCGCTTGGTTGCCCGCTCTCCCATGCCGCCTATCCAGAACGGGTCATCACGCTCATCGTACCGTTTCCGGCCGGAGGTCCGACCGACATCATTGCCCGCATCGTTTCGGTCGGTTTGCAGAAATCGCTCGGTCAATCGGTGATCGTGGACAACCGGGGCGGCGGGGGCGGCAATCCCGGCATGGCCATCGCGGCGCGCGCGCAGCCCGACGGCTACACGTTGCTGCTCACCTCGACCGCCATTGCCGTCAATCCTGCGCTCTACAAGAACCTGCCATACGATCCGCTGAAGGACTTTGCGCCGATCTGCGAACTGGTCAACGCGCCAAACGTGCTGTTCGTGCGCTCGGATTCCGGCATCAGGTCTGTTGCGGATCTGATCGCGCGCGCCAAGGCCGCGCCCGGTGCGCTCAATTATTCGAGCCCAGGGGCGGGCACGAAATCACATCTTGCGGCCGAACAGCTCAAGTTGCGCGCCGGCATCGATATGGTGCACATCCCCTACCGAGGCGGCGGTCCCGCGACCATGGCGGTGCTCGAGGGCACCGTGCAGGTCGGCTCGGTCGCGCTGGCGCCAGTCGAGCCGCTGATCAAGGAAGGGAAGTTCACGGCGCTGGCGGTGACCGGGGCCGAGCGCTGGTTCTCGCTGCCGGACGTGCCGACCATGATCGAGTCGGGCTTCCCCGGCTTCGTCTCCGATACCTTCAACGCGCTGTTTGCACCCGCGGGAACGGCGCCCGAAATCATCGCGCTGCTGTCGCGGGAGACGCGGGCGGCGCTCAAGACGCCGCAGGCGCGCGAGCAGGCGCACCGCGCCGGGTATCAAATCGTCGGCGGGACGCCGGAAGAACTCGCGGCGCGGCTTGCGTCGGAGATTCCGGCGGTCAAGGAGCTGGTCGCGCGATTGGGAATCAAGTTGGAGGAGAAATGAGCATGTACCGCTTTGCATTGGCGGCGTTGGTCTGCTCGGCGGTGCTGGCGCCGTCGGTACTGCGGGCGCAGAGCTATCCGAGCAAACCGATCCACTTTGTCTTGCCTTACGTTCCAGGCGGCATCATCGACACCGCCGGTCGTCATCTCGCACTTCGGCTGAGCGAAGGGCTGGGACAGTCGGTCGTGCCCGAGAACCGTCCGGGAGCGGGCGGCATGGTCGGCGCCGACGTAGTCGCGCGCGCGGCGCCGGACGGCTACACGATGCTGCTGACCGACCCCGCCCTCGTCACCAATCCGACGCTGCAAGCGGATGCCCCCTACGATCTGAAGGCGCTGCAGGCGGTTTCCATCATCGGCTCCTCGCCAGCGCTGATCGTCGCGTCGTTGACCTTGCCGGTAAATACGTTCGCCGAACTGATCGCGTATGCCAAAACCAATCCCGGCAAACTCAATTTCGCATCGGCCGGTGTCGGAACCGCGCCGCATCTCGCCGGTGAAATGATCAAGCTGCGCGCCGGCATCGAGATGACGCACGTGCCCTACCGCGGCATTGGCGCGGCCTATCCGGACGTCATGAGCGGAAAGGTGCAGCTCGCGTTCTCCAGCATCGCTGGCGCGGTGCCTTTCACCAACCGCGTGCGAGCGCTTGCGACGATGGGTTCGGTGCGCAGCCCGGTTTATCCCGATGTGCCTACGGTCGCGGAGTCCGGTCTGCCCGGCTTCGATGTCGACCTTTGGATCGGGATTTACGCGCCGGCTGGGCTTGCGCCGGAGGTGCTGGCGAAGCTCAACCGCGAGATCAACAAGGCGCTCGAGCGTCCCGAGCTCAAGGCGGCCTTTGCCAAGATCGGGGTCACGCCACGCGGCACCACGCCGGAGGAGGCTGCGGCCTTCACCCGCTCGGAATTCGAGAAGTGGAAGAAGGTGATCGTCGAGGGCAAGATCAAGCCGGAATAGCAGCGCTCAGCCCATTCCGGATGCGGATGTCGGCTCGATCTCGCACATCAGGCGCACTTCGCCGGGCTGAGCATTGGTGTACTTGTCCTGCCCGAGATATTTCTTGGCGAGCGAATCGATGTGCGAAACGGCGCCGTCCTCGGTGACGCGCCGGACCCGGCCGCGAATCTGGACGTAGCGGTAGGGATTGCCGGGGTCGACGATCGCCAGCGCAACGGGGGCACCTTTCTTCAGGTTGCGCGCCTTGACGCGGCCCCGCGCGGTATTCACCCGAACGAGACCGTCGGTGTAATCGAACCATACCGGCGTCACCTGAGGCGTTCCGTCCGGGTTGACCGTGGCGAGATTTGCAAAGGCCTTCTTCTGCTGCAGCAGGTCGAGATATTTGTCGGGAACCATGGCCATGACACGAGCCTCCTTGCGCAGCATAGCGGGATGCGCGCGAAAGCGCATCCTGCAAAGCTAGGACGCATGCACATTAGCGCGCAGACCGAATTCCTTTCTGGGTCTATTCATTCCGACTTGACCGCCGCCGCCTTGATGATCGGCGTCCAACGCGCGATCTCGTCCTTTACCAGCGCGGCAAGCGCCTGCTGACCGCGTCGGCTCTTGTCCGGAATCTCGCTGCCCAGGTCGAACAGGCGTTTCCGCGTCGTCTCGTCATCGATCGCCTTCTCGAGCGCGTCGCTGAGCTTGTTGATGACCGGCTTGGGCGTTCCCTTAGGGGCAAACAAGGCGTTCCAGGCCGATGCCTGGAACTGCGCAAGCCCGGCCTCTTTCGACGTCGGCACGTCCGGCAGTGCCGCATTGCGACTGGAGGTTCCAATTGCATAGGCTTTGAACGCGCCGCCGCGAACGTGCTGAACGACGTCGGGGGTGACGTTGCACATGTAATCGACTTGGCCGCCGATCAGCGCGGTGATGGCGGGCGCGGCACCGTTGAAGGGCACCATGGTCGGCTTCACGCCGAGTATCGAGTTGAGCAGCAGGCACGTGAAATGCGTGATCGAGCCGACGCCTGCATGCGCCATGTTCAGCGTCTCGGCGTTCGCTTTCACGTACGCTGCGAATTCCTTCAGGTCGTTGGGCGGAAGGTCCTTTTTTCCTACGATCACGACGGGAAGGCCGGCGACCATGCCGACTGGAGCGAAATCGACTTCCGGGTTGTAGGCGAGGCTGGGATAGAGCGCCACGGCAGCCGCGTGCGTGCCCATGTTGCCCAATTCAATGGTGTGTCCATCGGGGCTTGCGCGCATCGCACGCGTCGAGCCGGTGGTGCCGCCCGCGCCGACGACGTTCTCGACGATGAACTGCTGGCCGAGCGTGCGCGACATGTGCTCGCCGAGAATGCGGGCAATGACGTCGGTCGTCCCGCCTGCAGAGAACGGCACGATGATCGTGACAGGCCGCGACGGATAGACCTGCGCCGTTGCATGGTTCGCAGCGCTTATTGCCAAGGCAAAGGCCGTGGTCGCGAGAATAATCACACGCTTCGTCACCATGCTTTTCCCCTCTCGGTGCCGGGCCCGCGGCCGCGACGCGAATGAAGAAGGGCCGCCCTCGCGGGCAGCCCTTCCATTGTCGAGCCGTGATCCGGCTCATCCCGCAGAGCGCCGTTTGGGCGACGCGTCAATTCGCTGGGCCCCTCAAAGCGGGAAGGATCCAGCTCACGGATGCCGGTAATCGCGGCGATGGACAATGAGACACTGGATCACCTCCTTTCGGTTGTTGACGACGCGCGTAATCTAGCGAGCCCTTACAGATTGTCAAAGCGAGCACATGCGACCAGGATGAGCCTGCGCGATCGCCCCGCGTACAAATCATAACTCCGGGAGGTTGACATGCGATTGCCGCTGCAATTGAAGACGACCCTGGCCATGGTGCTCGCCGCGCTATCTTGGTTGGCGGCCGCGCATGCTCATGCGCAGGACTTTCCGTCCCGCGTGATTCGCGTGGTCGTGGCGTTTCCGGCGGGCGGTCCAACCGACTTCGTCGCACGTCTGCTTGCCGACAAGCTCAAGCCGCTGCTCGGGCAAAACGTCATCGTCGAGAACAAGCCGGGCGCGAACGGCGCGATCGGCGCCGAATACGTCGCAAAAGGCGAAGCGGACGGCCATCTCCTGTTTCTCACTACGATCGGCGCGGTCGCAATTACGCCGCATCTGAGCAAGCCGAACTACGACACGCTGCGCGATTTCGCCCCGATCACGCTGGTGGTACGCCCCACCACGATCCTGGTCGTCAAGCCGGAGACGCCGGTGAATTCGGCCAAGGAACTCGCCGCCCTTGCCAAGGAGAAGCCCGGATCGATTCCGTTCGCCTCGACCGGCTCGGGCAGCACGACCCATCTCGCGCTCGAGCTTTATCAATCGGCGGCGAACGTGAAATTCCTGCACGTGCCCTATCGCAGCTAGTGGAACCGTGTGGAAGTTGGTGAGAAAACGCGCTATATGGGCATCATAGTGTCCCGATCCGCAGAAAACTCATGAGCGGCCATTTATGTGCTTTCCTGGAGGCATCCCAGGCGGAAGGGTGGACGCTGAATTTTTGGCGCTTCGAGCTTCCTGCCGCGCTGGTCCCCAGCATACGGCGCGCGACTGCATTTCCTCGAGGCGCTGACATTAGACCCCACCCCGTGCCACTTGGACGAGCTTGAACGGCAAATGAAGGTAGCGATGATTATCCTCAATCCAACGTTTCTGGTTTTCGTTCAGCTTGTCGCGCCATGATTTAACTTCAGCCAAAAACCATTGATTTGCCCGATAGACCAGCAGGTCGGGCCACCCCGAGTAGTGTCCCCAGTAATGCAGGACCAGATACCCAAGCACGGTTTTGAGAATAACTGGTGGAATGAGCTCGATCAGCTTTCTCGCCGTCTCAATGGACTCGCGGCGATGTGCCCAAAGGTATTGTCTCAGGCCGACACTCGGCGCGAGCCAATTGTCA
>WNFZ01001554.1_pt1 | contig 37079 bp, 30 predicted proteins | sample 5400081 | NCBI WGS metagenome assembly WNFZ01 (sample SAMN13153365, study PRJNA577476) | soil metagenome | isolation source: 80 cm soil or saprolite under grassland replicate 1 | place: USA:California | collected 2016-06-15 | reverse complement strand
CCGTCCTCGAGCAGCCCTGCCCCGATATTGCCCAGCAGCGCCGCCATCCCCGTCGAATCGCCATTTGTTGTTGCGCGCGTGAGCGCGCGTCGCCACAGCACGACGGCGGCATGGGGGCCGTCGCTACCGAACGTCTTGATGCCGGCCCGGCGCATGGAGTCGACCGCCACCTTGGCCGAGCGGCGCGGCGGGGGCCAGGCCGCAAAGCGGACGACTTCGCGCACGAGAAACGAGTCGCGCCACGCGAGCGCGTACGCCGCGGCAATCTTCCCCGCGGCGTCGAGCTCGCCACGCCGCAGCGACTCGTTGACGGCGTCCCGCACGGCAAGCGGTCGTGCCCGTACTTCCAGAACGAGCGCAGACGGTGACACGCTGACAGCGAGCAGTCGGAGAGAATCGGAAGCAGGCGATTGCAGGACGGCGAGAAGACACCACAGCCCAGCGAATGTCATCGCCGCCGCGATTCTGCGACCCTAAACTCGGCCAGGTCCGACGCCGCCCACCGATCGAAGCTGGTGCGCGCGTCCACCTTCCATAGATAGGACGCGCCGGGGGTAAGCGAGACGGAATCGGGGAAGGCGACGACCGTATCGGATGCTTCGGCTGCGTACACGACGCCACCCGTCGCATCGAAGACGGTCACCCGATATCTGTCTGCTCCGGCGACGGCACTCCAGCGCAGCTCGTGCACCGTGGCTACCGCCCCAACCGGTGATCGCGGCACTGGCGTGGTTGCGGGTGGTGGGGGCGGCGGACCGCGGTGGCCCGGGAGGCGGTCATCCCCCGGCGACACGAGCAGGAGCAGCAGCACCGCAGCCGCGGCCAGCGGCACGACGATTCGGTACCATCGGCGTCCTCCGGCAGAAACCGAGAGTTCTCGCGCGACCGCGGGATCGGCCACCGCCCGCGCGACTGACGCCACCGCTGCCCGGCATCGTGGGCACGAGGCGATGTGGGGCAGGACGGAGGCTCGCAGCTCCGGCGCGAGCGAGCCATCGGCCAGCGCCGCGATCATCTCATCCTGCAAGCAGTCAGAGGTCCCCGTTTCAGACCGCACCCGTGTATCGAGCACGCGCCTCAGCTCCTCGAAGGATTCGTCAGAGCTTATGAGACGGTCGTGACGGTCCTGACTGCTCACAAATCCTCCCGTCGCACGCCGGCGCGCTCGAGTTCTCCACGCACAGCGGCCAATGCCCGGTAGGCGCGGTTGTAAACCGCCTTCGCGTTGGCCAAGCCCACGACCTTGGCGACCGTTTCGGCAGGCAGCTCTTCCAGGACGTACAACTCCACGAGCAGGCGATCGTCGGGGGTGAGCGTGCTCAGCGCCTGCTCCACCAACTGACTCTGTTCCGCGGCACCGCTGGTGCTCGGTCCGGTAGGATCTGCGGGCAGATCCTCTGGCGCAGGCACGGGAGCGAGATCGCGGAGGATCCGACCGCGCCGCCCTGCGGAGACGGCCTGATACGTCGCGCGCAGCTCGCTGAGGAACTCCCGAAACGTGAGGGTTGGCGCGTCGGCCACGTGGATCAGCTCGTAGGCTTCGATGTGACTGTGTTGATCCAGGAACACGAGCTCGAAGATCCGGCGGCGCAGCGGCGGCAGCCCCTCGGCAACAGCGGAGAGTCGCCGGCGGCCATCGCGGTGTCGAAACCAATCGACGGTGAGATGCCGAACCACCGTGACGAGCCAGGTGGAGAACCGGGCCCGATGTTCCGGTTCGTCGACCCAGGACCGCAGCCGCCGCAGATCGTCCGCGCGCAGCGCCTCACACGCGCGCGCGAACACATCCATCACATCGTCGTAATCCTGGGCGTAATGCCGGATGGCTGCGAAGATGAGACGCCGGTAGCGATCGAGGAACAGGTCCCACGCGGCGTCGAACCTGTCCCGCTGCAACTCGGCGACCCAATCGTCCACGGCCGGCCTTGAGGGAGTGCAGCCGGATATAGCCGTGGACGAAGGGGTGTCAAGACTTCAGGGCGTCAAGAACTCGCCCATCCCCGGTGCCGTGGCCGCCGCGCCCGGGAACTGCGTAACACCCAGCGCCTCGAGGATCAGGCGCAGTGTGCTCTCGTGTTGGTAGAGCGTCGTCGACTGGTAGCCCGTCTTCGCCCTCGGGCTGACGACGACCCAGGCGATTCGCCCCCCGCCGTGGATAATGTCGCTGCCCGCCTCGTCGAAGGTGATGATGAGCAGGCCGTCCTGTTGGAACGTCGGGCTCGCGAGCAGCGGGGCGATGTTGTTCCGGAGCCACGTGTCGGCCGTGTCCAGCGCGCAGTCGTGCGCGTCGTGGCACAGGTTCGGCACGATGTTCGCGAAGTCCGGCACCGTAGCGTTCGCGAGGTCGGTCGCGAACTGGGTGAACGGCACGAGGTTCTTCCGCTGCGTCGAGTCGTTCGCCACGTCGGACAACAGCGCCAAGATATTGTGTTTGCGCGCGTAGTTCCCCACGTCGCCGCCCGTGTACCCCACCGCGGGCAGGTCTTCGGCGTACGACTTCCAGGTCTTGCCTGCGGCGAGCAGCCGCCGGACGACGTTGTCCACGGTCACGATCGTGGAATAGCTGTCGTCGTTCGTGATGATCTGGCCGGTCGCCAGCATGAAATAATTGCCGATCGACGGATGGGTGTTGGCGTAGTACTGCGTGGCGAGCCCGTAGTGCTGCGCGAGGCTGTCCAGATACGGCATCGCGGAGCTGCCGATCACCGACGCGTAGTTGTGGTTCTCCTCGGTCACGATGAACACGTGGCCGAACGGCGCGATCGGGTTGCCGGGGGGCGCGCGGTTGGGCTCGCAGGCGGCGGCGAGAGCGACAGCAAGAATTGCAGCGCGCACCCGTGGCAGCGGCATTGAACCTCCGTACTGTAATTCGGGTCATGAGGGGCGGGTCGAACGACGCCGGTTTGACGGCTCGTTGATGGAGCGTACCCACCTTCCCATGCTATGTTTCGTGTTGTGAGCGCTCCCGCATTGCTGACAGCTGAGGATGTCGAGCGGATTTCGCTCCCGGGAAAGCAGGTCGAGCTCGTCCGAGGACGGTTGATCGTGCGCGAGCCACCGGGGACTTACCACGGGGCTATTGCGGCGAACCTCGCCTATTACCTCGGTGCCTTTGTCCGGCAGCACGGTTCGGGTACCGTTTTCGCACAGGACACGGGGTTCAAGATCGCATCCGACCCTGACACCGTACGGGCGCCGGACGTCGCATTCCTCGGCCGGGAGCGCGCCGGAGCCGTTCGAGTGCGTGGGTACGCGGCGGCGGCACCGGATCTGCTCGCCGAGATCCTGTCGCCCGACGACCGGCCGGCTGAGGTACTCGCCAAGGTGGCCGACTGGCTCGCCGCGGGCACGAAGATCGTGTGGGTCGTCGATCCCGAGCGACGGGAGGCACGCGTCTACCGGCAGGACGGCAGCCTGTCGATCCTAGGGAACGACGACTCGCTCGACGGCGAGGACGTGCTCCCGGGGTTCACCTGTCCGCTGAAGGACGTCCTCAAGCCATAACGCCGAGCGCGGTGCCCTACGGCATCGCCGCCCGTGCTCCCGCCGTCGCCGGCAAATTGTCTTCCACAAACTTCGTCAGCAGGGTGTACAGATGTTGTCGCGTCGTCCCGCCCGAGATCGAGTGGGTGCGGTTCGGGTACGCCATCAACGAGAACGGCCGGTTGGCCGCAACCAGCGCGTTGATCATCGCCTCGGTGTTCTGGAAATGCACGTTGTCGTCGCCCGTGCCGTGCACGATGAGCAAGCGGCCGCGCAGGTTCTGCGCGTACGTCAGCGGTGAGCCTTTGTCGTAGCCGGCGGCGTTGTCCTGCGGCAGGCCGTTGTAGCGCTCGGTGTAGATCGTGTCGTAGAACTTCCAGTGCGTCACCGGGGCGACCGCGATCGCCATGCGGTACACGTCCGGCGCCTGCGTGATCACATTGAGCGACATGAAGCCGCCGTAGCTCCAGCCCCAAATGCCGATCCGCGTCGAGTCCACGTACGGCAGCCGACCGATCGCCCGCGCGGCCGCGGCCTGATCCTGCGTCTCGATGACGCCCAGCTGCTTATAGATCAGCTTGCGCCACGCTCGGCCGCGCGCGCCGGTGCCGCGATTGTCCACGCTGGCCACGATGTAGCCGCGCTGCGCCAGCAGCTGGTACCAGAGGTAGTTCTGCCCGCCCCACGCGTCGGTCACCGTCTGCGATCCCGGGCCACCGTACACGTAGAAGAGGACGGGATAGCGCGACGTCGAATCGAAGTTGGGCGGCTTGATGAACCAGGCATTGAGCTGCACACCGTCGCCGATGTCGACCTGGCGGAATTCCGTCTTACCCAGCCGCAGGCCGGCGACCTTCGCCTTGAGGGGCGCGTTGTCCACGAGCGCGCGCAGCGTGCGGTTTTCCGGCAGGCTCACGAGCGTCACCGTCGGCGGAACGCCGAAGCGTGAGTAGAAGTGCACGGCAAAGTTGCCGCGCGGCGACAGGTTGTAGCCGTGCGTGCCGGGTTCATTCGCCGGCGTGATGCGCTGCGGTACGCCACGCTTGCTGTAATTGATGCGGTAGAGATAACGCTGCGTCGGATTGTCGGGGGACGCCGTGTAGTACACCCACTTCCCCACCGTATCCACCAGCTGCACGCTCAACACATCGAAACTGCCACTTGTGAGCGGCCGCGGCGCGCCGCCGCCGCGCGGAAAGAGATACAGCTGGCTCCAGCCGCTGCGCTCGGACAACCACAGGATGTCCTTGCCGCCGTTGAGGAACCGCAGCTGGTCGAACTGCTCGACCCAGGCGGCGTCCGCTTCGGTGAAGGCCGTGCGGACCTGACCCGTTTGTGCATCGGCCAGCAGCACGTGCAGCGTATCCTGGAGCCGGTTCATGTGCTGGATCACCAGCTCCTTGCTCCCTCCCCTCTTCGGAATCCACTCCATGCGCGCGATGTAGGTGTTGCGTGGATCGCCTGGGATGTTGATCCACCGCGTCTCTCCCCCACTCGCGCTGACGACTCCGACTCGACCCGCCGAGTTCGTTTCGCCCGCTTTCGGGTACTGCACCGGCGTCGTGAAGGCGTAGAGTGAGTCGGTCACGTCATAAAGAAGGAAGTCGCGCACGCCGCTCGCATCGAGCTGCCAATAGGCGATTGACTGGCCGTCCGGATTCCAGCGCCAGCCGTCCTGCAGGCCGAGCTCTTCTTCGTAGACCCAGTCGAACGTGCCGTTGATGGTGGTGCGCGAGCCGTCGTGCGTCAGTCGGGTCAGCTTCCCGCTCGCGATGTCTTCGACGTAGATGTTGTACTCGCCATAGCGCACCCACCCCACGCGGCCGCCGTCGGGCGAAAACTTCGCGAACATCAGCGTCGATGCTGGTCCCCCCCCGTTGCCGCCGAGCTTCTTCAGGGTCCAGCCGGCGAGATCGAGAACCCAGTAGTCGCCGCGCGTGTTCGTGCGCCACACCTGCTGCGAATTCGTGAAGATGAGCAGACGCCGGCCGTCCGCCGACCAGGTGTAGTCCTCGACGTCGAGTGGCGTCGAATCGCCGGCGGGCTTGAGCCGGGCGGCCGGGACGAGGATCGTGCGTAACCCCGTCTCGGCATCGTAGCGCACGATGTCACGGCCCGGCTTGCCGTCGACGGGAGGCTCCAGCGTGGTATAACCGATGCCGTCGGCGAGCCACGCGAGCGACGCGATCGAGCCGCCGCGAAATTCGGGCGATGCGAAGATGCGATCCACCGTGAGGAGTGAGGAGTCGGGAGCCGGGCGCTGAGCGGCGACTTGGCCGCCCAGGCCGGCACCGATGAGAGCAAGAAGACAAAGACGACGCATCGCTCTGGATCCGGAGGAAGTGGGACCCGAACGATAGCTACTGCGGCGGCCGTCCGCCTCCCATCGGTCCGCGCCGCATGACTTGCGGCTTGGGCAGCGCGTCCAGCTTCGCCTGCTGATCCGGCGTCAGATTGCTGCGGATCGCGCCGTAATACTGATCCGCTTCAGCCTGAAACCCTTGCATCTCGGCACGCACGCTGTCGAAGCGCGCGCGCTGTTCGGCTGTGGGCTCCTGCCCCGGCGTGAATCCGCCCCCGCCCCCGCCCCCGCCCCCGCCCTGCATCTGTTGCCGGATCGCCTGGCGGCGCGCGGCGGCGTCCTTCATCACGCCATTCAGCGCCGTGTAGGACGGTGTGATTTTCGCGCGTTGCTCGGCGCTCAAGCCGAGTGCCTGGCTCAGCGAGTCGATCGTCATCCAGTGATCGGGGGGAGGTGCGAAGCGGCGCTGGCCCATGCCCGGGCCAGCCGGCTCCCCCTGCGCGGCGAGCGTGGCGGCAACAACCAAAGCAAGAAAAGCGCAAGCGGCAAAGCGACGCATGTGAACGCTCCCGTAAGAGGGTACGTGCTGATACGCCCGAGCAGCCAGGACTGTTGCGTTACCTGAGCGCGTCGATGCTCCCCGCGCTCCGGCAGCATGCTCCGCCATCACACGTCCCCCAGGCCAGGTCGTCCGTATCGCTCCACAACCAGCGAGCGTACGACAGCCCTCGGAAGAACCCCTCGCCATGGTGGATCACGTCGGTTCTCGTGATCAGATCGGTCGAGCCGGGCGTCGTGGAATGGAAAATCGAAATGACCGCGTCGCCTCGCTTCATCACGGCCCAAAAGACCGTGTCCCTGCCACGGCCTCGGTCTTGAAGATTGAACTTCGGATAGGCGCTGTCGCTGATGAGACGCGCGATGACTTCCCCTGAATCGCGGTGCTCGGCGCTCCACGACGCCGCGCTGGTGCGCGGCTGGATCCACGCCAGGGGGCCGGGCCGACAACGACCGGGACACGTGCCCACGATGAGCCGTCGCATGTCCGAGCGCTCCGTGGTCGTGTCGAATTCATTCGCGGGCGGGATGGGGGGGAAGTAGGCCGGCGAGACCGTGCCCATCGGCGGAGCTGCGGTCCCGCTACAGGCCGGGAGGACCACACACACGAGCAGAACGGAAAGGCGGTGCCGCAGCATAGGGCGCTCCTTAGTTGCGATTGGACGCCACAAAAGCCCGCATCCGTGCGACGACCGGCGCGAGCGGCGGATCGGCGTTTCCCCACAGGGCGTTGACCGCGCCTCCCCATCGCGCGGCGAGCGCACGATCGCCCGAGCGCGCCGCCAACTCGGCACGCAGCGCCATCGCGCGGATCGCGCACCCCATCTGCTCCGGCTGTTCGAGCAACGCCGTGCCGAGCGTGGGCAAGGCCTGCAGCGAGAGATCGAGCAGGGCAACAGCCGCGGCCGTGTCGTGCAGCTGCAGCAGCGTGCCGGCCTCGGCATACGTCCCATTGATGGCCACATCGCCTGCGCGCGCCCGCGTCCGCAGCTCAGCTTGCCGCCTGAGCGCCGCGCGCACGGCGGCCGTGTCGCCGTGCCCGAGCGCCCACTGCATCTCGAGGACATAATCGCCGCCGGCGTCGCGGCGATGCACGTTACTCAGACCGATCGTCTCGAACGCGAGCCCCATGGGGACATGCAGGACGGCGAGCCGCAACCGTTCGCGGTCGGCCGGGCCCGCCCAGCTGCTGACCCGTTGCTCCACGCGGAGTTTCCCAGCCCGTATGCTGTCGGCTGGCCGTCCCAGCGCGGCGTAGGCCAGCAGCTCGAGTCCGGCCTGTTTGACCGCCATCGGGGCGTCCGCGATCTCGATGCCCTCCCACGTCATCGGCGTGTCGAGCGGGGCCGAGCGTTGCAGCAATTGCGCCGCCCGATAGACGCGGCCCGTCAGGAGCGCGAGTCCCGCCAGACGCCGCGACGCAAGTGCTCCAGGTTCCGGCGCAGCGGCCGCGAGGACGGAATCGGCGATCCCGGCGGCCTGGGCGAAGCGCTCGAGCTTGAACAGGAGCCGCGTCTCCGTCAGCGCGGCACGGAGGTTCTGCTCAGGATCGTGCGCGAGCAACTTGGCCCGCCGGATTGCGGCGAGGGACGATCGATCAGGAGACGGTCCCAGATCCAGCTCGCCCGTCGTCTCCAGCACGAGGGACAATGCCTCGTAAGCGTCCGCACTCGCCGGGAAGGCCGCGATCCATTTCTCGATCAGATCGCGCAGCTGTTCCCGGTTTTGCGCGACGGCGGCCTGCGTGGACGCGGGACGGGAGCCGGCTTTCGCACTGAAGAAATCCGCGATCAACCACGGGACGAACGCCACTGTGTCGTGGTCGATCGATGGAAAGGCGGCGAAGCGCAGCGTATCGGCTCGCGGGGCGTAGCCAGGCCGGTAGAGGTAGGTCTCCGCGTAGAACAGGTCGATCAGGCGCTGTATGGCGATCCCCGTGAATGCGCGATGCGCGGACGGCACCAGCTCGAGGGCACGGCGATAGGCGGCCGCGGCGCTCCGGTAGCTCGACCGGAAGCGCCAACCCGACGGACTGGCGGGCTCGGGTTCGACGATGCGGTCACGCCGCTGGCACTCACCCAGGCCGAACCAGGCAACGAAGTTGGCCTGCTGGCGCGCGATGATCTGGCGATAGCGATCGCACGCCTCCGGGAAGCGTTCCGCAGCCAGCGCCGACAGCGCCCGCGCGAGCTCGAGATCGCCCGGTCCTAATCTCCCGGGATTGGCGAGTGCCCGGGCGATACTCGCCTGCCACTCGGCGCGTGGCGCTTCGCCCCACTCCTGCGCGTGAGCGAGCCACAGATTTGCCTGCGCGTAGTCGGGATCGCTCTCGAGCGCGGCGCGAAAGCCGCGCTCGGCGCCCGGAAGATCCCAGCGCGCCAATGCCTCACGGCCGGCGGCGTACGCATAAAACGCCGAGAGCACTTCGGTCCCGATGACGTCCGGCCGCAGCTGTTCAGCAGTGACGCCGCCGAGCAGAATGGAATCGGCGAGCTCACGGAATTTCGATTCGAGCTGCGTTCCATCTTTATGGATGCGCACCGTGTAATCGCGCACCGTTCTGCCGCCGCGCCGCAGGTCATACAAGGCGGCCGTCACCTGAATCGAATCGCCCACGGCCGATACGTCGCCCCACACGAGCATGCCGGCTCCAACATCCCGGGCGAGGGCTTTCGCTTCATCGAGCGTCATCGCGAATCGCACTGATCGCCATTGACGAGCGCCGGCGCCGCGCCGCTCCGATGGCCGAACGGGACGACGACGTACAGCGACGCGTCCAGCTTGGCGGCGGCAATTCTTGGAAGGACGATGACGCCCATCGTCGCCAGACCCACCAGGGCGACCGCGGCCGCGGCAACCCAGCGGCGCGCCTTTCGTGGCACGCCCCAGCCTGAAGCTGCTGTGGTGTCTGTCGGCTGCAACGCCGCCGCAAACTCACTGGCCGTCGCAAAGCGCTCTTTCGGCAGCTTGGCGAGCGCGACCTGGACTGCGTACTCGACCTCGAGTGGAATCTCGCGCCGTTCCTGGGACACGGCCCGTCGTTGCCCACTCGGCGTGCCGGCGGGAAATGGCGTGCGCCCGATGAGCATCTCATATAGCACGCATCCCAGGCTGTAGATGTCGCTGCGGCCGTCCACCTCCTCGCCGCTCGCCTGCTCGGGACTCATGTAGTCGAGCGTGCCCACGACGATACCGGTGCCGGTCATGCGCGACGCGTCAGCGACGCTGATGGCGCGTGCAATCCCGAAATCGCTGACCACCGGATGTCCCGCTTCGAGCAGGATGTTCTCGGGCTTGATATCGCGATGCACGATGTTTTGCGCATGCGCATAGGACAGCGCGTCGGCGACGTCGCGCGCGATCGTGACCGCGTCCGTGACCGGCAGCCGCTTTTGGCGGATCAGCCGGTGCCGGAGGGACTCGCCCTCGACGTAGGGCATCGTGTAGAAGAGCAAGCCGTCCGCCACTCCGGAGTCGAACAGCGGCAGGATGTGGGGGTGGGTCAGCCCGGCCGCGACCTTGATCTCGCGCAGAAAGCGCTCCGGGCCAAGCGAATGCGCCAGGTCGGGCCGCAGCACTTTGAGCGCCACACGGCGCTCGTTCCGGGTGTCGTGCGCCAGATACACGATCGACATCCCACCGCGGCCGATCTCGCGCTCAATCGTGTAGCGTCCCGCCAGCGCAGCCGCGAGCCGCGACTGTAGGTCGTCCACGGGCTCTAGCATACGGCGCCGGGTCGTGGGCGGTAAGGCCTTGGCGACACGCGGTTTGCCGACTACTTTCCGTGGCCCGATGCGGGACCTGTCGTTGTCACGCAGCCAGTTGCTGCTCCTCGCCGGCACGGCCAACCGGCCCCTCGCCGAGGAGATGGCCCAGCATTTGGGACAGCCGCTGTGCGCGGTGACGATGCGGCGGTTTGCCGACGGCGAAATCTTCGTCAAGATCGACGAGAACGTGCGCGGGCGGGATGTCTTCATCATCCAGCCCACCAATCCGCCGGCGGAAAATTACATGGAGCTGTTGCTGCTGATGGACGCCGCACGGCGCGCGAGCGCCGCCCGCATCACGGCGGTGCTCCCGTACTTCGGCTACGCGCGGCAGGACCGCAAGGATCAGCCGCGCGTCGCGATCAGCGCCAAGTTGATGGCGAATCTGATCACGCATGCCGGCGCGGACCGGGTGCTGGGAATGGACTTTCATTCCCACCAGGTGCAGGGGTTCTTCGACATTCCGGTGGACCATCTGTACGCGGCGCCCGCCTTCGTGAGCCATTACCGGACGAAGAAACTGTTTCAGCCGGTGGTCGTCGCGCCGGACGTCGGGTCGGCCAAGATGGCCCGCGGCTTTGCGAAGCGGCTCGACGCGTCGCTCGCGATCATCGACAAGCGGCGGCCGTCGGCGAACATCGCGGAAGTGCTGAACGTGGTCGGCGAAGTCGCGGATCGGGACTGCCTCATTCCCGACGACATGATCGACACCGCCGGCACGATCTCGGAAGCGGCGGCGGCGCTGAAGCGGCTCGGCGCCAAGCGCATCTTCGCGTTCGCGACCCACGCGCTGCTGTCGGGCCCCGCGGTCGAGCGGCTCCGGGCCGCGCCGATCGAAGAAGTGACGGTGACGAACACGATCCGGATTCTCGAGGATCGGCAGTTCGAGAAGCTGAAAGTGTTGTCGATCGCGAGTTTGATGGCAAAAGCGATTGGTTACGAACACTCGAATCAATCAGTGAGCTCGTTGTTTGACTGATGACCGATGACCGAGGACTGAGGACGGACGTATGGCACAGACGGTGAGTCTCTCCGCGACGGCGCGGGAGAAGACAGGCAAAGGCGCAGCGCGGCAGGCCCGCTTTCACAAGCAGGTCCCGGCCGTCATCTACGGCCACGGCCGCGCCACGCAGCCCTTGATGGTGGACGGTCTGGCGCTCGAGAAGGCGCTGACGGGGATCGAGCCCGCGGCCACGCTGATCGACCTCACCGTCGATGGCAAGACGAGCCGGGCGCTGATTCGTGAGATCCAGCGGCACCCGATTCGCCCCGACATCATCCACGTCGACTTCTACGAGATCAAAGCGGACGAGAGGATCACGCTGAAGGTCCCGGTGCACCTCGTCGGCACACCCGACGGCGTGCGCAATGCCGGCGGCGTGCTCGATCAGGTCACGCGCGACGTCGAAATCGAAGTGCTCCCCGAGCACATCCCCGATCGCGTCGAGCTCGACGTCACGGCCCTCAAGATCGGCGATTCGCTGCACACCCGCGATCTGTCGATCCCCAACGCGGTCATCCTGACGGGCGCCGATCTCACGATCGCGACGGTCGTCCCACCGCGCGCCGAGGAAGTCGCCGCGCCGGTCGCCGAAGCCGCGACCGAGGTCGCCGAGCCCGAGCTGATCCGCAAGGTCCGCGAGGGTGAAGAGGGTGAAGAGGGTGAAGCGGCGCCCGGAGCAGCCACCGAGGAAAAGGGGAAAGCGCCGAAGGCCGAGGAGAAGCCGAAGGGTAAGAAGGAAGAGTAGTTTCTGCGCGCCGTCGTCGGCCTGGGCAATCCGGGTCCGGAATACGCGGCGACGCGCCACAATGCCGGCTTCCTCCTGGCCGACGCCGTCGCCGAGCATTGGCAGCTGCCCCCCTTCCGCCGCGCCGAGCGCGCGCGCGCGACGGAAGGCACGGTGGCCGGCGTCCCCGTCCGCATCCTCAAACCCACGACGTTCATGAACCGCAGCGGCGCCGCGCTGGCCTCGTTGCGCGCGGAGCCGGCGTTCAGCGCCGCGCGCGATCTCCTCATCCTGGTCGATGACTTCCAGATCCCGCTCGGCACATTTCGGCTGCGCACCGACGGCTCGGCGGGCGGGCACAACGGCTTGAAGAGCATCGAGGGCGCCCTGCAGTCGCAGCAGTACGCCCGGCTGCGCATCGGCGTCGGCCCGCTTCCCGAGGGCGTGAGCGACTGGGCCGATTACGTTCTCGCACCGTTCGAACCGGATCAAGTGGAACAGATCAACGCACTCATGCCTCAGATGGTGGAAGCTGTAGAGACATGGCTTCGCTAAGACTCGGCATCGTCGGTCTTCCCAATGTCGGCAAGTCGACCCTCTTCAACGCGCTCACCTCGTCCAAGGCGGCCGCGGCGGAGAACTATCCGTTCTGCACCGTCGAGCCCAACGTCGGCGTCGTCGAAGTCCCCGACCCCCGCCTCGAGCGGCTGAACGAGGTCGTCAAGCCGAAAAAGAAGATTCCCGCCGTCGTCGAGTTCGTCGACATCGCCGGGCTCGTGAAAGGCGCCTCGCAGGGCGAGGGCCTCGGCAACCAGTTCCTCTCGCACATTCGGGAAGTCGACGCGGTCGTCCACGTGATCCGCTGTTTCGAAGACCCGGACGTCGTGCACGTGATGGGTCCCGTGGATCCGGTGCGCGATCACGACGTCATCACCAGCGAGCTGGCGCTCGCCGATCTCGCGGTGGTCGAGCGCCGGCTCGACAAGGCGCGCAAAACGGCGCGCGCCGGCGACAAGGACGCGCAGCTCGAGCTGGTCCTGCTGGAGCGCGTGGTGGCGGAGCTGAACGCCGGCCGGGGCGCGCGCGAAGCGGGCGAAGGCGCGGCCGCGGTGACGTTCCTGCGCCGCCTCGGGCTGCTCACGGCCAAGCCGATTCTCTACGCCGCCAATGTCAACGAGGACGATCTCGCGACCGGGGGTGGCAAATGGATCGAGCAACTGAAGTCAGCAGTCCAGACCCATCACGAAGACGCGGAGATCGTTGCCTTCTCCGCCAGGCTCGAGGCGGAGCTCGCCGAGCTGTCAGGCGAGGAGCGGCGGGAGTATCTCGCGAGCGCCGGTGTCGCCGAGCCGGGGCTCGACCGCTTGATTCACGCCGGCTACCGGCTGCTCGGCTTGCAGACCTTCTTCACCGTCGGCGAGAACGAGGTGCGGGCGTGGACGATGCATCGCGGCGACACCGCGTTCGATGCGGCGGGCGAGATCCACTCGGACTTCCAGCGCGGATTCATCCGCGCGGAAACCGTCGGCTTTGAGGAGTTTGTGAAAGCGGGCAGCTACAAGGCGGCCCGCGAGCAAGGCCTGGTTCGGAGTGAAGGCCGCGACTACGTGGTGAAGGACGGCGACATTCTGCTGTTCCGGTTCAACGTCTAGCGGGTCCAGATCATCACCAGGCCGCACGACCCATGGGTGGGGAACCCTCCGCCCATCCAAATCGAAGAGCCTGCCGACACGGCGAGCGCGGGACTCAACCCATACGGCGGCTCGCCACGGTACACCTCCACCGCCGCGACCCGGGCGACGTCGATCCGATCGTAGTTGTCCTCGCCCCAGGGCATGCCGTTCACGTTGATCGGCACGGCGCACAGCGTACCGCGGCTGAAGCGCGTCGGCATGCACAGCTCGAAGCAGCGCGTCGCGATGCCTTCGAGCGTCAGCAGCGAGCTGATTCTGGCCGGCCGGACCTGGTCGATCTCCTCGCGGGTGAAGAAGCGGGCGAACCCGCGGTACCAGTCGCGCCGCTCGTAGAAACCGGCGAGGTCCCGCTGGCCGTTCACCTGCCGCACCTCGACGACGACGGGATCGAGATCGACCGCTTCGACGTCGAGCAGGACGGCGATCTGCTTGACGTGCCGGCCGCGCAGCGCGAACTGAAAGTAGTCCGTCTCCCGCCCGTCAAAGGAGACCCGGATCAGCTGCAGCCCGGTGGGCAACCCACCCAGCCAAAAGCTGCCGGACGAGTCGGTGACGACGAACTTCCGTGCCGCGGGAAGGGAAATCATCACGCCGGCCAGGGGGTGGCCGTTGAACGACGAGCTCGCTGTGCCACGCAGTGTGGCGACGCTGGGAGTTTGCGCGGCTGCCGGGACGGTCCAAAGCGCCAACGCGGCCAGCAGGCCGCAGGGACGAGGCCTAGGCATCTACTACAATAGCGTTTAGCTTTCCGCCTCACAAATTTTCCCTACTCGGCGCCTTCCACCGCGCCGGGTCACCCATGACCAAAGGGAGGTGGCATGAGTCGTCGGTATGAGACGGTGTACATCTTTGATAGCGCGCTGGACGAGCCGGCAATCAACGAAAAACTCAACCGCTTTCACGCCCTTCTGACCAAGGAAGGGAAAGGCACGCTTACGAACGTGTCGCATTGGGGCAAGCGCACGATGGCGTACAAAATCAAGAAGAAAGAGACCGGCTACTACGTGGTCGCGGAATTCGCGGCGACGGGGGATCTGTTGCCGGAATACGAGCGCGCGGTGAAGCTCGACGAGGGCGTGTTGCGCTTTCTCGTGGTCGAGGCCGCGAAGGAGCAGCCGAAGCCGGTGGTGCCCGCCGCCGTCGCCCCCGAGGAAGAAGAGCTGGAAGAGGAGGAAGCGTGAGACGTCCCGCCAAGACCTGTCCCGTGTGCGAATCCGGCGCGCGCGTGCTCGACTACAAGGATGACCGCACGCTGGGCCGCTTTCTCACGGAGCGCGGCAAGATTTTGCCGAGCCGGTTGTCGGGCATGTGCGCGCGTCACCAGCGGCAGCTCGCGACGGCGATCAAGCGCGCGCGCCAGCTGGCGTTGATTCCGTACATCAAGGGTCACACGGCATAGACACTCGCCAGTCGTGGTGGCGCGTGCTCCTGGCCCTGGTCGCGTTCGTGCTGTGGGCGCACCCGAGCCTGGTCGGCCTGCCCTGCGCGGCGCTCCTGTTCGTCGCGCCGGGCTCGCAGGACCGACCGGGGGGCGGCTGGTCGCAGCCGATCGCGGGAATGATCGGCGCCGTCAGTCTCGCGTTGCTGGTGGTGAGCGGCACCAGCGGCAGCCGGCTCGCCGCGGTCACGAGCGCCTATATCGTGCTCGCCACGGCGGCGTTCGTCTCGTTCATGCTGCTCGAGCCACGGCCGATTCTGCAGCAGGCGCTGCGCTCGATTGTCGCCGCCGGGATCGCGACGGCGGTGCTCATCCAGCTGCTGTGGGCTCCGGAACTCTTCCGATTCGACGCGTGGGGCTCGCTCGCCTGGGAAGCGACGCGGCTGGCGAGCACCACGATGCGCATGATCGTGGAAGTCGCGCCCGAAGCGTTCCCGGTCTACGAGCCGGTGGTGCGGTTTGTCAGCGTCACCTGGCCGGGCATGCTCGCGCTGCAAACCCTCGCCGGCCTGGCGCTCGCGTGGCAGCTGTATGTGCGCCTCGCACCACCCGCGGCGAATGCCGGGGCGGCAGCGCGGCCCGCGCTCGCGCGGTTCAAGGATTTCTACATGGGCGACGCGTGGGTATGGGGCATCGTCGCCTGGCTGGGCGTGCTGATTCTCCCGGTCTCCGGCGCGCTGCACGTCGCCGGCGCCAACGTCGGGCTCGTCGCGGGCACGTTGTACGTGCTGCGGGGCGCCGCGATCGTCGCGACCTTCGCCGAAGCGTTCGGCGTGTCGGCGATGGCGCTGGTGATCGCCGCGGCCGCCGCCGCGGCGCTCGCCGTGCCGCTGCTGTTCGTGCTGCCCGGGCTGTGCACCCTCGGCATTACCGATACGTGGTACCAATACCGGCGCCGCCTGGCCGCCGCGCGCGGCGCGGGTCCAATACAACCTAAGGACTGACGATGGAAATCATTCTGCGGGAAGACGTGCAGCATCTGGGCAAAGTCGGCGAGGTGGTGAAGGTGAAGGACGGCTACGCCCGCAACTATCTCCTGCCCAAAGGGCTCGCCTACCCGGCGACCGACGCGAACAAGAAGAAGATCGCCTACGAGGGCGAGCGCGTGGCGAAGCAGCGCGCCGCCGAGAAAACGGCCGCGCAGACCGAAGCCACGCGGCTGACCGACGTGCACCTCACGTTCGAGGTCAAAGTCGGCGAAGAGGACAAGCTGTACGGCTCGGTCACCGCGAGCGACATCCAGCGCAAGCTCGAGGAGATGGGCATCCACGTCGACAAGCGCAAGATCGATCTCCCCGAGCCGATCCGCGAGCTCGGCGAGTTCAACGTCGGGATCAAGATCCATCCCGACGTGCGGCCCGAAGTCCGGATCACGGTGGTGAAGGAGTAACGATCGTCGCGATCGCATACGTCGACGGCCCGCGCTTCCGCCGCTCGCTGCTCGCCGCGGCGGACTGGGTGGCGGCAGGACGCGACGAGTTGAACCGCATCACTGTCTTTCCCGTCCCCGACGGCGACACGGGGACGAACATGTGCCTCACCCTCCGCGCCGTCGCCGGCGCGCTGCGCGATCTCGGCGGTGGGGGCACGCCGCTTCCCCTCCCCTACGTCGCCGAGACGATGGCGCAGGCCAGCGTGCGCGGGGCCCGCGGCAACTCCGGCATGATGCTGTCACAGTTCCTCATCGGCTTCCGCGAAGGAATCGGCCAGCGGCTGCGCGCCAGCGCGAGCGATCTCGCGGCGGCCATCGCGCTCGGCTTCGAGCGGCTCCGCGCCTCACTCGACGAGCCGCTGGAGGGCACGATTCTCACGGTGGCGCGCGAGGCGGCGGATGAGGCCGGCCGCGCGCGTGGCGAATCGGACCTGCGCGTCTTCATGAGCCGGATCGTGAACCGGGCGGATGCCGCGCTCCAGCGCACGCCCGAGCTGCTGGCCGCGCTCAAGAGCGCCGGGGTCGTGGACGCGGGCGCCAAAGGGTTCGTGCGGCTGCTGGAAGGGGTGAAGCGCCTCATAGAGGAAGGCCACGTCGCCCAAGGCGCGGTCGACCGGCTGAGCGCGTCGAGCAGCGCCGCCGCGCAAACGGAGGTCGAAGCGGATCGCGACTATCGCTACTGCACCGAGCTGATGGTGCGCTCCCCGTCGCTGCCCGATCCAGCGGCGGTGCGCACGGCCCTGCGCCCGCATGGCGGCTCGATCGTGGTCCTGGCCACCGGCGACTTGCTGAAAGCGCACCTGCATACGGACGCGCCGGATGCCGTCTTCCAGCTCGCGAGCACCTGGGGAACGCTCGACTCGACCAAGGCGGACGACATGCGCGCCCAGCATCAGGCGCTGCAGACCCGCCGGCCGATCGCCTTCGTCACCGACACCGCCTCTGACCTCCCTGACGAGCTCGCGCTGCAGTACGACATCGGCCTCGTGCCCACCCAGCTGATCGTGGAGGAGCGCTCCTACCGCGACCGCTTGGAGCTCACGTCGGGTGAGTTCTTCCGGCGGCTGCGGGCGGGGCTCGACGCCAGCACGTCGCAGCCGGCCCCTCAAGCGTTCACGGACGCCTACCAGGATGCCACACGGGCGGCGGACCACGTCATCGCGATCATCCTGTCGAGCGCGCTGTCGGGCACGTTCGCGAACGCCGAGGCCGCCGCCCGCCGCTTCGATCCGGCGCGCGTGACGGTGCTGGACAGCCGCAGCGCCACGCTGGGCGAGGGCCTGCTGGTGGTGCGCGGCGTCGAGCTTGCGGCGGCCGGATGGCAGCCCGCCGCGATCGTCCGCGAGCTGCAGCGCGTCCGCGCGCAATCAGGCGGGTTCTTCACCGTGGACAACTTCGAGCGGCTGGTGCGCTCGGGCCGCGTCGGGCGCGGCAGGGCCTGGCTGGGCACGAAGCTCAACCTGAAGCCGGTGATGGCGCTTACTATGGAAGGGAAAATCGAGCCGGTCGGCCGGGTGCGCGGCCGGAGCGCGGCGCGGCAGCGTATTCTCGAGCTGCTGGACCGCGCGCTCACGCCGCGCCCCCGCGCGCTGCGACTCGGCATTGCGCATGGCGACATCCCGGAGTTCGCCGAGGCGCTGCGGGCGGAGCTGGTCGCGCGCTACCGGCCGATGCAGTGTCTGGTGAGCCCCGTCACGCCGGTGATCGCGGCGCACGCCGGGATCGGCGCCTGGGGTGTTTTCTATCAGAACGAGGACGGAACAAACGCGACGAGCACCGGCTATGACCACCCCTGACGGGACCGCGGTACTCTCACAGGTTGTTGACGCGCTACTGGATCGCAAGGCGGTCGATCCGGTGATATTGGATCTACGGGGCTTGTGCGCGGCCACCGATTACTTCGTCATCGTATCCGGGACGTCGGACGCGCATGTGCGCGGTATGGCGGACCATCTCATGACGGCACTCGCGCCGGCCGGGCTCAAGCCGCATCATGTGGAAGGGCTGGCGCAGGGACGCTGGGTCCTGCTCGACTATGTGGATTTCGTGGTGCACGTGTTTCATCCCGAGCTGCGGGAGTTCTACCAGCTCGAGCGCCTGTGGGGCGACGCTCCGGTGGTTGCCGCGGGCGACGCAGGCGGTTCAGGCGCGAAAGGATAAGGCGGCAATGCGACGGACCATCACTCGTCTGGCGGTGTTTGCGGCGCTGCTGCTCAGCGCGCGGCCGTTGGCTGCGCAGTACTTCGGTCAGAACCGCGTGCAGTACCGCAACTTCAAGTTCCAGACGATTCAGACCGAGCACTTCGACATCTACTATTACCCGGACGAGCGCGGCGGGGCGTTGGACGCGGCACGCATGGCCGAGCGTGCCTATGCCCGTCTGTCGCGCATCCTGCACCATCAATTCCAGAGCCGCAAACCGATCATCCTGTACGCGTCGCAGTCCGACTTCCAGCAGACCAACGTTGTCGACGCGAGCGGCGAGGGACTGGGGGGCGTCACGGAGTTCTTCAAGCACCGCGCCGTGCTGCCGTTCACCGGGTCGTACGCCGAATTCGAGCACGTGCTGCAGCACGAGATGGTGCACCAGTTCCAGTACGACGTGTACAGCCGCGGGCGTCCCGGCGCCGGCGTGCAGACCCTCGTCAATGTCAATCCGCCGCTGTGGTTCATGGAAGGGATGGCGGAGTACCTGTCGCTCGGACCGATCAACCCCGAGACGGCGATGTGGCTGCGGGACGCGGCGCTCGAAGGCCACCTGCCGACGATCGAGGAGATGACGGACGACCCGTACATCTTCCCCTACCGCTACGGGCACGCCCTGTGGGCGTATGTCGGCGAGAAGTGGGGCGACGAGGTCATCGGCGAAATCCTGCAAACCTCCGCCACCTCGGGCATCGAGGCGGCGTTCAAGCGTGCCCTCGGCCGCTCGCTCGAGGATCTCTCCAACGACTGGCGCGATGCCGTCCAGACGACGTTTCTGCCGCAGCTGGGCGACCATTACCGCGCCCGCCGCATCGCGCAACCGGTGTTGACGCGGCGTCGCTCCCATGGCCGTATTTTCCTGGCGCCGGCGCTGACGCCCGATGGCCGCGACATCGCGTTTTTCGGCGATGAAGGCGGGTTCTTCATCAATCTGTGGCTCGCCGATGCCGAGACCGGACGCGTCAAGCAGCGGCTGGTGAAATCGACGCAGAACAACAATTACGAGAGCCTGCGGTTCATCAACTCGGCGGGGGCGTTTTCTCCCGACGGCCGCTACTTCGCCATCGCCGCCAAGCACAAAGACCGCGACGATCTCGTGATTCTCGACGTGAAGCGCGGCCGCGAAGACGCCCGCATCAGCGTCGGCCTGAGCGGGCTGCAGACGCCGCAGTGGTCTCCGGACGGGCGCCGGCTGGTTTTCACCGGCTTCGCCAACGGCTTCACCGATCTCTTCGTCATCAACCGCGACGGGACGGGGCTGCGGCAGCTGACGCACGACAAGTTTGCCGATCTGCATCCGTCGTGGTCGCCCGACGGCAACACGATCGCCTTCGTGACCGATCGCGGTGGCCAAACGGACTTCGATCTGCTGCGCTTCAGCAACCTGCGGATCGCGCTGCTGCACCTCGATACCGGGACCATCGAGCTGCTCGGCAACATGGAGGCCGGGAAGAACATCAATCCGGTGTGGTCGCCGGACGGCCGTTCTCTGGCGTTCGTGTCCGACCGCACGGGCATCAACAACGTCTTCCTGTACGACCTGAGCGACGGCCAGATCTATCAGCTGACCAACATGTACACGGGTGTGCAGGGCATCACGCCGCTGTCACCGGTGCTGACGTGGGCGGCACATGCCGATCGCATGGCGTTCGTCTACTACGAGGACGGCCAGTACAGCGTGTACTCGGTGGAGAATCCGCGCTCGCTGCGGCGCGCGCCGTATCGTGGCCCCGCCGCGCCGCCGGTCGTCACGCTGCTCGCCGCCGAGGGGCTCGACACGATCGTTCCGGCTCCGACCATCGTCACGGCCGCGGCGTCAGCGAACGCGCTCGGCGGCACCGGCAGCCCGGTGGGCAGCATCGCGGCGGGCGCCCCTCCCAGGTCGTCCTCGATCTACCGTTCGTCCGGTGGATTCCGCCCGTCGGCGCTGCCGCAGCCCGCCGAGTCCACGGCGGTACCGCCACTGGTGACGGTGCGCGCGCTGCTCGACTCCGCGACGCTGGCGCTCCCGGACACGAACGAGTTCACATTCAAGCCGTACAAGGTCCGCTTCACCGCCGACTACGTCGTGCGGCCAACGGTGGGATACGAGCGTGACAACTTCGGCCGCGGCTTCTTCGGCGGCACCGCCATCGCGCTCTCGGATATCCTCGGCAATCATGCCGTGTTGCTGGCGGGATCGATCAACGGCCGGATCAGTGAAGCGCAGTTCCTGGGTGTCTACATCAATCAGTCCCATCGCATGAACTGGGCGGGTGGTTTCTCGCAGGATCCGCTGTACTTCTACGGCGGCAGCGACTGGACGCGGGTCGAGGATCCGCGCCGGCCGGGCGACAGCCTCGATGTGTTCACGACGCGGATCCGCCGCTTCGTCATTCGCGACGCGTTCACCGAGGCGTACTACCCGTTCAGCCGCTTCAACCGCCTCGAGCTGGGGCTGCACGCCGTCAACATCGCGGAAGCGACACTGGCGCTGCAGACGTCGTTCGGCGACAGCGGCTTCGTCGATCAGCAGATCATCACCGGCGGCGGTCCGTCAGCGTCGTTCATTCAGCCGTCGCTGGCGCACGTGCACGACAACACGTTGTTCGGCTATGTCGGCCCGTTCGCTGGAGCGCGTTCGCGCCTCTCCATCGCCCCCGCGTTCGGATCGTGGCAGTTCACCAACGCCCTCGTGGACTACCGGCGGTACATCTTCTTCCGCCCGTTCACGATCGCGTTCCGCGGCATGTCGTTCGGACGCTTTGGCCGCGACGCCGACCGCTTCCCGATCTTCGTCGGCAATACCGACATGATTCGCGGCTATACGGCCGGCTCGATCCGTAACCACGAGTGCGTCGCCGATCCTGCCTCGAGCGCCGGTTCGCAGACCGGATGCGCGCAGCTGGACCAGCTGATCGGCTCCAAGGTGGCGGTCGGCAATGTGGAGCTGCGCTTCCCGCTGACCCGCAGTCTGGTGCTGGGGTTCCTCCCCGTCGGTTTCCCGCCGATCGAAGGCGCGTTCTTCTACGACATCGGCATGGCGTGGGACGATGCGAGCACGATCAAATGGAATCGGTCCGCGAGCGAGGACCCGCGGCTCGTCCGGACGCCGCTGCGGAGCTGGGGTGGCTCGATCCGCGCCAACGTGTTCGGCCTGCTGATCATGCGACTCGATTACACCAAACCGCTCGACCGGGCGGGGATCCACTCGTACTGGACCATCAGTTTAGGTCCGACGTTCTAACTCCGCTTCACTAAAACAGTTGCAATGGCCTCGCCGGTTGTCTATTTTGTCCGGCGAGGCCATTTGCCCATCTCCCGTTTCCTTCTCTTTGCGATTGTTACCCTGTGGGGTTGTGGCTCCCAGGCGCCGGCGGCCGTGTCGTCCCAACAACAATCGCCAGAACGGCTTAGCCAGCTACAGCTGCTGGCGCGCTCGCCCGGCGTTGCGATCCGGCTACCCGCCAAGGGGGGGACGCCGCAGCTCTACCGCCTCCCCCGGCTCACGGCGGTCGACGGGGTCCTGCGCGGCAAGTTCCCCCCTGTCGAACGGGTGGTTGGTCTCGATCCGGAATCGGAATTCCTCTTTGTAACGACCGCCAAGCATGAGCTGCTGGCGGTCGATCTCGGCAGCGGCCGGGTCGATACCGTGGCCGTGGCGATCGCGCAGGCGGCGCTTGGTCCGGACGGCACGCTGTACGCCGTGGATACGCTGCGGCGTGTGATCTCGCTGTCGCGCCGCACGCGCTTCACGTGGCCACAGCCGCTGACCGCGCTGCCGCGCGATCTCTTCGGGGCCACCGATCAACACCTCGTCGGCGTGATCCCGCAGGACCGGCTCCTCATCGCTGCCGCCGATCAACCTCCGACGGTGCGCCCCATTGCCACGGGCGGCGACGTGACGGCGAGCCGCTGGGGCGATCTCGTCGCGGTGGCCAGCGACTCCGGCGTCACCTTCTACGACCCGCTCGGCCGCCGCGATCCGGCGTTCGTGAAGCTGGCGGATGCGCCGCGCGCGCTGGCGTTCTCGCCGTCCGGCCACCGCGTCTACGTCGCCAGGCGCAACGTACCCGGGCTGGCCGTCATCGATCGCTACGAACGCAAGGAGATCGACGGGGTCGCGCTCCCCGGCCCCGTCGCGGCGTTGCGCCTCGACCCGCTCGGTCGCTGGCTGCTCGCCCGCCCCGCGGTCGGTGATTCAGCGTGGATCGTGGATCTGCCGATCAAGCGCCACACCGGCATCGTGCCGACGCAATGGCGTGCCGATTTGCCGGCCATCTCGCCCGACGGGATGCTCATCTACCGCCACGGCAAGGACGTCGTGTCGGCGCGGCCCGATTCCCTGACGGACATCGGGAAGGTGACAAATGGCGCCGCAGACATCTGGATCCTGACCACGTGGCTGCCCCGCGGCATACCCGCGAGCCCGGTGAGCACGGCGGCCGCCGAGAGCGCGGGCGCCGGTGCGGAAGGCCCGCTGTACGTGCAAGTATCCACCTCGCAGAACCCGGAGTGGTCGGGGCATCTCGCGGACGATCTCACGCGCGCGGGCCTGGCTGCGCGCGTCCTCGCGCCGCAACATCCCGACGACGGCTATCGCGTCGTGCTCGGCCCCTATGCGACGCGCGCGCAGGCCGAAGCCACAGGCCGGCGCCTGGGCCGGCCCTTCTGGATCTACCAACCGTCACAGTGACCACGTTCCGCCAGCTGCCGCTCTCGCGGCTCGGTCACCTCGTTCCGCCGCTCATCGACAGTGCGGCGCTGGTCGCGCTCATGCCGGTCACCGACGACCTGCAGTGGGCGGCGAAAGCCGCGTGGGACATCGCCCGCATCGCCGCACGGGACGGACGCCGCGTTGCGCTCGTCGATCTGTGCCTCGAGCATCCCGCCCTGCACGAGATCACGGGTCTGGCGAGCACCGAAGGGATCGTCGATGCGTTCGAGTATGGCGTTTCGCTGAACAAGGCGGCCCACGAGGTGACGGGAGTCTTCATCATTCCGGCGGGCTCGGACACGGCGAATCCGGCTGAGGTCTACGGTCACGCGCGCTGGCGGAAGTTGCATGCCGGGTTCCGCTCGGAAGGAGCGCTGCTGCTCGCGTTTCTGCCGGCGTCGGGACTGGCGCAGCTTGCGGCCGATCCTGATGGCGTGATCGTGCTCGCACCGGAGGGTGTCACCGCGCAGTTTGCGATCGGACGCGACGTCCCGCTGCTCGGAGTCGTGCGCGATCGCTGGCTGCCATCGACTGGCGGCGGGCGCATCTCGCCGCCACCAATGCCGGTGCCCGTCGGGGCCGAGCCGCGCCGCGGGCCTCGCCTCGTGCTGGCCGCACTGCTGGTGGCGGCGTTAGCGGTGGGAGGATGGACGCTGCTCGCGCGAGCGCGCGAGTCAGCGTTGGTCGCGCCACCGCCTCCTGCGCTACCAACTTCCTCGACAACGTCCATACCCGCCACCAACCTCCACCAACCTCCTGTAGCCATCCGACGCGATACCCTCGGGTGGACGGTTCAGTTGGCGGCATACGCATCCCTGGATAAAGCTCTCGCTCACGCGGACAGACTCGCCGCCGATGCCGGTGTACCGGCACTCGTGACCCCGGTGCCGCAGAGCGGAAACCGAGGCACCGTCTGGTATCGCGTGCTCGCGGGATCGTACGCGACGCGGGCCGCAGCCGGCGACGCACGGGCGCAGCTGTGGCGCCGCGGCATCGCCGCGGAAGGCATCGGCGATTTGCTGCTCGCTCCGTATTCGTATCACGCGCCGGCGGGCGCGACACTCGACATGCTGCGCCGCCGCGGCCTCCCGGCGGTGCGCTGGTCCAACGGCGTCATCCTGCTGGGCGCCTTCGAGGCACCGGAACAGGCGGCGTTTACCCAGGCTGCACTCAAGCGCGCCGGCGTGCGCGCGAACCTACTCCCTCGCATGGGGACACCATGAGACTGAGCAGGCTCGAGCTCTCGGGCTTCAAGTCGTTCGCCGGATCGGTGGAGCTGCCCTTCGAGCAAGGCGTGACCGCGATCGTGGGACCGAACGGCTGCGGCAAGTCGAACATCTCCGACGCGGTGCGCTGGGTGCTCGGCGAGCAGTCGCCCCGCCTGCTGCGCGGGGGGAAGATGGAAGACGTGATCTTTCAGGGATCTACCGGCCGCCGGCCCGTGAACGTCGCGGAAGTATCACTGGTCTTCGACAACTCCGACGGCAGCTTGCCGATCGCGTATCAGGAAGTCGTGGTCACGCGGCGCCTGTCGCGTTCCGGTCAGAGCGAATACATGCTGAATCGTTCGCCGGTACGGCTCCGGGACATCCAGGACCTGTTCCGCGGCACCGGTCTCGGCGCGGACGCCGCCGTCGTCATGGAAGCGAAGATGATCGAGGCGCTGCTCTCCGAGAAAGCCGAGGAGCGGCGGGCGCTGTTCGAAGAAGCGGCGGGCATCGGTTTGTATCGGGACCGCAAGAAGAGCACCGAGCGCCGGCTCGAGGAGACGGCGGCCGATCTTGCCCGCCTCGAAGATCTCATCGCCGAAGTGCAGACGCAGGTCCGCAGTCTCGCGCGCCAACGCGGCCGCGCCGAACGCTATGGCAAGATGATCGAAGAGCGCTTCGGCATCGCGATGACGCTGGTACGCCGGGAGATCGAAGACTTCGATCTATCGCTGGGGTCGCTGGGCGTGCGCGCGCGCGAGCTGGCGGAGGCGCTCCCCGCGGCGCGCGCGCGCCTGAGCGATGCCGAGCGGCAGCGCGAGGCGCGCGTGCAGGGGCGCCACACCGCCGAAGCGCGGCGCACCGAAGTCGAGCGGCGGCTCGGCGACGCGAAGCTCGAGGTAGGCCGGTTGGAGAGCAACCTCGCGCTGGCGGCTGAGCGCCTGGGCAACGCGGGGCAGCGGCGTCAGACCGCCGCCGACGAGCGCGTGCAGGCCGAACGGCGGGCGGGGCAGGCGCAGCGCGAGCATGAAGCGGCGGCCGCCGAGCGCGGTGCGGCCGAGCGCGATCTCGCCGCCGTACAGAGCGAGCTGGGCGCCCGAACCGGAGAAGAGGACGACGTGCGCGGCCGCCTCACGGCGGAGCGGCTCGCCGTACGCGAGCTCGAGGAGGCGCTGCAACGCCGCGCCGAAACCGCGCGGGCGCTCGAGATCGAAGGGGGGGCGCTGGACCGGGAGCGCAGCGAGCTGCGCGAGCAGCTGGCGCTCGCCACCGCCGAGCGGCAGGACCATGAGGCCGCCGCCCAGGCTGCCGCGCGCGATGCCGCTGCGGCCGCACAGCGCGTCAACCACGATGCGCAAGCCGCAGTTCGGGCTGTGGAAGCATTGCAGCATGCACGGCGGCACGTCGCCACGCTGCATGAACAAGAGATGAGTGCCCGATCGGCGCGGCGTCAGACGGAAGCCGCGCTGGCGCAGCTCGAGGCGCGACGTGACGCCCTCAGCGAGCTGGACCGCGAGCACGTAGGTCTCGCGCCGGCGGCGGCGGCGCTGCTCCAAGCTCGTCTGCCCGGTGTGCTGGGACCACTCGCTGACTATGTGCGCACCAGCCGGCGCGATGCCGAGCTGGCGGAGCGGCTGCTCGGCGAATGGCTGCACGCGGTGCTGGTCCGCGATGCGTCCGCCATCGAGGCCATCAGCGCGTGGCACGCGGAAACGCAGCCTGGACCGCTGCTCTTACTGCCCTGCGTCCCGGGCCCGCGGCTCGGCGCCGATGGCCACCCGCTGCAGGACGAGCTGCGGGTGGACGGGCCCGCGGCGGCGTGGGTCCGCGCCTTGCTCGCCGGCCACGAGGTCCTCGGGAGCGGCGCGCTGCGCCGCGCCAACGGCGCCGTGTTCCTCGACAGCAGCACGCCGGCCGCCGGGCCGCTCCAGCGCCGCGCCGAGCTGGAAGCGCTGGAGAAGGAAGTGCGCGACGCCCAGAGCAATCTCGACCGCGCGCGCGCGACCGAGGAGTCGACCGTGAAGGAACTGTCGGCGGCGGAAGCGAGTCTCACGACGGCGGGACAGAACGCCGAGCAGGCGCGTCACGCCGAGTTGGAAGCCGGTGCGGAAAAGGGTGAGGCCGATCGGGGCCTCATCCATGCGCGCCGCCAGGCCGAAGAAGCGAGCGCGCAGGTCGAGCGCCTCACGCGCCGCCTCGCGGAAGTCGAAACGCGGCTCGGCGCGGTCCACGTCGAGCTGCAGGAGCGTGAGATGGAGCGCCTGCGCTCCGCCGAACAGCTCGGGGCCGAGCGCGCGGGGCTCGCCGACCTCGAAGCACAGCAGGAAGCGGCACGCGAGCAGCGCGTGCGCTGGCAGGTCGAGGCGGCGCAGGTCGAGGCGCGCTTGGCCGCTGCCGCCGAGCGCGCCGGTCGCGCGAACGCGGAGGCGACGGCTTCCCGCGAACAGGCGGGGGCTCGCGCCGCGGAGATCGCGCGGATCGAGCGCGAGACGGCGGCGCTCACGACGCAACGCGCGCAGTGGGCAGACACGCTGCAGGAGCGTCGCCTGGCACTGGTCGAGCTCGAGACCGCCGCCAGAGACGCCGAGGCGAATGTCGGCATGACCGACGCCGATCTCGGCCAAGCCGAGGGCGCCCTCGATCAGGCGCGGAAGGCGCTCGCCGCCCTGGGCGAGGAGGAGCACCGGCTGCAGCTCGAGCGCACCGAAGTCGAGGGGCGCAAACGCGGGCTGGTGGAGCGCGTCGAAACCGAATGGCGCAAGCCGCTCGACAAGCTGCTCGCCGAAGCGCCCGAGGTCACGGGAGACATCGAGTGGCTGCGGCAGGAGAACGACCGGCTGCGCGGCGCCATCGACGCCGTCGGGCCCGTCAACGCCCTGGCCGTCGAGGAGCACGCGGAAGAGACCAAGCGCCTCGAGTTCCTCCAGACGCAGCGCGACGATCTCGTGACCGCCCGCAATTCGTTGCAGCAGGCGGCGCGTGAGATCGATCAGACGGCGAAAGCGCTCTTCCTCGATTCGTTCGCCAAGGTCCGGGAGCATTTCCGCTCCGTATTCCAGACGTTGTTCGGCGGCGGCGAATGCGATGTCCGTCTGGCGAACGAAGACGAGCCGCTGGAAAGCGAAATCGAGATCCATGCGGCGCCGCGGGGCAAACGGACGCAGCGCATCCACCTGCTGTCCTCCGGCGAGCGCACCCTCGTCGCGGTCTCGCTGCTGTTCGCCATTTTCCTCGCCAAGCCGAGCCCGTTCTGCCTGCTCGACGAGGTGGACGCCCCCCTGGACGACGCCAACGTCGGCCGCTACGTGCGCCTGCTGGCGGAGTTCAAGGATCAGACACAGTTCATCGTCATCACGCACAACCCGAGGACGATGCAGGCGGCCGATGCCGTTTACGGTGTCACGATGCAGGAGCCGGGTGTCTCGACGATCGTCGGCGTGCGCCTTGGCCAGATGGAACCCGTGTAGCGAAGCTTTCCTCCTCCCCCGTCCCCCGTCCCCCGTCCCCGTTTTGATGCGGCGGTTCTTCTGGATCGTATTCCTGCCTGCTGGGTTGGCAGCGCAGCGGCCCGCGGTTTCTCCCGTACTGCCGCAGCTCTTGCAACGCGCGCACGACACCACCGTGTCGGTTTGGCTCTTCGCCCGGCCGGGCGTCTCGCTCGCTGCGCTCAGTGATCGCGTAACCGCCTCCGGCGCGCGGGTGCGCGTGCGCAGCCGCTGGCTCAATGCCATCAGCGCCGATGTGCCCAGCGCCGCGCTCCGCGTGCTGCTTCAGGATCGCGATTTGCGCCGTGTTCAGCCGCTGGGGCGATTCCGGATCCCGGCCGGTCGCGGACGCGTCCCCTTCCCGGCTCCCGAGCTGCCGCAGTCGCCGACCTCCGGCGCGGATACCTGCCCGGCCGGCGGCGATCCAGTCTACGGCCCCTCCGACATGCCCTATCGACGCCTGCATCTGCGGCCGCTCTCCGACCGCGGCCATCGCGGTGCCGGCGTGCGCGTCGGCATTCTCGACACCGGTTTCGACACGCAGAACCCCGCGTTCAGCAGCGTCACCGTGACCGCGCAGCACGACTTCGTGTTCAACGACGCCGTCGTGCGCGACGAGCCCGGCAAGGACGTCGCGGGGGCACAGTTCCATGGCACGGCAGTCTGGTCGCTGTTCGCGGGCGACGTCCCCGGCCGGCTGCGCGGCATCGCGCCGGACGCAACCTATCTGCTCGCCAAGACCGAGGACGTGAGAACCGAGACCCGGGTCGAGGAAGACAACTACGTTGCGGCGCTGGAGTGGGCCGATTCAATCGGGGTCGACATCGTCTCTTCGAGCCTCGCGTATCTCGTCTTCGATAACGGGTTCAGCTACGCGCCATCCGACCTCAACGGCGACATCGCGGTGACCACCGTGGCCGTCGATGCGGCCGCTCGACGGGGGATCATCGTCGTGACCGCCGCCGGCAACGAAGGGCCGGGGTTCCGCACCGTCTGGACACCGGGCGACGCCGATTCGGCACTCACCATCGGCGCCGAAGATTCACTCGGCAACATCGCTTTCTTCTCGAGCCGCGGGCCGACCGCCGACGGCCGGCTCAAGCCCGACTTCACCGCCCCCGGCGTGGCCGTCTGCGTCGTTACCGGGCCCGGTGCGCTGCTGCGCGAAGCGGGCACGTCCTTCGCCACGCCGCTCACCGCCGCGGGCATCACTCTCATGAAGGAGCTGTTCCCGACGCTCGGACCGATCGCGATGCGCGACACCTTGCGCGCCTTCGCGTCCAACCACGCCTCACCCGATTCCGTCTTCGGCTGGGGCCGCCCGGACTTCGCGGCATCGGCCGGACTCGCCCCGCACCTCAATGCCCTCGCGCCCGTCCTCAGCCCGCTCACGACGATCACACCGACTTTTTCCTGGGATGCCGGAACGCTGTCCGGGGGGGGCTCGACCGTGACGTACCGGCTGCGGATCGCGCACGACAGCTCGTTCGCGAATGTCGTCGTCGACACCGCGCTGGGGACCGCGCTGTCGTTCGACCTCACTCGCCCGCTGAAAGGCGCGCCCATCTTCTGGCGCGTGGATGGGCGGGCGGACACGGGCGACACGGCCAGCACGCCACGCGTTGGACCACTCGTGGTACCGCCGTGGGCGGTTCTGACCTCGCTCAGCGCACCGGGCGGTGCCGTGACCGACTCCGCCCAGCCGACCTTCACCTGGGACCCGGTGGCGGTGTCATCACCCCCTGGTCCTTTCACGTATGACTTGCAGGTGCAGCGCATCGTGACGGGACTGTTCGACTTCGGCATCGCCGGCCTGCGGGATACGAGCTTCACTCTCCCGCAACCGCTCGAGCGCAATACGGCGTATCGCTGGATACTCGTCGTGCACGCCGGTTCCGATACCAGCATGATCAGGAGCCAGGGCTCGTTCCTCGTGGTCGACGGGGGCGTGCCGACGTCGACGTTGCTGTATCAGAACTTCCCCAACCCCTTCCCCGCCGCCGGACGCGATTCCACGTGCCTGTGGTTCGACGTCGCCACGACCGGCATGGTCGAGCTCGATATTCTCGACCTGCGCGGCAACCACGTGCGGCACTTCATCCCCGGGCCCGATTTCCCGGCAATCCTGCCCGCGGGCCGCTACGGCCGCGGCTCGTCGGGGGGCGGGGGCGGAGGGATCTGCGATCCGCGCCTGATGTGGGACGGCCGGGCCGACGACGGGCACCCGTTGCCCGCCGGCGTATATCTCGCCAAGCTCAAGGCGACCGGGTTGCTGGTGTTCAAGAGAATCGTCTTCAGGGGAAGGTGAGTATGGAACTCGTCACCGTCGGCACCGGCACAGTCGCACCGTCGGCCCGTCGTACATGCCCCTGTCACTGGGTGGCGCGGGGCGATCTGCGCATGCTGCTCGACTGCGGCGCGGGCTCGCTGCACCGGCTGGCGGAGTTCGGGTTGCCGTGGCATCAGGTGACGCACGTCATCCTCACGCACTTCCATCCCGACCATTGGGGCGAGCTGCCGATGCTCGTGTACGCGCTCAAGTACACGACGGAGCCACCGCGCCGCGAGCCGTTCGTGATCCTCGGCCCTCCCGGCGTCGTGCAGCTGCTGCGCACGCTGGCTGAGGGGTACGGCGACTGGCTGCTCGATCCCGGCTTCCCGATCGGCATTCTCGACGTGCGCGACGGCGAGCCGTTCCCGCTGAACGCCGATGTCAGTCTCGAGACGTTCCCGGTGCCGCACACGACGGAGAGCGTGGCGCTCTCGCTGGTCGCGCCTGAGGGACGTCTCGTGTACACCGGCGATACCGGGCCCAGCTCCGAGCTGGCCCGCTGGGCCGGCGGCTGCGACCTGCTGTTGGCGGAGTGCTCGCTGCCCGAGGCGAGAGCGATGGACACCCATCTCACTCCCGAACGTGCCGGGACGGCGATCGCTTCACCATCGGAGATGGGAGACGCTAGTTGTGCTGATCGTGATGCGTCATGGCGCTACGCGCGACGAGGTCGACAAGGTCATCTCTGTCATCGAGGAGATGGGCTATCAGGCGCAGCCCATGCCCGGGGTGCAACGCACCGCGGTCGGTCTCGTCGGCAACGATGGGCGCGTCGACGCCTCGCGCCTCGAAGGCTTGCCCGGCGTCCATGAGGTCATTCACGTCTCTCAGCCGTACAAACAGGTCAGCCGGGAATGGAAAGCAGATCCCACCGTCGTCCGCTTGGCAGGCGGCGTGGCGTTCGGCGGCACCGAAGTCGTCGCGATCGCAGGCCCCTGCTCCGTCGAAAACGAGCGGCAGATCGTCGAAGCAGCGCGACAGGTAAAAGAAGCGGGCGCGGTGGTGCTGCGCGGCGGCGCGTGGAAGCCCCGCAGCTCCCCCTACTCGTTCCAGGGATTGGGCAAGCCGGGCCTGCGGCTGCTGGCCAAGGCCCGCGAGGAAACGGGCTTGTTGATCTGCACCGAGGCGATGGACGAAACCGGGCTCGGCTGGGTCGCCGAGACTGCGGACATCCTCAAGGTCGCCGGACGCTGCGGCAAGCCGGTGCTGCTCAAGCGCGGCATCAGCGCGACGGTGCAGGAGCTGCTGCTGTCGGCGGAGTATTTACTGGCCGAGGGCAATCACGACGTGATTCTGTGTGAGCGCGGCGTGCGCGGCTTCGATCCCGCCACGCGCAATCTGTTCGATCTCACGGCGATTCCGGTCGTGCACAAGCTGTCGCACCTGCCGATCATCGCCGATCCGTCACACGGCACGGGCCTGCGCGACAAGGTGATCCCGATGGCGCGCGCGGCGGTCGCGGCCGGCGCCGACGGCATCATGGTGGAAGTGCACCCCAACCCCGAGGAAGCGCTGTCGGACGGCGCGCAGTCGCTGTTCCCCGATCAGTTCGCGCAGCTGATGCGTGAGGTCAGAATCATCGCTGAGGCGATTGGGCGGCGGGTCGCTGAACCAGCTGCGGTGGGGGCTTGAGAATCAAGCTGTTGGAATGTTGGAAAGTTGGAATGATCATGCTCCTTCCAACATTCCAACCGTCCAACCTTCCATCCCAGGATCCGGCACCGATTCTTGATCGCGCCTCCGCATCCTTCGACACGGTCCGTACCCTCGCGGCCGACTTCGTCCAGATCATCGACAACCCGATGCTTGGCGATCCCGATACGACCCGCGGCAAGCTGTTTCAGCGCCGGCCGAACTACTTTGCCATGCGATTTACCGACCCCAAAAATGACCGCATCGTGGCCGATGGGCGACGCCTCTGGCTCTACACACCGAGTACTACGCCGGGCCAGGTGATCCGCACGGCGATCCCCGGCACGGGCACGACCGGTCCCAATCTGATCGGGCAGTTTGTCGAGCATCCACGGGAGCGCTACACCGCGCGATATGTGCGCGCCGATTCGTTGCCCGATGGAGCGATGGATGTGATCATGCTGACCCCGCGCGCGAGCGACCTGCCATACTCCGAAGCGATCGTGTGGATTGCGAAGCAGGACGGGTTGGTGCGGCGGATCGAGATTGTCGAGGATTCTGGCCAGCGGCGGACGATTACGCTGCAGCAGCTCGCGGTGAATCAGGCAATTTCTGCCCGAGAATTCAGATTCTCCCCGACTTCTGGCGTACGCGTGGTAGATCAGTAGTCCCGGACGCTCCTCAAGGCTTCAGATGACGGGGCGCCCGGCCCCTGAGGGCTGGCCGGACGCCCGCACATCATCGTGCTACGGTTCGGACGGTTGGGTAGGTTGCGGTGGGTAGGAACAAAAGCCGTCCGATGAGCAGTTTGGATTCGGCTGGTTCTCGTCGCCATAGAAGTAGTGCGGATCACCGCTGCCGGCGGCGCAGCAATCAAATGAAACCGGGCAGTACCAAGTGTCATCCTCCCAGTAGGCCTGCAAACCAGGGTCAAGGGCGTATGAAGCGGTGCAGGCTTCGGGAGGCGTCGTACAGTTGGGTTCGGGCTGCGCGTCGCCGATGTTCGTCGTGCGCTCAATGCAGCACGCGTTGCCGTCCCAGTCCGGCCGATCCCAGCAGGTGTCGTACGAGCACGACCACCGGGCTTTCCCTGTCGCGACGTACGCCTGCCGCAGCCGCGGCGGAGTCGTTTCGAAGTGCCGCTCGCAGAACGGGCACTGATAGTCGGTGAACTCCACGATGACCACGCGTGCCGCGGGATCACCGGCAACGGGCCCGCTTCCCATCGAGACGGTGGCCGTATCGCGACCCGCGGGTCGCGCTGCGCTGGTGAGGCGGTTCGTGACCGCGGTCAACGTAACGGCGAGACTGTCTACGCGGCGCTCGAGCTGAGCGAGCCGCCGGTCGCTGGCGCATGCCACGACGGAAACGCAGCCGACGAGCAGCGTCGCAGATGCGCGGAGCCATCGCAGTTGGAGTGTCATACAAAAGCAATCGCCAGCAGCGCCCGTCGCCGCTATGTCGTCGCGTGCGCGCGAGTCGCTAGGCACTGTGACGTTTCGTGCGGCGTCTGCGAGGAGTGCCCAAGAGGTTTGCGTCGCGCGCGTGCAACATCGTCTGTTTGTGCGGTGTAGGATGTGCCACGCTGACACGTCGCATGGCCGAGGCCGGAGAATCCCGATGCCGCCGCTTCCCGTTGCGCTGACGATGTCCGTGGCATTGCCGTGGCTTTCGCCCCATGGGCGGGGTGTGGTCAATACCCTCCTCGCGACCGTCGGCCAGGCGGTGAGCGTCGACGAGCTCGCGACTCGAATCGGCGTTGGAAATCGGTTTCGCCTTGCCCGCCTCCTACGACGTGAAGGTCTGCCGCCCTGCGGCGAGTTGGCCGACTGGACCTGCGCGCTGCAGCTGTTGTGGGAAGCGGAGTCCTCGGGATTATCGCTGCTACAGATTGCCGACCACTCCACCCTCGATCCCGCTACATGCTACCGCCTCTTTAAGCGTGTCCTCGGCGTGCCGTGGCGCGCCGCGCGTGCGCGTGGCTTTTCGTGGGCGCTGCTGGCGTTCCTCGACCGCTGCCACCGCCCGGCTCGGCAGGTCCGGGGGGGGGCGCGCGATGAGAACTCCGCGTGCACGCGGGCGCCCGGCGCACGCTACGCCACGCGCCTGCGCGGCGCCGTCCCGCGTGGTCCGACGGTCGTGGGCGTGAGACTCAGTGCGCTGCGTGACCTCGCGAAATCCGCGCCCCGGCCGGGAGGCGCGCGCCATCCACAAGGCAACCTCGAGGGAGAGCTGCGACTGAGCGAGCGTCCGTGCGACGTGGCGGTGTCACCCGAAGGCGCTGTTTTCGCGACGCGCGCCTACGCCGCGACCATCGAACGACTCGACGTCCGCGGCTTGCGATCGGTCTCCTCAGTACCCGTGGGGTGCATTCCCACCCGGATGGCCTTCGACCACTGGGGCCGTCGGCTGTACGTCACCAATCAGTTCAGCGACACCATCACTGTGGTAGACGTGGCGACCAACCGACGTATCCGCGAGATCGCGGTGCAGGGCGATCCCGCACCCCTCGTGCTCGCGCCAGATGGCGTGACGCTCTACGTCACGACTCACGCGGACCAGCTACACGCGATCGATCTCCGGACCGACCGTGTGACCTGGTCGTTTCCGCTTCCTGCCGCGTCGCACCATCTCACCGTGCACCCCAACGGCCGGCTGCTGTACGTCGCCACCCGCGCCGCCGGGAGTGTGATCGAAATCGACATGCAAACCGGAAAGATGGTGCGGACGTTCGTGCCGGGAGGGCAGACGCAAGCGCTCGCGGTCGAGGCGCACGGCGCCGAGCTCTACGTCGCCAATGAAGCGGGAGGGCTGGACGTGGTGGATCTGACGACCGGGACGGTGAGCGCGTCGCTGCAGCTCGACGGCCTGGCGTTCGGCCTCGCCTTGAGCCCCGACAACGCTCAGCTCTACGTGGGCCTGGTGTCGAGCGGTCTGGTGCAGGTGGTGGACCGCGCCACGCTGCGGGTCTTACGGACGATTCGCACGGGTGGGAAACCCCGGGAAATCGCCTTCGATCCGCAAGGCACCACCGCGCTCATCGCCAACGAGGCCGGCTGGGTGAGTGTTGTGACCTAAGGTCCGACTTGCCCCGACTTCCGGAGCACGGGTGGTAGATCAGTAGCCAGCGCGTCCGCGACCGTCTCCGCCGTCTTCACATCCATCCCCTGTTTTTGCGTCAGCTCGAGCGCCGCGCGCCCGAGCGCCCGGTACAGCTTCGCGTCATCCACCGCCAGCGATTGCAGATGCCGGACGATCGTCGCGGTATCGCCGCGGACGACCGGGCCGGTCAGCGCCTCGCGCGGCTCGTGCCGGGTGAGATTCTCGAACGTGCCTTCGACCAGCGGCCGCAGCGCCGCCCAGGCGTCGGCATCGGATAGCCCGGCGTGGCGCAGCAGCCGCTGCGCGACGGCCTCGACGACGACCAGATAGTTCGAGGCGAACACCGCCCCGGCATGATAGATCGGTTTGGCCTTCGTCGCGATGCGGAACGGCCGCATCCCGAGCTCCTGCGCGATCCGCTCGCCCGCAGCCACGGCACGCGGCATTCCTTCGACGGCGGCCCACGCGCCCTGCAAGCGAGCGGGCGCGAGCTCCGGTTCGACGATCGTTTGGAGCGGATGCAGGGAGCCGAGTGCGGCGCGGCTCGTGACGAGGGGACCGAGCGCTTCCTGGCCCTGGCTCCCGGAGAGATGCAGGACGACGTGGCGCTCGGCGATCGCGCGCGCCTGCGCCAGAGACTCCGCCAGCGGGGTGATCGCATCATCGCGGACCGTCAGGATGACGACGTCGGTGTCGCCGATCCACGGCGGCGGTGTCCCCCCGTCGCCGACGGTCAGTTTCAGTGGTGCCGGTACGTGCTTCTTCTTACGCCCATGGATGAAGACGGAGTAGCCTGCCTGGGCGAGGGCCAGCGCCAGTCCTACTCCCGCGCGACCGGGACCGATGATCCCGATCGCACGGGAAGACTGTTGGATCACCTATTGCGTTCTGCCGTAGGGCGCGGGGTAGCGAGCGTGAGCAGGTCCTGCGGCGACCGGGCGCGATCGGCCAGGGCCAGCGCCCGCTTCACCTGCTGGTCGTCCGTCATGCGACGGCGGAATTCGGCCGAACGCCCGAAGACGTAGCGCGCCGCTTCATAACCGATCTCTTGCGAAATCAGCGTGCGCGCCCCGGCGACAACGGAGTCCGGCAGCTCGGCGCCCTTGGCCCGCACGCGACGCACGATCTCATCGACCATACCGTCCGTGACGGTGAAGGTCGCCGACGGCAACCGGTTCCCATCCTTCAGGTCGATGGCGTAGGCCGTGAGCGCATCGCGGTACAGCGGAATCTTGTCACCCAGCGCCTTCACGAACCTCCGCTCGGCCGTCGTGAACGTATCGGCAACGACGTAGATGTCGGGCCGGATGCCGCCCCCACCGTAGATCGACCGGCCGGCGTCGGTGTGGAAGAGCAACGTCGAGTCGGGCTTGGTGTCCTGGCCGCGCTGCGCCGCGATCACCTGCGCCTCCTGCTCGGCTTCATTGCGCGTGACGCGTTGAATCGTGCGGCCGCTCGGCGTATACCAGCGCGCCGTCGTCAGCTTGAGGCCCGTTTCCGGCGTCAGCCGCCAGAACGATTGCACCAGACCCTTCCCGAAGGTCGGCGTGCCCACGAGCACGGCCCGGTCGTGATCCTGCAACGCGCCGGAGATGATCTCCGCCGCGCTCGCCGTTCCGCCGTTCACGATGACGACGATGGGCAGGCGCGGCCACTGCTGTGGGATTTTATCATCGAACTCGTGCGACGAGCCCGGCGCGCGTCCACGCGTCGCGACGATCTCCTTGCCGGGATCGAGGAACAAGTCCGAGACCGCGACGCCCTGATCGAGCAGGCCGCCCGGATTGTTGCGCAGGTCAAAGATCAGCGACTTCATCCCCTGCTTGCTCAGCGTGTCGATCGCCTGCGCCACGTCCCGGGTCGAGCTCTCGCTCACCGGGGAGAGCGCGATGTATCCCACGCGATCGTTGAGCATCATCGTGATGCGCGGATCGACCGAGCGGATGTGAATCGTGGCGCGCGTGAGCTTGTAGGTGATCGGCTTGTCGACCCCGCTGCGCCGGATCGACAGCTCCGCC